>JAEEGL011828371.1_pt1 | contig 12422 bp, 6 predicted proteins | sample 9134231 | NCBI WGS metagenome assembly JAEEGL01 (sample SAMN16246548, study PRJNA631951) | gut metagenome | biome: gut microbiome; feature: rumen; material: fiber-attached | host: Bos | place: Iran: Karaj | collected 2018-10 | reverse complement strand
TAATAATAATAATAATAATAATAATAATAATAATAAAAATAATAATAATAATAATAATAATAATAATAATAATAATAATAATAATAATAAAATTTTAAAAAGAAATAAAATAGAAATAATAAAAAAATCTTTATTAGAAAGTCCTCAAATAAAAACAAAATTTAAAAAATTTTTTTATCTAACATGTAGATATAAAATTAAAAATAATAAAAATATTAATTTTACAATTAATAAAAATTCTTCTTTAAATAATGATACAAAAACAATAAATAACATTAGTTTAAGTAATAAAACATTAAAAAATAATAAATTTAATCAATGTTTAACAATAAATAATGAAAATAAATATAAAAATAAAAAATTAAATTATAAAATAGAAAAAGAAAATATTTTAAAATGTATTAAAAATCAATCAATTTCTTCAAGAAATTTAAAAAATAAAAATTTTTATAATAATAATATAATAAATATTAGTCAAAATAATATTAATAGTCAAACTAATAATAATTTAAAATCTTCTTTTAAATCTTTTAGTATTAATAAATTTACAAATAAAAATGATTTGATGCTAAAATCTTCTAATTATAATAATAATAATAAAAAAAATAATAATTCAAATGTTAAAATAAAAAAAATGTATTCAAATAATTATTTTAAAGAAAAAATTGAATTAAATAACAAAAATTCTATAAATAAAAGTAATAAAAATTTATTTAATGAAATTAATAAAATTAATAATAATTTTAATAGATCTAATAAAAATAAAAGTTTTAATAAAAAACAAATTAAAAATAATATTAATAATATTAAAAGTAATAGTAATAATAATAAATATCATAATATACATATTATAAATAAAAAAATTAAATATTTAAATATAAATTCAAATATTTTTCCAAAGAATTTGAAACAAAATCAAGAAAATATTATTTATAATATTATAGTTCAAAATAAAAATAATTATTTCAACAATAAAATTAAAGATGAAATTAGTTCAACTAAAAGTACTTTTATTTCGAAAATTTAATAATTTAATTTTAGCTTATTATATAAATTTTTAAATTATATTTTTTTCTAATTTAAATATAAATAAAAAATATAGAATAAAATATTTTTAATTTTGATTGTTTATATTATAAAATAAAATAATTTTATAATAAAAAATTATTTTAAAAATAATATTTATATTATTAATAATATAAATTATATTTTATAAATTACTATCAAAATTTTTTTCTATTATAATAATTATTTTTATTATTTTTATTATAACCATATTTATTATTGTTATTATTATTATTATATTTATTACCATATTTGATAAAACCTCCACTATTTTCTCTATATAAATTCCCATTAAAACTATTATATTTTTTAGGAAAATAATTATTATTATAATTATTAATATTATTATTATTGTGATAATAATTATTATTATAATTATTATTATTATATTTATCATAATAATTATTATTATTATTATTATATCTTGGAATATTATAATAATTTTTATTACTATTTCCACTCATATTTACATAATATTTTTCAACTGAAGATTTTGAATCAGATTTATTATTACTTTTTTCCGAATAATGTGAACCATTTGAATTTTTTCTTTTATTACCATAAACTTTTTTAGCATAATATCCATCATCATCTGAATTATTATTACTTTTATTATTATTATTTATTAAATCTTTATTATAATATTTATTATTATTATTATTAGATAAATAAAATTTATTATTATTTCTTGAAGAAGATCTTGAACGTTCTTTTATATTATTATTATAATTATAATTATTTTTATTATTATAAATGCTTTTATTGTTATAATAATTATTAATATTATTATTATTTGTTCTATAGAATATTTTTTTATCAAAAGAAGAAGATCTAAACATATTATTATTTATATTATTTAAATTATTATAATTATGATTATAATTTTTAAAATTACTATTATTATTATTATTTATATTTAAATTATTATTATTATCTTTATTATTATTATTTATATTATTGATATTATTAATATTATTAATATTATTAATATTTTCTTTATTTTGTAATTTTTTTTCTAATTCTAAATATTCAGGTAGATTACTATTATAAAAATATCTTTCTCTATTTTCATCTGTATCTGTTAAATATTCATCAAATAATGCAAATCTACTTTTAATATCAATATTGTTATTAATATTATTGTTAACATTATTATTTAATATTTCTTTTTTTTCATTTTGTTTTTCCATAGCCAAACACATTTGTTGATAACTTAACATATGATATAAAAAAGGATTATTAATCATATTTTTTAAATTATTATTATTATTATTACCTTCAGAATTATTATTATTAAAACTATTATTATTATTAAAACTATTATTAATAATATTATTATTATTTATATTATCATTTTTATTATCAACATATAAAATATTATTAATTCCAAAATTATTATTATTATTATTATTATTATGTTCATCTCGTAAACTTTTGTATTTTTTTTTAATAAAATCTTTAATTTTAAAGAAAATTTCAACTTCTTCATTTAAATTAAGTTGATTGACTAAAATATCTAAATTTTCTAAATACAAAGTATCATAATTTCTTTCAAAAATTTTTAAATATTCTTTTTTAAAATTTTCAGATGTTAAAAGTTCTTTAAAATAAATTTCTATTTTTGTTTTTATTTCAAAAATCATTTCACCATTTTTGAATTCTAAAAATTTAATTATGCATAAAATTTTATTATCATCTATATTACAAATTATAATGTAAACTTTTGAAGAATTTTTTATAATTTTCCGAAAAATTTCTGTGCTATTTGAAATTCCAAAAATAAATTTTTTTTGTTTTAAACATGATTCAATAAAAGATAAATTTTTATCATGAAACATAAAAACTAAATATTTAGTCATTTTTATTTTAATTATTTTATTATTATTTTTTTTAAAGAATTTTTTTAATTATAAAATATTAAAAAATATTATAAAATAAAAATTAAAAAAAATTTTTTTTGTTTGAATTTGGAATTTTTTTTAATAAAAAATATTTTAAAAATTATTTAAAATTTATAATTTAATTAATTATAAAATAAAATATGTAAATATTAATATAAATAATGTAATTAATGCAAAAAATATTGAATATAATTTTCTTTTAAATTCAGTTTTTTTAATAAAATTATTTTTTTCTATTAAATTTTCAGTTAAAAATTCTTCATTATTATTAATTAAATTTTTTTTACTATTATTATTATTAAAATTATTATTATTATTCTTATTGTTATTATTATTTTTAAAAAAATTACTATTAATATTTTTTTTATTATTTTCAACATTATTTTTAGTATGATATAATTCATCTTTAATTTCATTTAATTTATATTTATACATATTTTTTCCACTTTTATTATAAACAATTTCTTTAGATATAAAAATACTTATTTTTTTCATATAATTTTCAATATTTTCTTTAACAATTAAATTTTTATTAATTTTATACAATTTTTTTTCATTTAAATTTTTTAATTTAATTTGTTCATTATAATATTCAACAATTTGCTTTAACATATAATAAATTTCTTTATTTTGAATTTGATTAATAATATCATTATAATTATAAATATTTAATAATTTACTTTTAATATCATAAATTAAAGAAAAAATAATTTCAGTAGAAACATCATTTTCACTTAAAATTAAATAACATAAATTATTTTCAATTAATATAGAAACATTATAATGTGTGGAATATTTAATTTCTCTTAAATTTGATATATTTTTTGATGCTTTTATTTTAGTTAATAAAATTCTCATTATTTGAAAAAAATTTCCTTGATAATTAGAAAATTCACTTAAAACAAATTCACAATCTTTTGATATAAGAGCATATATAATAGACATATAAAATTCTTATTATTTTATTATTTTATTATTATTATTAAAATAAAAATTAATATTATTTTATTAAATTTTAATTAAATTATATTAAATATTTATTTTAAAATATATAACAAAAATTAAATTAAGATATAAGAACATTGAAAATAATTAAGATATATAAAAATATTATAATATACAATTTATATAAATTAATATGATTATTAGTTATCACAATAAATATATATTTACTTATTTTTTTATAAAAAAAGGTCAATTAATAACATTTAATAACATTTAATAATATTAATTTATTATTAATATACATATTTAATATTAATAATTAATGTATTATAATAATAATATTAAAAAAAATATCTAAAAATAAATAAATTATTTAATTAAAATTTATTAATTTATTATTACATACTATAAATATTGAAAGAAAAATATTCATAATATATAAAAATGAGTGAAGAAGAAAAAAACGTTGAAGAAGTAGAAAAAAAAGAAGAGGTAGTTCAAGAAACTGAAGAAAAACCTGCAGAAGAAGAAAAGCCAGCAGAAGAAAAGCCAGCAGAAGAAGAAAAGCCAGCAGAAGAAGAAAAACCAAAAGAAGAGCAACAAGCCCCCCAAGAAGAAGAAAAACCAGCAGAAGTAGAATCACAAAAAGAAGAAGTTAAACTAGTTGAAGAAAAAAAAGAGCAAAAAAAAGTTAATAAAGCTCCAACAAAAAGAAGACCATCTTTATATGAAGGATTTGAAGAAAATCAACAACTCTTTCGTCCAGAATTTCGATTTCAAAACACAGACAAATCCAAAGAAAAAATATATGAACTTATGGACGCATATCTTCCAAGAGACAAACTTTCAATTCAAAAATCTATAGTTCAACATATCGAATATACCCTCGCTAGTACACGTTTTGATATAAATGAAGGATACATTTTCCAAGGAACAGCACTTAGTGTACGTGACAGACTTTTAGAACAATGGAACGATACTCAATTATTCATCAAAATGAAGAACCCAAAAAAAATATATTACATGAGTATTGAATTTTTACTTGGTCGTTTATTACAAAACGCCTTAGTTAATCTTAAACTTGAAAAATGTTACACTGATGCCTTAATGGACTTCGGAGTTAAAATCGAAGATATATACGACAAAGAAAATGATCCTGCCTTAGGAAATGGAGGTTTAGGTCGTTTAGCTGCTTGTTATATAGACAGTATGGCCACCCTTAATTTACCTGCATGGGGATATGGTCTAAGATATGACTACGGTATATTCAAACAAGTAATTGAAAACTTTGAACAAAAAGAATTACCTGATTATTGGCTTACTAAAGGAAACCCTTGGGAAATTATGAGATTAGATACACAATTCAAAGTTAGATTTTATGGTACCGTAAAAGAAGAATATAGAAACGGAAAACAATGCAAAGTATGGAAAGGTGGTGAAGAAGTTCAAGCTGTAGCATATGATACCGCTGTTCCAGGTTTCAATACTTTCAACTGCAATACCTTAAGATTATGGCGTGCTTTTCCAGCTGAAGAATTTTCATTTGATGATTTCAATAAAGGTGACTATCAAAAAGCTCTTCGAAGTAGAGATCAAGCAAGTTATATCACATCTGTTTTATATCCTAATGACAACACTTTAAGTGGAAAAGAATTGAGATTAAAACAAGAATACTTCTTCTCAAGCGCAACTGTTCAAAATGTTTTAAGAAGATGGAGTCGTCTTAATTTACCTTGGAAAGATTTTCCAAAATATAATTGTATTCAATTAAATGATACTCACCCAACAATTGCTTTAGTAGAACTTCTTAGAATTCTCATTGATGATTATCAATTAGATTACAAAGATGCATTTGATATAGTTCGTAGAACATTCAACTATACAAATCACACTGTTTTACCAGAAGCTCTTGAAAAATGGGGAGTTGATATTTTTGAAAGATTATTACCTAGACATTTAGAACTTATCTATTTAATCAATTATTTCTTCTTAGAAGAAGTCAAAAAAAGATATCCTGGAAATGGTGATAAAATGATGAAATTAAGTATCATTGAAGAAAGTATGCCTAAACAAATTAGAATGGCTAATTTATGTATAATTAGCTCAACTAAAGTTAATGGAGTCGCTGCTATTCATAGTGGTTTATTAAAAACTATGTTATTCAAAGACTTTTATGAAATGTGGCCTGAAAAATTCACTAATGTTACAAATGGGGTCACCCCTCGTAGATGGATTCACTGTGCTTTCCCTGAATTAAGTGCTTTATTAACTGAATACAACGAAGGTAGAGACGATTGGTTAAGTGAATTAGATTTATTAGAAGAAATTCCTAAAAAATTAGACGAAACTAACAAATGGCCTGAATTTATAGAAAAATATAAACAAGCTAAAAGCGCAGCCAAAAAAAGATTAGTTGAATTTGTTAAAAAGAACTGTAACATTGACATTGATGAAAGCTTCATGTTTGATGTTATGGTAAAACGTATTCATGAATATAAAAGACAATTTATGAATTGTTTATATTGCATATACAGATACAACAAAATAAAATCAATGAGTCCAGAAGAAAGAAAAAATGTAACTAAAAGAGTAACATTCTTTGGAGGAAAAGCTGCACCAGGATATGCCTTAGCAAAGAACGTAATTAAACTTATCAACATAGTAGCAAATGTAGTTAATCACGACAATGATGTTAGTCCTTATTTCAAAATGATATTCTTACCTGATTATAAAGTCAGTTCAGCCCAAATTATCATCCCAGCTGCTAATATTAACCATCAAATTAGTACAGCTGGTATGGAAGCTTCAGGAACATCATGTATGAAATTCGTTATGACAGGTTCATTAATTATTGGAACAAGAGACGGAGCTAATATAGAAATCGCAGAAAAAATTGGAGAAGACCATCTTTTCTATTTCGGTAAAAATGTTAACGAAGTTACTCAAATTAGAAATGAATTAGCAAATGGAAAAAGAAATTATGTAGGAAGTAGATTACAAGAATGTTTCAATGCAATTTTAAATAACAAATTCGGAAATACTAATTTCATGCATGATTATGTAAAAACTCTTATAGATGGAGGAGATTATTATCTTACTTGCCATGATTTTTATGCCTATATGGAAGCCCAAGAAAAAATTGATCAAGAATATAAAGATCAAGATAAATGGATCAAAAAATGTGTTGAAGCTATTTGCAGAATGGGATTCTTCTCATCCGATAGATCAATTGAAACTTATGCTAAAGAAATTTGGCATGTTGATGAATGTGAAGTTCCTAAACCTGCTTTAACTAAAGATGCTCGTTCAGTCTCAAGTAGTAATTTAAAATCATTAGGAGATGAATAAAAAATGAGTTAATTTATTTATTTAAAATTATAATTTAATAAAATTTAAAGAACAAAATGATAATTATTTAACTTAATTATTTTTATTTAATTTTTTAATAATTTATTAATAATAATTATTTATTAATAATAAATAATTTAAAATATAACTTTTAATATGTCAGAGCAACCTGAAAATAATAATAATGAAAATCCTCCAAATGAAGAAAAACAACCAGAAAATAATCAAAATCAGGGGGAAGAAAATGTCGAACAAAAAAATAATGAAGAAGTAAAAGTTGAAGAACAACAAGTTGTTAATGATACAAATAATGAAGAAGTTAAACAAGAAGAACAAAAAGAAGAAAAAAAAGAAGGAGAAGAACAAAAAGAAGAAAAAAAAGAAGGAGAGGAAAATAAAGAAGGAGAAGAAAAAAAAGAAGGAGAAGAAAAAAAAGAAGGAGAAGAAAATAAAGAAGGAGAGGAAAAAAAAGAAGGAGAGGAAAAAAAAGAAGAAAATAAAGAAGGAGAGGAAAAAAAAGAAGAAAATAAAGAAGGAGAAGAAAAAAAAGAAGGAGAAGAAAATAAAGAAGGCGAAGAAAAAAAAGAAGGAGAGGAAAAAAAAGAAGGAGAGGAAAAAAAAGTCGAAGAAGAAAAAACAGAAGAAGAAAAACGTTTAGATGAAATAAAAAAAGAACAAGAAATAGAAAACGCAAAAGAAGAGGAAGAAAAAAAAAATTATCCACATAGAGAAGAAGAAGAACCTTTAGGTCAAGATAATGAAGAAGAAAAAAAAGAAAATAAAGAAGAAGAATTAAATAAAAATCAAGAAATAGAAAAAAAAGAAGATAATACACCTGACCCAAATGCAGATTATATTGTAGTTGAAGATTCAGAAGAAGAAGAAATAAAAGAAAAAGCAGAAGATAAATTACATCAATTAAATGGTAAATTAATAAAACCAATTTTATTGAAATGTGATATAACAGAAAAAATGAAAGAAAAATGTTTTGATTTAGCTTTTGAAAGTTTAATGAAATATAGAGCTGAAAAAGAAATGAGTGAATTTGTTAAAGATAATTTAGATAAAGAATATGAACCTGAATGGCAATGTGTTATTGGTAAAGATTTTTCAGTTGCTTTTTCTTTTGAAATTGAAAATTTTATATTTTTTCAAATTGAAGACACTTATTTCTTGTTTTATAAATTATAAAAATTTAATAATATAATTATAATATATTTTAAATTAATATTTTAATTTATTTAATATTAAATTGTTTTTATATATTTAATATATAAAATAAAATAAATTTAATAATATGATGAATTTTATAAAAAAAGAATACAATTTTTCACCTAATATTATTAAAAATACACAAATTAATAATGAAAATAAAAATAATTTAACAAATTCTCATAGTTTTTCACATTATCAAAATTTAAAAAATAAAAATTTTATAAATAATTATAAATATTTATATTTACCTTTTCAAAAAAAAATCAATTCAAATACACAAAGAAAAAATTATAATAGAAATAATTATAATAAAAATTTAAAATCTTCTTTTTTATCAGATTTTTTTATTAAAAAAAAAGAAGAAAAACTAACTCAATCTTTTATTAATAAAGCACAAAAAATTTATTTAAATATTCAAAATAAAAAGGTTGATATAAAATATATAAATAAAGATTTTAAAAAATTTCAAGAAAATAATATAAATAAAAGTAAAAAAAAAATTCTAATTCAAAATGATAATAAAATTAAATCTATAAAAACTCATATAACAAATAATGAATTAAATATTGAAAAAAATAATTATAATGATATTAATATTTTAACTAAGATAAACAATAATCCGAGTGAATACGATAAATTATTTCATAAATATAATAGTAATAATTATGATAATAGTATTCATATAAAAAAAATAAATAATAATATAAATAAAAGACAAAATTCAGAAAAAAAAATTACTAAATCAAACAATAAAATAGGAAATGAAAAAATAAGTAATAATAATATATTTAATATAAATAACAATTATTATCCAAAAATTTTTATTAACAATCAGTCAAAAAAAAAAGAAATAAATAAAATTACTATTAAAAATATCGATGAAAAAAATTCATACAGTACAACTGAACCAAATATCATAAATAATTCAAATATGAATTCAGAAAATAATATAAATAATAAAATAAAAAGCATAAATGTTATAAAACCATTACCAATAAATAATAATATAATTTATCAAAAAAAAAATCAAATTTATAAAAATAATTTTATTTCAAATCAAAAAGATAATAATCAAAATAATTATAGAAAATTATTATCAGAACAAAAGAATAATTCAAATGAATATATAAATAATAAAAATAATGATTATAAAAATATAGCATTATTTACAAAAAATTCTATTGATGATGGATACACAATAACAGATAATAATACAATAATATCAACAGGAACCATTCATGAAAATCTTCCTGTTGTTGCAGATGAAAATATAAGTAATATTAATCCAAAAATAATGAAATATAATAAACAAATCTATTCAAATAATTATTTATCTGATCATTTTCAAAATTTATTTATATTGGACAATAATAAAAGAGATAAATTTTTATTTTATGATATTTTTTTTTCTTTTTTAACTGGTAATGATTTATATAATTTTTCATTAATAAATACTTTTTTATATAAAGTTGTAATCTCTAAAATATATGAAATAATTTGTAGAAAAGTTCTTAAAAACAATGAAAAATTAAGAGAAAAAATTTGGAAATCTATAGCATATAAAACAAATTTAAGCAATAAAGTTAAATTAAGAAATGTTTTTCAAGAAGCTGTAAAAAAAAAATCTAAATATAGTTCAGATATAATAAAAGATTTAACAAGAACATTTCCTAAAGATAATTATTTTAAACAAAATTCCAATGGTTATAATATGTTATTTGATATATTAAATGCATATGCTATATATAATCCAAAAATTGGATATACACAAGGAATGAATTTTATTGTTGGAAAACTTATTAAATTTTTTAAAGAAGAAAAAAGTTCATTTTTATATTTAGATGCTATAATTAAAAGACTAAATTTTGAATCATTTATTGGAATAAATAATGTTTTATCAGAAAAAATGGAAATTCTTATTGATTTATTATTAGAATATTCACCAGAAATTTCAAATTATTTACTTAATAAAAAAATTAATCATGAGATTTTTACTTTTAATTGGATAATAACATTATTTTCTAAAAATTCAAAAGATGATGATACAATATATATTATTTGGGATTATATTTTTATTTTTGGATGGAAATTTATTTATTTTTTTATCATTTCAATTTTAAATAAATTAAAAAATAATATTATCAAATTGGACATTTATGAATTTACTCAATATATGAAAAATTTATTTTTTAAAGAAGAATTTAATAATAAATTTCAAGATATTATATTTGATACTTTTAAATTTTTATCTAAAAGTAAAATTATTAATATTAATAATTTAAAAAAAATTAGTGAAAAAAGATTAAAAAGTGAAAGAATTTATCAAAAGTTTAAATCAGATGAATAATAAAAATTTTTTTTGAAAAATATTTTGATAAAAATATATTATTATATTATAAATATATTATTTTTAATTATTATTTATCATTTAAATTATTATGAACTAATTGAAAGATTTTATCTTTCTTAAAAAATGAACCTCATTTCAATAACTAATACCATAAAATTAGAACACTTATTATCCTCCTAAAATTTTTGAAATTATTATATTAAGTTTACAATTTTTTTTTAAATTATTAAAATAATATAAAATCATAATTTTTTCTATTGATATGTTTTGTTAATCAAATAATAAAATTCTTTGAAATTTCATTGAATAACTTTTTTTATTTTGAGATAATTAAATAATATAATATTATATTAAACAAATATTTATTAATTGGCTTGGTGATTGGGATTTAGAACCAATTCCAATCCCCTTTTAAAAATTTAATTATATAATAATTTTTATTAATTTTTATTATGTTAACAATATTTTATAAATATTTTAAATGCTAATTATTTTAACATGAAAAAATTTATTAATATCTTTTCATTTTATAAAAAATGATTCTATTTTTTTATTGAATTTTGATTTTGAATCTTAAATTTTTTGATTTAGATGTTATTTATCATAAAGATTTTTGCTGAAAATATTTTTTTTGCTTTAAACCATAAAAATTTATAATATATAAAAACAATATATTATTTTTTGATAAATAATTTATTTATATTTATATAATTTATTTAATATAAAATTATTTTTTTTATCAAACTATTATAAAAATTTTTATATAATATAATTTTTTATTTAATTAAAAATTAAAATTAAAAATAATAAAATTATTAAATTAAAAATAATATATTAATTAATAAAAAAATTATAATATTTAAAAATGTTTTTTTATAATTATTTAAAAATAATAATAAATAATTTCATAATAAATATTAAAACTTTTTTTAACAAATTTTTTTTTAATGATGTTTATATAATTGAATTAAAGCTTGAACTTCATCAACTTTTTGTTGAAGTTGTTGAACATCATCATTAACAAATGGACATGTAACAGCAGCATTAAGAACATTTTCTAATAAATTATTAAGTTTTTTATCAAGTTCATCTAAAGTAGATTTAAAGGCATCATATTCATTAGCAGTATTTGTGTTTAAAACTTGTGAATTATCAGCGAATTTATCAAAAGTATCTTTTTGTTTTTCTAATGTTTTAGCAACATCAAGAACTTTAGATAAAATATCATCTACGGCATTTTTTAATTCAGATAAATCTGGACAATTATTTTGTAATTCATCAACAATTTGTTGAACTTGTTGAGGAGTTAAATCATCTTTTTGTTCTTGAACTGCATCAATCATTTCTTGAATTTGTTGTGCTTGTTGTTGTGGAAGTTGTTGAGCAGCATCTTGAAGAATTTGTTGAACAGTTTGTTGAGGAACATTTTTATCTTGTTCAGCTAATTCTTGTAATTGTTCAACTGCTTCTTGAACAGCTTGTTGAACTTGTTGAGGAACTTGTTGTTGTTGTTTTGGTTGTTGTTGAGCAACTTGTTGTTGAGCTTGTTGAACTTGATCAATAACTTGTTGAACTTGTTGAGGAGTAACTTGTTGTGG
>JAEEGL011302654.1_pt1 | contig 12422 bp, 5 predicted proteins | sample 9134231 | NCBI WGS metagenome assembly JAEEGL01 (sample SAMN16246548, study PRJNA631951) | gut metagenome | biome: gut microbiome; feature: rumen; material: fiber-attached | host: Bos | place: Iran: Karaj | collected 2018-10 | reverse complement strand
GAGTTTGGCTATCTGGCTGCTAAGGTCAAGGAACTGGTGGCTAAGGAACTGAGTATCCCGGTTTTGAGAGTCTACGGCATCGTTTAGTTCTATTCCTTCTTCACCATGACTACGAAGGGCGAGCACCCGATCAGCGTTTGCTTGGGTACCGCATGCTACGTGCGTGGTGCCGAGAAGGTGCTGGACGAGCTGAAGCGTCAGCTGGGCATTGGCGTCGGCGAGGTCACTCCCGACGGCAAGTTCTCGTTGACCTGCCTCCGCTGCGTCGGTGCCTGCGGTCTTGCTCCCGTCATCGAAGTCGGTGAGAAAGTGTACGGCCGTATGACCCCCGACCGCGTCAAGGACGTGCTGGCCGAATATAAATAATTGGTGTCATTGTAGAGACGGTGTGCACACCGTCTCTACAACACCTATTTATATTAATAGGGACAAGAAAAATCTCCATCTCGTTTGAGGTGGAGATTTTTTTGTGTGGCAACGATTCCTCCGATTTCCAAAAAAAAGCCGCCCAATCTCGCTTCTTGTGTGTATTTTTGTTAAATTTGTGCCGTTTTTCGTAAAAAAGTACGATAACGGGTATGAACAAACAACAAAACAATACCAATAATATGAAAAGATTCTTTACCCTATTTTGCTTGGTCTTAGCCTGTGCCTTCGGCTTCGCCCAAAGCAACAACAATGAAGACGAGGTGGTGAAGATTGACTGGTATAACCAGCATGCCACCAAAGAGGGCGAACTCATCGTGAAGTTTGCCGACCACACCACGTTGCACCTGCAAAACGATGCACGCGGCACCCTGCAAGCCACTGGTATCCATAAGGTGGATGCTCTGCTGAAACAATACCCCGTGGCCAAGGCCGAACGCCTTTGCCCCAACGACAACCCGAACCGCACACTGCGTACCTCCAAGTCCTACAATGGTCCTGATGTGGTGGAGCGCGACTTGAGCCGTCTCTGCCGCTTCGTGATGCAAGACCCGATGCAGACTTACGAGCTGCTGGATGCCTTGAAGGCCTTGGACGAGGTGGAGTTTGCCGAACCCAACTATATGGCCTTCGCCTTGGGCATGGAGAACGACGCCAAACCTTACATTCCTTTCTATAAGCCCTACGGCGGCAAAGGTCAATACGATGGTGGTAGTTACTTCAACCCTAGCGCATACATGGCTGAGCCGATGTATTCCTTACAATGGGGCTTGGAAGCCGTGCACCTGCCGGAGCTTTGGGCCTCCGACACGGTGACCTCCAACAGTGACCGTAAGGTGATTGCCATATTGGACACGGGTGTTGACATTGACCACCCCGACCTCGCCGCCAACATCTGGACCAACCCAGGCGAAAATGAGAACGGCTATGACGACGACAACAACGGCTTTGCCGACGACCTCCACGGCTGGGACTTCGTGAACCAGACCGCCGACATGCACGATTGGAACAGCCACGGTACCCACTGCGCAGGCATTGCTGCCGCCGTGGGTGACAATGGTATTGGTATGACGGGTGCCAACCCCATGGCCTATATTATGCCCGTGGCTGTGATGCAAAGCAACGGCACGGGCGACATTGCAACAGTTATACAAGGTATCAATTACGCCAAAAACAATGGCGCTGATGTGCTGAGCATGAGTTTTGGCACCTATAGTTATTCTATTGCTTTGGAGCAAGCTCTTGGACAAGCCTACCAAAATGCTGTATTAGTAGCTGCTGCGGGAAATGATGGAAAACATATTGATCCGAGGTGTTGCCCTGAAGGTCCTGCTCATGCCCAATGGGATTACCCGATGTTTCCAGCTGCTTTTTCTTTTGTTTTTGGAGTTCAGTCCACTCAATCAAATGGCATTATCGCTTCTTGGTCTAATATTGATTGTGATGGGCCAACTTATTCTCAATATAGTGAGGAACAACTATACAACTACGAGTTACAAGCCCCTGGCGTAGGCATCTACAGCACGGTGCCGAATGGCAACTACCGCAATTACAATGGCACCTCCATGAGTGCGCCTTTGGTTGCAGGTGGTATCTCGGCCTTGCTCCATGCCAAGCCCTACGCTTCGCAGGAGATGCTTTGGGGCGACTTGATTAACACTGCCAGCAACCATGTGAACTTTAAGGCTTGCTACGATGCAGGCCAGGCTCCTTCCCAGTTGGATTTCGTTTGCATGGAAATAAACGACACCATTGGAGGCGATGGCGACTACCGCCCCGATGCGGGTGAAACCATCTATCTGTATCCCACCTTGCGTACCACTTGGGGCGCCACAAATAATATTACAATGTGGCTAACCGTGAACGAGTTTGAAGACCCTAACATTGTGTCTATTTTGGATACCGACCCTGTTGAGTTTGGTTGGAGCCTTTCGGCTTACGCCAAAAGCAAATCTGCCAATCCCTTACGGTTTACTATTGATCCTGATTGTGTGGATGGACGCATTATCAATTTAGAATTACATGCTATATCTCCCAATACTCAAACGGAATTGGTGTTCCCATTTACTATTCAAGTGGAAAACGGCGTGGAACTTTCAGGTATGATTACTGATACCTTAACGCTTTATCCTAATGTGCATTATATTGTGACGAGCAACCTTGCTTTAACATCAACCGCTTTGCTGATTATTAAGCCTGGAACCACATTAAGATTCCATGATGGTACAGGATTGTCTAATGCAGGTACAATACGTGCAGTTGGTACACCTGATAGTTTAATAACATTCACTAAAACTGAACTTGGGAGTCGTTGGAATGGTCTGACATTGACCAGTCGTGACACATTGCAATATTGTGTGATAGAATATATCTATCCTAATAGTTTTAGAAGTTGCCTGGAAGGAGGTGCGGCATCTGTCGGAACATTTTCCTGTAATGGAAGTAATCTTTCCTTAAGGAGGTTAACGGTGATAGACAATTGTATTGTTAGAAATAACCATGGCGCATATTACGTTTTTAAAAGCTATGATTGTGATTTTCACATCACCTCGTCGAATATTCTATACAATATCAGTGTAGGACACGATGATTCATTTTATAACCAATTATGCCAAGCTGATGGCAGGTCATATAATCCTTTAAACCCATGTGACCGACCATTAGTATTAGGTATCAACTTTATTGGAAACCAGAATTTCAAGCAAAGTCCAGGTAGTTCATGGACAAATTCGAATTGGTTTCAAAATAATACAAATTCTGACAATATTTATTTTAGTGCATCATCAACCACACCTGGTGAAGTAGCCTTAAAAGGTCTCTATTTAGGAAGTGCAAAAGAAGAAATTGTCCGCGAACACATTTACGATTTTGAGACTCCCGGGTCAAATTCATTTGTGCGAATTAATTTGGATAATATAGCTTCTCAACCCACTTCAACAGCCCACGGCATCGTATGGAAAGTAGTCGTTAACGGCCACGATGCCCAAGATGAATTTGAACAACTCCCACCATTAGGCTGCGGTACTCATGAATTCAAGGTGTATTTCAACCGTCCCATGGATACTTCCATTACACCTATGGTGGCTATGGGCGTGCGTCCGCCATATACCCAACATGCCATAGCAGAGAATGGTTCCTGGAATGATGAAGGCACGATCTATACGGCTTACCTCACCATCAACGGCACCACGGCCACGGACGGCCTCAACCGTATTTATGTGGCCAACGCCAAGGACAACGAACATTTCGAGATTCCTATTGAGAACATCCGCTTCAACGTGCAGGTGGCTTCAGCAGGTTCCTTAAGCAACGAGTTTATGGCCACACCTGGTCTTGGCAAAGTGGATTTGGAATGGAACAACAACGAAGTGGATTTCGAGGATTTCTTGGGGTATAACATGTATCGTTATACGGTCATCGATACATTGGGCAATCACAGCGATACACTCATGCTCAACACTTCGCTAGTTCAAGATACCGTGTTCACCGATTACGATGTTGTACCTGGTCAGCGTTACTACTATTTCTATAAGGTGCTGCGCACCAATCTCAGCGAGAGCAATGCTTCGCTCACTGTCACCACCGTGCCGCTCACTTCAACGCCTGGCGATGCCAATGGCAGCATGGCGGTGGATGTGGCCGACGTAGTCAGCATCGTCAGCTACCTCACCAACGGCAACCCGCAACCTTTCATCTTTGAAGCGGCAGACGTCAACGGTGACGGCAACATCGATATCTTGGACATCGTGGGCGTCATCAACATCATCACCAACCGAGGCGGCTTGCCCGATGCCAACCCTGTGGCCACGGCCTATTACAGCATCGAAAACGGCATCCTCTATGTGGATACGCCGGTCGAGTTGGGCGGAGTGCAGTTTGTATTAAACAACAGTGAGGACTTCGAGGTGCTGCAGGCTTTGAACGGCTTCGAACAAATCAAGGCCGACGTGAGCGACGGCACCCTCTTCTTGGCCTACAGCATGAGTGGCAAGCGTTTGCCTGCCGGCAAGCATGCCTTGCTGCGTATCGGCGAGGCTGGCATCAACACCGTTGCCCTTTCCGACCCCGAAGGCCACAACGTGCTGGCCATTTTCCAAGGCACGGGCGTGGAGGATCATGAGACCCTCTTCCTCGAACAGCCTTATCCGAACCCCTTCAACGGTAACCTTAACATCCCCTTCATCATCGGCGACGAACGCGCCAACAGCGTGGTCTTCACGGTCACGAATGTGATGGGGCAGACGGTTTCCGTCATCAACATCGGCTCACGCAGCAGGGGAGAGTACAAGTACGAATGGACGCCTTCGAGCAGCATGGCACCGGGCATCTACACGGTTTCCATGCAAGTCAACGGACGTATGGTTCAACATGCTAAAGTCGTTTACGTAAAATGAAAAAGCTAATCATCATCCTGTTATGCTGCCTTGCCGTAGCCGCACGGGCCGAGAATGTGGTCTCGGTGAGTTCGGTCAGCGGGCATCCGCAAGACGAAGTGACGCTCAATGTGTCGCTTGCCAACACGGATGCCGTGGTGGCTCTCCAAGCAGAAATCCCCTTGGGTAGCCAGATGACCTACGTAGCAGGCACCGCGGCCCTCAACAACGAGCGCATCACCGACCATGTCGTGAGCGCCGCTGTGGTGGACGGCACATTGAAGCTATTCGTCTATTCGCTCAGCCTTGCGCCCTTTGTCGGCGACGAAGGCACGCTGCTCAGCTTCACGTTGCGGCTGAAAAACGAACCGGGCGACTACACCCTCGACCTAGGCGCCACCAAACTCTCCGACGCTTCGGGGACGGCCTTGTCCGTGACCACCAACAACGGCACGGTGACCATCCTTTCACCCAAGTTGCGGATCAACACAACGACCATCAACTATGGCCATGTGCCGATTCGCGACGAATACACGCAGTATGCCGATGTGACCAACGTGGGCAACGAGCCTTTGAGCCTCACCAATATCTCCTTTAGCGATGCGGTGTTCAGTTGTCCCGACTTTGTCGAGACCACCTTGCAAGCTGGCGAAAGTGCAAGTTTCACTTTCCATTTCGCTCCGATGCTGAAAGGTGCAGTGAACGCTACGGCGACCATCGCGTCCAACTCCATCTCGGGCAATGGAACCATCCAGTTGTTGGCTGATCCTTTTGCCGTGAACGAGATTCACATTGGCAACACCACGGGCTATTGCGACAGCATTGTTGAGCTGCCCATCAGCATGAACAACATGGAGGGCATCATCGGTTTCCAAATCGAGGCAAACCTCAACGACGCCTTGGAGTTTATCGATTTCACGCTCAGCAACCGCAAGACCGACCATGTCGCGACGGGTGTAGTCAGTGGAACCACGCTTCGTCTGATGGCCTATTCGACTTCGGGTGCAACCTTCACTGGTGACGATGGCGTGATTGGCACGGTGCGTTTCCGTCTGCATGGCATGTATGGCAACTATTACCTCAACCCAACCAAGGCGTTACTGGCCGATGCCAATGGAGAGGACGTGCTGTCAGACAAATACCAAGGCTATGTCAACATCCGTAGTCCAAGAATCAACAGCAACAACGCTTTGAGTTTCGGCTCGACACCTGTCACCGAGACCGTGACCAAGGAATATGTAGTCCGTAACAACGGCAATGCCTCCATGCGCATCGACCAAGTCGTTTTCGACCAAGAAGGCTTTGCCGTGGTTGAGACTTTCCCGATGGTGGTGAACCAAGGCTCCAACGTCACCTTACACGTGAGTTACAGCCGTGCGCAAGCAGGCGAGTTCAATGCCTTGATGAAGATCTATAGCAATGACCCAAAGAATGGTTTGAAGAACGTGGCTTTGAGTGGCACGCGCTATGAGCCGAACAGCGTGGCTTTGTCGGTCGACCCATTTAGCTTGGGTAACGGCGATGTGTTTGTGGCCTTGTCGATGAACAACTATTCGGGCATCGTAGCCTTACAGGCCGATTTCTGCTATCCCTACCAAGACTATTCCGTGGCAACCTCCGACTTCGTGCTGACGGAACGTTTTGCGGAACACAACTTCTATGCCTTACCCATCAACGATTCCACCTATCGTCTTTTAGTACTTTCCATGCAGAACAACGCAGTGGATGGGAACAATGGCTCCATATTGAATGTCACCCTACATCCCATCGCAACACCCTCCGAGGAAGAATACACCGTGGCGGTCTCACAAATCGTATTAAGTGAAGCGGGAGGCCAAAATGTGTTTACAGGACAAGCCGTTTCGGCCAGTTTCTCACTGGCTACAGCTTCGCAAACCTCAGCATTGGCCGAGGGCTGGAACTGGTGGGCACCGATGGTGTTTTCTTCGGTGGGGCAACTGCAAGAAGCATTAGCCGACAAAGGTCTAGTCATCAACTCGCAAACGTCAGGTTCTGTTCAGTATTCCGAGGGCAGTTGGTCTGGCGATCTCCAACGCATTGTTCCTGGCCAAATGTATAGGATACAGACCCACGAAGCCTGCGACCTTACGCTCTCAGGCATGTCGGTTGCCTCTGCAAGCACCGACATTCATTCTGGACTTACTTGGTTTGGATACACAAGTGCTCCGAGGCCGATAGCCCAAGCGTTATCGAGCTTCCAGCCTGCCAACGGCGACAAGATCATCTCGCAGGATGGAGGCTTCGCCATCTACAACGGGACAGCTTGGGAAGGCACGCTCACGACCCTGCAGCCTGGCCACGGCTATGTCTACGTCTCGAATGCCAGCGGGACGAAGACGGTGGTGTTTGAATAGGGTAGGAGCCTTATGTTATTATGACAAGCGCCGGCAGCCATGCTGTCGGCGCTTCTTTTTATTTATAAAAATAAATAGGTGTCCTTATAGGATATTTTTGTATCTTTGCAGATTCAACCAAAATTCAACCCTTCATGAAGGCATTCAAATATTTAATCCTTGTTTGTTTAGCTTGTATCGGCAGCCTTGCCTTGGCCCAAAGCCAAGAGGAACTCGGCCAACTCATGCGTAACCGTGGCGAGTATTATTTCACCCTCAGCATCGACAATCCGGCTCAGATACAGGACCTCAGCAGCATCTGCTCGGTGGACGGCACCGACGGCCGCACCGTGGTGGCCTACGCCAACCAGCGGGAATACGACAAACTGATTGCCTTGGGTTACAAGCCCGAATTGCAGACGCCGCCTTCGCTGCGCCAAGAAGCCAAAATGTGGGAGGGAGGCGACCGTGCCACCTACGAATGGGACAGCTACTTGACGTATGGCGATTATGTGGCTATGATGGAAAGTTTTCCAACTTCCGTGACCAATGGTGCCAACTGCTCTCTGGTGGACTTGGGGACATTGTCCACCTCTAACCACCGCAGGATTCTTGGCGTGCGCCTCAACAACGGCCAACCCAACGGCAAGCCCAAGTTCCTCTACACCTCTACCATGCACGGTGACGAGGTGACGGGCATGATCCTTATGCTGCGCCTCATTAACGAGTTTTGCACTAGTACTGATACACGAATTCAGAATATTCTGAACAATGTTGATCTTTTCATATTCCCGTGTACTAACCCTGATGGTACCTACAACGGCGGTAACAACACGGTGACGGGTGCAAAACGTTACAATGGCAACAATGTCGACCTGAACCGCCACTTCCCTGACTTCGACGATGGCGCCCATCCCGATGGTGCTTCCTACTATCAGGATGAATGCCAATGGATGATGGACCTGGCGCAGGAATACCTCTTCACCATGGGCGCCAACTACCACGGTGGTGCAGAGGTGATGAACTATCCTTGGGATACTTACCAACCTGTTCACCCTGATGACGCTTGGTGGCAATATGTATGTCTTGAATATGCCCAATTGGCAAAATCCGTTAGTTCAAATTACATGACTGGAACAAGTAGTAATGGTATTATCAACGGCTATGCTTGGTACACTATTACGGGCAGTCGCCAAGATTATATGAACTACTATGGACAATGTAGAGAGGTTACTATTGAATGCTCAAAGAGTAAGACACCGAGTGCCTCCACGTTGCCTAACTATTGGAACTACAACCATATCGCTATGCTGGCTTACATCGAGCAAAGCCTTAATGGTGTACACGGCTTCGTGTATGATGGAGATACGGGCGAACCTATCGAAGGTGTCACCGTTACCGTGCTCAATCACGATGCCTTAGGGTCGGAGGTAAGCACACACACCATAGGCGACTTCCACCGTCCGATAAAAGGTGGTACCTATACCTTTGAGTTCTCTAAGGAAGGCTATTGCACTCAACTAGTTGAAGTTACTGTGACTGATGGACAGAGGGTGGACCTGAATAATATATTACTTACTCCTGGCAATAATTGTTTAGTGCCATATTTTTACGTTTCTGCCTCTAATGTATCACTTGGCTCAAGTATCAGTTTTACCGATGCCTCATATGGTGATATTGTATCGTGGAATTGGGCTTTTGAAGGTGGTACACCATCTTCATCTACAGCTCATAATCCTTCTGGAATCATGTATAACGCTGCAGGTACGTATGATGTTACTTTGACCATTACTGATGCTCAGGGCAACAGCGAGACTCTTACTAAAGAAAACTATATCCATGTCATAGAATCATACAACATGTCCAATACTACGGTTACTACTTGTGATGCCCTTTTTTACGACTCAGGAGGACCAACTGGTAACTATAGTAACAACCAAAACTATACTATGACTTTTTATCCATCGAGCGAAGGTGCAAAAGTCAGCGTGAATTTCTCTAGTTTTAGTATACAAAATGCTAGCAATAATTATTGGGGAGGCCAAACCATCAATGACTATCTGAACATTTATGATGGTGATAATATTTCTGCCACGCAAATTGGTCAATACTATGGTACTAATTCTCCTGGGACTGTTACAGCCACAAACGAAACAGGTGCGCTTACCTTTGTGTTTCATTCAAATAACAGTACGAATGCATCAGGTTGGGTGGCTGATGTTTCTTGCATTTATCCATTGATTGAACAGCTAGTTACTTTCGAACCTGAATGGAACTGGTGGACACCCACTGTCGAAATGACCTTGGCGGAGCTGGAAACCCTCCTTGGCGGCAACGCCATCCTCATCAACTCTCAAGATGATGGCTTTGTGCGCTATGACGGCGAAAGTTGGTTCGGCACTCTTGACACGATAGTCCCGGGACAGATGTACCGCATTCTGAACACGGCAGCAACGGAATTCACCTTGAGCGGAGAGGAAGTGACTTCTACGATTACCGTCCTCCCAGGCTACAACTGGTTTGGCTATACAGGTACGCGCCCGATAGCCATCGCCCAAGCCTTGGGTAGTGGCTTCACACCAATCGAAGGTGACCAAATCATCGCCCAGAACGGTGCCTCTGCCATCTATGAAAACGGCACTTGGACCGGCACCCTTACCACCCTCGTACCAGGTAAAGGTTATGTATACGTTTCAAATGTTTCGGAAGACTAGTACCCGTTTTAACTAAAGACAAGGATGAAATACTCTAAATACATAAGTCTTGTTTTGCTAGCCTACTTGATGGTAGGCATAAAGGGATGGGCTGTCGCGCAAGAAGCAGATATGCGTGATTGGAGAAAGTTACACTACCTCTCGGAAGAAGAGATGCTTTCCAACCAGCGCAGTACCCTCTATCAAGAGACCGACCCGCCTACAGGCAACGTGCGCTTCCCCGCCGAGTTTGAACCCATGCAGGCCGTTACTATCCGTTATCCTTTAGGGATTCCCACAAACCTTGTGAAACTATTGTCGGAACGTACCAAAGTGTACTGCATTGTTTCTTCAAGTCAACAAAATAGTGCTCGGAGCACCTTCCAAAATGCCGGTTGCACCATGAGCAACATCACGTTTTATATCATGTCGACCGACTCCTATTGGGTGCGTGACTTTGGTCCATGGTACATTTTTAACGACCTAGAACCCGCAATTGTCGACAACGCCTATAACCGACCTCGACAGAACGACAATATGGTTCCTGTGCACATGGGTCAACAATTAGGACTCACCGTTTATGGCATGAACCTGACCCATACAGGTGGCAATATGATGGAAGACGGCCGTGGCCATGGCGTAAGCGACAATCTTGTGTTGCAGGAAAACAGTAACAACGAGACCAATGTGCGCAAAAAGATGCTCGACTACCTCGGCATCGATCCCTATCATATCACCATCGACCCGCAAGGCGACTATATCGCCCATGTCGATTGCTGGGGCAAGTACCTCGCTCCTGACAAGATCTTGATTGCCCAACTGCCTGCCAGCAACTCGCACTATGCCGACTACGAAGCAGTGGCCAACTACTTTGCCAACACCAATTGCTGCTGGGGTTATCCTTACAAGGTGTACCGTGTGTATGAGCCAGGTGGTTACACCGTGGCCCCTTATACCAATAGTTTGATTGTCAACAAGACGGTTTTTGTTCCTATGGGTAACAATTCCACCCATAACAACAATGCCATAGCGGTGTATCAGAACGCCTTGCCTGGCTATGAGATCATCGGCGTTACCGGTGCAACCAACACGCCGTGGGAGAACACCGATGCCCTGCATTGCCGTACTCGTGGCGTGATGGACTTCGATATGCTCTTCGTGGATCACCGTGAGGTGCTCTTTGGAGAGCAGGCTTGGCAAGACTCCATCGCTATCACTAGCAAGTTCATTGCCTATAGTGGAGAAGATTTGGTCGCGGACTCACTATTGGTGTATTACCGTATCGACAGCGCCGACTATCAGGTAGCTCACATGACGGCCACTGGGAATCCCAACGAATATGTGGGCTATATCAAAGGCTTCTCATATGGCTCTACCGTAGACTACTATGTCTTTGGTAAGGACAATTCTGGACATCGCTATTCTCAACCGAGTTTTGGAGCATTGGAGCCTCATCATTTCCAAATCGAGGATGCACCAGCTATTCCTCAACAGACAATCACTCTCGAACCCAACTGGAACTGGTGGACCCCCACCCTTGAGATGTCTCTCGAGGACCTTGAAGCAGCCCTTGATGGCAACGCCATTCTCATCAATTCGCAAGACGACGGATTTGCCCGCTATGACGGCGAGAACTGGAGCGGTACTCTGATGGATGTTGTCCCCGGAAAGATGTATAAGATCCTGACCGACGACGCAATCGAGTTCACGCTGAGCGGTGAGGCCATGACTTCTACGATCACCATTCTCCCAGGCTACAATTGGTTCGGCTACACAGGCACGCAGCCCTTGGCCATCACAACAGCCCTTGGCGATTTCACGCCTACCGATGGTGACACCATCACCACGAAGAACGGCAACACGGCCACCTATAGCGAGACGACCCAGAGTTGGGTAGGGGAGCTAGACATCCTCACTCCTGGCCACGGCTACGTCTACCACTCCAACGCCTCACAGAGCAAGACCATCACCCTTGAATAACAAATTAAAACCATCACAAATATGAAGAAAGTTCTATTTTCGATTCTGCTCCTCGCCATCGGCATCAGCGCCCTGGCGCAACAGAGCATCCAATTGCGCTCGGCGGACAAGGCCGAGTGCGTGAAGAGCGACATGACGAGCCTCAAGGCCTCGTTCTCTTTCTCCACCATTACGGCAGAGGACTATGAGAGCGAGCGGGGCACCTTCTCGTGGCTCTCGATGGCCAACACCGTCATCGGCGGCAACGAGGGCGACCCGCAGATTCCTGTGGTCAACGAACTTATCGCCGTGCCTTTCGGTGCCCAGCCGCGCATTGAGATTACGAGCTACAGCACGACGGATTATCGTCTCGAAGACTTGGGCATCCACACCTTGGTGCCGCGTCAGCTACCGGTACGTAAAAGCCAGCGTCCTGAGGATGTGCCTTTCATCATGAACGAGGCTGCCTACCAGAACCGTGGTCTCCGTTCCGAGCCTCAAGCTGTCGTCAACGTGGAAGGCATCATGCGTGGCGTGCAACTCGGCAAGATGACCATCGAGCCGGTGAGCTACGACCCTGTCAACAACACTTTGCGCGTGTTCAATGACATTGAGGT
>JAEEGL011288279.1_pt1 | contig 12422 bp, 19 predicted proteins | sample 9134231 | NCBI WGS metagenome assembly JAEEGL01 (sample SAMN16246548, study PRJNA631951) | gut metagenome | biome: gut microbiome; feature: rumen; material: fiber-attached | host: Bos | place: Iran: Karaj | collected 2018-10 | reverse complement strand
CTGAGAAGCTCCCATGTCTTAATAGCTGGCACTGACTTAGCTCTCAGGCTTGCTCCATATCTGAAGATAGTGTCATTCCTTGACCCTTCTGGGACTGTCTCAGGGATCTCAAAGAGCTTCTTCTGGCTTTCTCCCAGAGCTTCTCCAGTGACCCTCTTCTCCAGTCTCTGAAGCCACTTCTCAGGAAGCTCAGCCAGTGGAGTCTCTTCTGGATCTGACCCACACTCCCACTCATACAGTCTCCCAGTGTCAGGATGGACAGAAGGTGGAGCTACCACATAGCCCCCATTTGCTCTGATATCCAGATCCTTCCCCAGCTGTGACGCTGATATGCTGATCTCATGACCCACTGGATACTTGAAGTAGTAGTGAAGCCCACCTGATCCAGTGATAGCCACCCATGTCTGAGGGAGCTCTCCCAGCTCAGACTCCAGATCCTTCAGAGACTCATCTCCATACTTCCCCTGATCGTGTTTGATATCTACATCTATGACCAGAAGACCATTGATCTCCCCAGTAGCTATCCCTATATTGGCTGAGGGATACTGAGCCCACCATGACTCCACCTGAGCTCTGTCTCTTGTTGCGTCCTTCCATCCATGAGATCCCTTGAAGGGAGTCTTCCCATTGAGAGGGAAGATAGCAAGTGAGCTTCTGTGACCCTCTTCAGTTAGGTACTTGATAGCTTCACTCTTCACTCACTCCACCTCTCTCTTCCTTCAGCTCTCTGATAGCCTTCAGGATCTTATTTCTGTTCTCAGGGCTGAGATCATGTCTCATCAGGTTTGACAGCCAGACTCTACTGATCCCCATTTGCTTAGCTATGTCTTGATACAGAAGCCCTGACTCACTGACCATGACTCTGATCTCCAGATTTCTCATAAAATCTTCTCCCTTCTCTTTACTTTGTTATTTACATTTTAATCTCTTTACTGTATAATAACAATGTACAGTTGATTTCTGTATAGACCACTTTGAAGGGAGAGACTACCCATGAAATTATACAGTTTGAAGGAAGGGCTCAAAAGAGCAAGGAAGGAAGCTGGACTCACTCAGGCTGAACTGACAGAGATATTGAAAAGTAAAGGAATAGCCAGCCACATCAAGACAGTCATGAACTGGGAGCAAGGGATAGCTGAGCCACCTCTGGGGACTCTCATGAAGCTGACAGAGCTCTATCACTGTGATCTGGACTATCTGACTGGAAGGATTGACTGTAAGACCCATGATCTACAATTTATCCATGATCAGACTGGACTCAGTGAGAAGGCTATAGAGAAGCTCCAGAGAATAGCCTTCACTGACAGAGCCACTGGTAACTCTCAGGCTCTATCATTCATGATTGAAGATCCAGACTTCTCATATCTCTTAGCACTCATGAGCCAGACAGCTCAGGGAGATATCCCAGCCTTCTCAATAGGTAACGCTTATATCCATACAGAGAAGAGAGCTGTGATCAAGTCAGAGACCAGAGCCACCTTCAGCCAGATATCAGATCATGTCAGAGAGAAGATGGAGACTGTGGACTCTGAGTATAGGTGGATCTATAACATAGCCTATGGACTTCACGCTGAGGGAAGGCTGACAGATGATCAGCTCTCTGAAGTGATAGCCCACTATGATCAGGGAGACTTTGACTTCACTCCCACTGACTGGAGTATCAAAACTGAGGGATAGTCCCCAAAATACCAAAAGTGATACAATTTGACCCTGAGACAGTCCTTCTGGGCTGTCTTTTTCTATCCCATTTCTATCTCTAATCAGATTTGAACATACAGCCACAAAAGAGAAGCCCTGAGAGCGATTATCAGAGAGCCCTGACCTATATTTCTACCCTGAGCCACCTGATAAACGCTTCCAGAGCCACAAAAAAAGAGAGACCAGCTGGATCTGATCCCTCTTGTAATGTATCAATACAGTAAATGACCATTGTCTTCATGTATTCATGATTTCATGATTTCTCCCAGTGTCTGTAGACTGTGGACTTACTCAGCCCAGTCTCTCTGATACAGTCAGACTTCTTCCCTTCAGGATGATCTGATCTCCACTGGATCACCTCAGCTCTTCTGTCTGGTCTCCCTTCTGGAGCTTTCAGAGGGATCTCCAGAGCTTTCATGTCTTCCTTCCTTCTTCTGGCTAAATACAAGTGCTGATTTCTCTTCAGACCATTTCTCTTGATGGGCTTATACTCCCAGCCTTGCCAGTGCTCCAGACTCTCTCTGGGAGTAGCCATAGCCTTCTCATTGTACATCTTCATAGCTGACTGGATCTCTTTGGGCTTGATCTGTCTCACAGCTCCCTTGTTATAGACTGGGAGCAAGCTCTCCAGATCCGTCTCCAGCTCATACTGATCCACTCCACACTTATAAGCTATGACAGACAGAGCACACATGGAGAGATATCTATGACCCTCTGTGGTCTTCTCTTTGCAATTCCTGAGAGCATAGTCATAAAAAGCTCTGTCAGTCTTCCAGCCTACTATCTTCTGTCTCTTCCTTCTCCCAGTCTTCTTAGACTGTCTCTTCTCTCCATATCGGATGAAGTGAACATCCTTCAGCCCTACAGCCTTCCCCAGCTCATCTATATCCCACTTGTCTCCCACCTTGAAGACAGTATTCTCCCAGTCATATTTATTGAGACCCCCAGCACATCTGAAGTCCTGACCAAACCACTGTATCTGAGTCTGTACATAGACCCTTCTACTTTGCTGGATAGCCAGAGCTCTGTAGAGCTTATCAATATTCTGAGTCATGGAGTGATAGACTGGTATGGGCTCAGTCATAACAAAATACAGATGAAGCCCAGTCCCTGAGTTGACTATGTATGTAGGTTTAGGGAAGGGCTCTCCATTTGCACTCTTCCAGTCATTCTGGAGAGCATTGAGAAGTACACCTGAATAAGCGTTGTCATAGTCTATGATGAAAGTATAGAGACTCTTTGCTGACTTCTTACTGATCCAGTTATTGAAGTATGTACAGCCACCTATCAGAGTATCATTCCTGACTGATCCGAACTCCACAGCGTCACTGATCGTCATTGTCCTGATCCTCTTCTCATTCTCATCCTCATCTATAATGACCACTGGGATCTCTTGCTCCAGATCATCAAAGATGGTCTCATACAGATCCCACGCTGAGACCTGGTCTCCAAACTGGCTGAGGATCATATTCTTCTCATCATATTGCTCCCTGATCACCTCTATGGGCTCATCCCTCAGCATTTTCTCCATTATCTATCACCTCTGTCTGTTCTATCAGATAATACTCATACACCTTCAGACTCAGCCTTGAAGAGTGCATGATCACCCCAGTCTCTCCCTCTCTGATCCGTCTTCCCTCAGACTCCCACTGTCTCTCTGTTCTGTAGTCCAGTGGCTGTCTGTTCTTTATGGGGATACCATCATCACCCAGCTCCCCTGACCTTTGCATATACTCAAAGTGCTGACAGTAGTATCCTCTGGAGAGCTTCCCCATCCTCTTAGTGATCTCACACTTCACCCTCTTTGGTCTCCCCTGAGATCCTCTCTCTGACTCTCCACAGTGCTGACAGCTCCAGCATGAGTGACCCCTCTCCATGATATTCCAGCTCCCTTCAGACCCCTCTCATTTATAAGGGGCGTAATGTATCAATAGGTTTTGACACCCATTTGAGCCATTATAAGGGATAGCCTGAGCAAGTGTCAAGACTACCCCTTCTGAGCCACCTGAGAGCCCCTCAGAGCCCTTCTGATAGCTTCCTTGATAATTTGATCAGCCCACCTCTTCAGAGCTGTCTGAGAGCTTCTGGAACTCTTCCAGCCACTCCCTCACAGTCTTGATATCATCCTCAGTGGGCTCTCCCTTATATCCATCCAGAAGATCTGTGAGATCATCTTCCCACCACTGATCCTCTGGGACTTCCTCTTCAGGATGATCCTTGTAGTAGGCTCTCTCATCCCATGCTGTCAGGAAGTCTTCTACAGATCCAGCTGAGCCATAGCTGAGGATATGTGAGAGAAGGCTGTCTTCATTCATCCATGAGAAGCCATGTCTCTCATACCACTGATCAGCATACATGGACTCATCTGATCCAGAGTAAAAAGTCCCACCTATCAGATCACCCACAAAGACCTCAAAGAGCTCTTGTATAGTGATCCCTGATCTACCACACTTCTCAGCCAGAGCCCTCAGATCCTTGTCACTGATCCTGACTGGGACTGACCTGAGCTTCAGCTCTTCATGATCCCTGATATCTCTCTTCTCCATGCTATCACCTCTCTATCTGATTTCATATCTACATGATTTCATGATTTCTTCTGAGCCATCTTCAGCTCATAGATCTGTCTCTGATCCTCTGTGAGAGAGTGCTTCTTGATATACTCAGTGATAGCCAGAGTCCCCAGCTCATCCACCTTCAGTCCCTTAGCGTCAGCCCAGACCCTCCAGCTGTCTACCTGATCCACCTCAGCCCTGAATGAGAAGACCTTCTTCTGAGTCTTCTTAGGCTCTTCTGAAGCCTTCTCAGGCTCAGCCTTAGTATTTCTCTTAGTGCTCTTCTTAGTGGTCTCAGAAGCCTTCTCAGTGGGCTCAGAAGCCCCAGTGAAGAGCTTGTCCAGACTTGATCCAGCGTCCTTCAGTTTATCCATTTTACTTCTTGCCATCTTCCTTCTCTCCCTTCATGAACTCATCTATAAATGACAGATAGTCTACTGTAGCGTTAGCTTTTGGAGCTTCAGTGAAGAGATCAGACCTCATGACCTGACTCTCCCTGACAGCCACACTATTTCTGATCGGCTGACTGAAGACCTTAGTCCCCAGCTTCTCAGCTGTCTGAGTGATCTGATCCATTAGAGCCTTGCTCACATTCGTCCTCTCATCATGTCTGGTTATGAGAAGACCAGCTATCTTCAGTCCCTTGTTGCTGTACTTCCTGACCCTCTGGATCAGTAGATTGAGCTGAGACAGTCCCTGAAGTGAGAAGAGATCAGCTGTGAGTGGTATGATCACACTGTCAGAAGCTGTGAGAGCGTTGACAGTCAAGATCCCCAGAGTAGGTGGACAGTCACAGATACAGAAGTCATAGTCAGCCTTCACAGTGTCCAGAGCTTCTCTCAGCATGAACTCTCTCCCAGTCTGAGTGAAGTCCATGTCAGCTCCAGCCAGAGTCAGACCCCCAGTGATCAGATCATAGCCCAGATCAGTCTTCTGGATCAGATCAGGGAGCTCAGCTGTCCCCTTGAATACATCATAGAGAGTCTGATCCATATTGAGGATATCAGCCCCAGAAGCCAGAGAGAGATTGCACTGAGGATCTAAGTCCACAGCTATGACCTTATATCCCCTCTGAGCCAGTCCTGAAGCCAGAGCTCCAGTAGTGGTAGTCTTTGCCACTCCACCCTTTTGATTTGATAGTGTTATTGTCTTCATACAGTCACCCCTTCTTTTATTGTCCAGCTGTGAGCCCTCTGTCTCCCCACCTTGTCCATATCATGAGGGAGATCTGACTCAGCTATGATCTTCTTAGATCCGTCTGGCTGGATCTCCATGATATCCTCATAGATATTGACAGTGAGAGTCTGAGAGCCCTCTGGAGTCTCCACAGTGACTGATCCATCACCCTCATATCTGAGATATGTAGTGTCTGGATCATAGCCCAGCTGAGTGAGATACAGAGTGATATCTTCCTGAGCCCTTGATCTCATGCTGTCACCTTCCTTCCTGATTTCTTGATTTCATGTATTCATGATTTCATGTCTACAATATATCACAGCTCTCTCATTTTGTCCATAAAAAAGAGACTGAGGATCTTCTGACCCCAGTCCCTTCTTCTGGATCTCATGCTATCAGCTCACTCAGGATCTTTGACGCTTCCAGCTTCTGATCCACAGTAGCCTGATCATTCTCCAGCACTTCCTGAAGAGATTTCTTCATGAGCTCTTTGAGCTGTCTCTCTTCTCTATACTTCTGATCCCTTGCTTCCTTGTTCTTCCTTCTGGTCTCCACAGCCTTCTCAGATGAAGTCATACTCACACCCCCTCTCTCATTTCCTTCTTGTACTTGTACAGCGTATTTCTTGACAGCTTAGCTGAGATTTCTCTCTCTTCCACCTTGCCAGATCTCTTCTTGTTTGGGATCTTCACTGTCTTAGTGCTCAGGACTCCCAGAAGCTCCATGTCTGAGAGAGTCCCATCAAAGTCCCTACTGTACTTCCTGATCAGAGCCTTGATGGGCTCAGCCTTCTTGATAGTCAGCTTGTCACCCTTCTCTCTCCCTATCTGGCTATACTCAGGATGATCCTTGTATGTATCAGGATAGAGGACTTCCAGCTCTTCATTGTGCTTCTTAGCTTCAGCTATGCCTTCTCCAGCTCTCTGAGCTCTGAGATCTGTCTCAGCCTGAGATTGCTCAAAAGCCTTCTTGATATCAGCCTTGACCTTAGCCATCATAAACTTATTGACAGCTGTCATGATCCCAGTGACCAGATCATCAGTGTCCTGATCCCCTGACTTCACATCTACTTTGAGAGAGCCCTTCAGAGCTTCTCTGTAGCTGGCTGTATCAATATGACGCTCTTTCAGGAAGATCAAGTCCACACCTCTCTCATACAGATCCTGATAGACCCTGAAGCCTTCCTCAGCATTTCTACTCATTCTGGAGACTTCATCAAAGACTATCACATCACCCTTCTTCAGTTTAGGATAGAGCTTGCTCCAGACTGGTCTATCCATTGTCTTCCCAGTATATTCCTCAGTCATAATGAGAGCTTTGGGATAGACCTTCTTGATATTCTCTATCTGTCTCTCTTTGTTTTGCTCCAATGTACTGACCCTCACATATCCATAAATCTTCATTGACCTGACCTCTCTTTCTGGTATATTGTTTATTTCTGGTCTTAATCAGAATTGCTACTAATAATATACCAGATAAAAGAGGATCAGTCAATCACTTTTGGTACTATTTTTTATTTGCTCAGATTTGAACATTTCATTTCTTTTTAGGGATCATGTCAGCCCACTCTACTCTGATCAGCTCCCTGATTAGATCCTCATTTGAGAAGTCCACCTTCTCCAGATCCACAGTCCTCATGATAGCTTCTATGACAGTGGGACTGACTCTCTCCTGACTGAGTAGCTGTCTGTATCTGGACTCTTTTTTCATAGCGTCCATGAGAAGAGTGATCTGATCCTCATTGAGCTCCAGTCTCTCCAGATACTCTCTACTGATCATCTGGATCACCTCACTCCCCATCTACAGCTTCACTGAAGAGCTGAAGACCAGCATGATCCAGACCAGCCAGATCCCTATAACATCCATCCATGTCCTCAAAGAGAGTCCTCTTCCTGAGAGTGGGCTCATTCTCTGAGACTCCATAGAGATCATGATGATATTTCTGAGCCAGTCTCCCAGCTCTGGGAGTGTCGTACTGAAGCCAGTCTTCCAGACCATCCCTGATCCCTCTGATCACATCTGAAGCTGTCTGGGAGCTCATCTCTTTGCACATAGCCAGATAATTTCTACCCATGATCTCATTCTCATGAGCTATCTCAGAGATGATCCCCATAGCTATCCCATTATCCTTGACCATCTCAGCCACTCTATCCAGCTCTTCAGCTGTGACCTTCTTCTTCATCTTCAGAAGGTGGATCAGGTTGAGCTGATCATTTGTGGGAGCGTTGATCTTCCTTCTCCCTACAGCGTCCATCATGCCACCTAAAATAGTATTCAGGCTCTGTCTGTACTCAGCCTGAAGAGCTGTCAGAGCTTCACTGTGAGCCTTCTGGATCTTCTCCAGATCTTCCTGATAGCCCTTGCTCCCCTCATACTTCTTCATGGACTCCAGCTTCTTCTCATACTCTGAGACCAGCTCAGCCCTCTTACTCTGGAACTCTTTAGCCCTGATATAAAATGCTTCTGTATTCTTGATCATTGTTTTTTATCTCCCTTCTTTGAGTGATTTGATTTTCTTTTTGCTGAAGTAGTGATCTGAGATCACATCAAAAGTGAACACTGGCACATGATAGCCCAGATGATCCTTCATGAGCTCTCCATTTGCGTCTGAGACCATACAGAGAGCTGGTACTATCTGTCTCTTCCATGTCTGATCATCTATCTTTGACCTACAGTGAGGACACTCTCTGGAGTGCTCTTCATTCATGGATCTTTGATAGACTTCCCATGTCTGACCACAGTAGTCACAATAGATTTTTAAGTATGCCATAGCTTTTCTCCCTTCTATGATTTTTTGATTTCATGATTTCATGTATTCTTGATTTCATATCTTTTCTCCATTTCTCTCTTGTATCTCTCAGCTCCATCTCTACCCTCAAAGAGCCTACTTCCTACCAGCCACCTCTCTCCATTGATAGTCTCATACTGAAGGACTTTGAAGCCCCTCTCCCCACCATTGAAGATTGAAGGCTTGATCTCTCTGATCTCTACTTCTACCATGATCCTTCTCCCTTCTCATGCTGAATGTTTCCTACTGTAGATCACCCTATCAAGGCTATAAGCAAGAGCGTCAAGGCTGTGATTGTCTTTGTCTGGGACTGAGCTCAGGACTTCTCCAGTCCTCTTATCAATGTCATACTGATAATTCTGGAGCTCTCTGGCTGTGTTTGGAGTCCTTCTGGGATCTACTATGATCTTCCTATGCTGAAGCCACTTGATCCTATACTCCACACATCCAGCGAACTTCTGACAGCCTATGATCTTCAGCCCATGATCCCTCATATCAGCTATGTCTTTTGGGCTGGCTGAGTCAGCTATGATCAGGGCTCTCTCTCTGAATGTCTCAGCTCCAAAAACTGGAGTATATGAGACCTTCTCCCCCAGATCATGCCATCCCTTTTCCTTGATCTTGTCAGCCAGCTGTCTATTGCTCATGTGAGTCCCATAGATCTCATCCATGACCCAGATTGTCTCTGTCTTTGGCTCATAGCTCACTCTCAGGAAGCAAGCTGGATCTGTAGAGAAGCCCCAGTCCAGACCTGAGTAGATCTTGACCAGCTGACTGTATTCCTGATCAGTGATCTCCCTGACTTCCAGAGTCTCAAAGACCTCAGCTCCCTGACCCACAGCCAGTCCCATGTATTCATGATCATAGGCTCTGGGATTGATCTCTCTGAGCTTCTCAGCTTCATCTATGAATGTCTGACCCAGCCACTCCAGAGGGATCTGAGTATAGTTAGTGAGAAGATTGAGAGATCTGTCATCTGGTCTGTCACAATACTCATTAGCCCAGTTTACTCTTGATATAGGTGGATTGAAGGATCTCAGGACTGTGAAGCTGTCTCCACCTCTGAGGACTGACTGCTGAAGATTTCTCAGCTCCAGCTCTCCATTGATCTCATTGAACTCTTCACACCACAGATATCTGAAGTATCCTCTGGCTGGCTTGATACTCTTCAGCTTCTGAGGATCATCCAGACCAGTGAGCCTGATCACCTGACCAGTAGGGAGATAGACAAACTGAAGAGGATTGAGAGTGGATCTCCAGTGACCCCCTACTCCCAGAGCACTGATAGCCCACTGGATCTGAGCATATACAGAGCCCCTGAGCGTGACAGCCCACTTCCTGACCACCAGAGCATTACTGAGCCCAGTAGGATCTCTCATGATCTGAAGAGGGATCTCCAGAGCACAGAAGGAACTCTTCCCAGATCCTCTCCCACCTCTCAGATTGTAGAACTCATGACCCTGATCACAGATATCCTCATGTATAGCCCAGTAGGGCTCAGCTGTGAGCGTCCTGATATCTATACTCTGGAGCTCTTCCTGAAGTCTCTGGGAGTGTCTCTGTGAGCTCTCCAGAGCCCTCAGACGCTTATCTAATACATAGTTAGATACTTTCATCAGATCACCCCTCAAACTGGCTCAGATTTGGTCTGAGCGTCTTCCAGAGCCTGAAGTCTATCCAGTATTTCACTGGTAGTCTTCCACTGGTTGAGCTGGCTCATGAGAAGATTGATCCCATTGATCTTGACTTGATCAGAAGTGTCTTCCTTCCTGATAATGGACTGTAGGATCTCCACATCCTCAGTGAGATAGGACTCCATCTTCATGACAGCTTCTTTGACTATCTCAGACCTTCTCTGAGTGAGTATCCTCTGGAAGTCAGGATCTCTCTTCAATCTGTAGTATTTTGTTTTACTGATCCCAGTCAGCTTCATGATCTCAGCTGGCTTATAGCTTGTCAGGAAGGCTGTGATCAGGCTCTCAGGATATTCCTTCATCCGTCTCACCTCTCTTTCTATCGTCTATGTACTTCTGAGCTTCCTCTTCAGTCTGGAAGACCCTCTTCACATCGTCCCAGCAATATCCAGAGCCCATGTCCTTCAGCTCCCAGACTTTGAAGAGTCCGTCTCTATATGGTCTGATCTTGAATTTACTCATATCAGTCACCCCTCTCTCTGTCATAGTAGTTATGTAGCTTCTTGTGACAGCTTCCGCATACAGTACAGAGATCCCTCATAACATCTTCATGACCCAGATTTCTGTATGTAACATGATGGACTTGCATAGTCCTACAGTGCTCTATTGATCTCCCACAAATGACACATCTGAAGTGATCAATCTCCATCCGCTGTCTCTTCTTCTCTTCCCACTCTGGGGACTTGATATATTCCTGATAAAATGCTGATTGCATTTACTCACTCCCTTCTGATCCTGACAGTCACACTTCTCTGAAGGATCAAGGTGAGCCCCACAGAACTCACACACTCTGTAATATGTCTGTCTCATGTCTCCACCTCTCTCAGTGCACTTAGGGCAAAAGGGCACTTTTTTTCTGAAGTCCCTTTATTTTTCATAATTCTTCATTTACTACTTTTTATCTCTTACCTATTGCCCTATATGCCCTAAATGCCCTAAAGCCTATAAATACTGGATTTTCTCAGGGCACTTTTATAAAAATCACTTGCCCTAAACTTGCCCTGATCAGCCCTGATCACTGAAGGGGAGCTCCATCTGATCATCTACTGGAGTCCACTCAGGGCACTTTTCAGCGTCCTTCAGGGCACTTTTATCTGTAGTCACTCCCTCAAAGTACCTGAGACCATTACTCTTGACCTCTTTGATATCCTTCACCCTCATAGCTCTGTAGAATGAATTTCTGGAGAGTGAAGTCCTACCTGAGCTGAAGCAAAAGCTGTCATATTTCTGATAGAGGATAGATCTCTCCACTCTGACTCCCTGAACTCTGTAGCACTCTTCAGAGAGCCACGCTTCCACAGTGTCTGAGTCATTTCTGAGGGACTGTACAGCTTCTCTTGATCCAGCCGACTCTGTAATATGTCCTTGCTGATATGCCTTCTCCAGAGCCTTCACAGCCAGCCTGATCAGATAGTCTATCTCTTGACTCAGGATCTCCAGATAGTCAGCTCTCTTGTGCTCTGGCTGGTTATTCATATTGAGGATCAGAAGTCTTCTGTAAAATCCATTAGTCTTCTCACTCAGTACCAGAGGGAGCTCATTTGTGCTGAAGATCAGCTTTGCATAATTCTTGAAGCTGATAGCGTCCTTCCCCTTAGCTTCAGCCCTGAGACTATCCTCTCCCAGTACCTTCTTGATCACTGAAGTATCTTCCAGAGCTGAGACTTCCAGATCAGCACATGAGTTGAGTAGCTTACCCAGAAGACCATAGCTGGCGAAACGCTGAGACAATTCCTTCAGTGATATGTTGCTGATATTCTCTGATCCTATGATCTTCTCATCCATCCTGATCAGAGTGGACTTCCCTGAGCCACCCAGCCCCAGTAGAATGAGCATTTTCTGGAAGCGTGTATCCCTTGTCATGCTGTAGCCGATATACTGAAGTAACATCTCTCTATCATCTGGCTGAGGGACTATCAGATCCAGCCACCTCTCCACCTCTTCTCCAGTGAGCTCAGCTTCTGGATCATAGTCATGAGGGATCTGATTGATAGCTCTGTACTTTGGATCATGAGGGATCATCTTCTGAGCTATGGGATCATAAAATCCATTCCTGAAGTTGATCCAGTGCTGAGGATATCTGTTGAGATCCTGAGCAGTGATCTGGAGCTCAGCTTCACTCAGAAACAGTCTGAAGACTCTGTCTATCGTTGTGGACTTGACCAGCTCTGGATAGATCCTCTTCCTGATCTCAGTCTTCAGATATGCCCCATTCATGTCAGCCACATAGACCCCATGTCTGTACTGATATGGGACTCCACCCAGTATGAAGAGATCACCCTTCTGACTGATATCCTCATAGATCTTGAAGTCATAGACAGAAGTAGGTAGTCCCTTGTTATTGAAGTGATGAAACTGGCTGAGATCCTCTCCACCTGATTTCATGATTTCTTGATTTCTTGCTTTCATGATTTCATCTTCTGGAGATCCAGCCTGATACTTCATAACTGAGTCATAGATCTTCTGGAGCTCAGTCTCTGATATAGGTGGATTGCACTTCTCAGAGTTGAACTG
>JAEEGL014189854.1_pt1 | contig 12423 bp, 5 predicted proteins | sample 9134231 | NCBI WGS metagenome assembly JAEEGL01 (sample SAMN16246548, study PRJNA631951) | gut metagenome | biome: gut microbiome; feature: rumen; material: fiber-attached | host: Bos | place: Iran: Karaj | collected 2018-10 | reverse complement strand
TTATCTACAATAGTAGAAATTTTGTATATACTAACACCCAATGAATACGAGGTGTTTGAAAGCCATGAATCTACAATAGTAGAAATTTTGTATATACTAACACCGCACCATAGATGAGTGTGTCCCGCGATGTATCTACAATAGTAGAAATTTTGTATATACTAACACCGGTGTAGGTTATAGTCAGCAACAGCGGTACATCTACAATAGTAGAAATTTTGTATATACTAACACCGTCGTCCGTGAACTCCCATCCTTGTGCGTTATCTACAATAGTAGAAATTTTGTATATACTAACACCACGATATACATAAATCATTGGTGTGTTTGTTGTTGTGGCGGTTCTGCCGTTTTGCTTTTGGGGGTGCGATGTTGTTTTATTTCAAAGAACTCTCCTTATTTTGTATTCTGTCACTTCACTTTTTGAGGATAATGCTGTCTTTTCCACAAGTGATATATTATCTCTTTCGGTTTATTCATTAGATTCGTTGGCATTTCGCAAGGCGAATGCTGGCAACTCCTGTTCCCAGCCTTTTCTGTCCAAGAGCCACAAATCCCACTCTTTGTCGGAGACAAACAAATCTAATGTGTTTTTCTTTGACGGTTGTCCACAATCCATCCAATACTTGATATGGGCATCCATAATCAGGCCTTTGCGGGCTATGTTGTATGCGCCGTTGGCATCGGCATCTTTGATGGCAGATAGTTTGCCATTGTTGGCATGATTGCGTGTATCAAAATGTTCGCCCTTGCTGTTGCGTACAGGTGAGTACAGGAAATTGTCGTCTTTCTGTTCCGTGCCCGTATTGCGGATCTGTTGAATCAAATCAAGAGCATAGCGTAGCGACTGCCAAGCAGTCTCTTTCCGCCGCTCAATCTTAACCAGTTCAACGCCTTGTTCTATTTGTTGCTTGAACGATTTTGTTTTGTCGAAATGGGCAAAAAGATTGTCGAGGATTTCTACTACATTGACTTGCTCCGGCACCCAAATATTTTTGTCTTGTTGCAGCTGTTTTTTGTTTTGGAAGCGGGGCAGCGGTTGACCATCTTTGCCGGAATAAAGCCGCCAAGTGTGACCGGCGTGGGCTTCGGTGTATTCGAAGAAGTAATCCCTGCCATCGAAGCCGAGGTCGCTGAACTTTTCGAGAACTTGTTTCTTAATTTCTTCTTCTTTGCCATTCTTCAGGTAGATGGTTTTGCGCCATCCTGTGGCCGGGTCGGTGACCGATGTGTAGTTGGCACGCGTGTAAAGCATCACGCCAAATTGCTTTTTGCCTTCAATATCTTGGTAGTTACTGATAGGAGGTGTGAGCTGTAGAGCCTTGCCCACCGAGCCGAGCTCGTTAGGTTGGGCATCTTTGTCCACCACGAAATTGAGCTTCTTGGCAAGAGCGGTTTCCAAATTCTGATAGACCTGTTTCTCTATCTTTTGGCGACCACGCTTCATTTCGGTGTTTAGGTCTTCAAGAACGATGTATGCGTGTGGCTCTATGGTGTTGCCGTCCTTTATTACCTCTTCAACCAACCTATGTACTACATGCGAGATGTAACCGCTTTTCAGGTCCTTGATTTTGTCCTCTGCCTGCCAATTCTTTTTGGCAATGATACGTTCATTGGCGACGTCTTCCAATTTTTGAACGTAGTCGGTACCATTGATATTGTCGTGGTCGTGGCACGCTATAATGTTGCAATCCTTGTCTAATGTACAACTATAAACAAGGTGCTTCTCGCCACGGTCAATGCCGATAAACTGCAGGTTGTCGGATTGCTGTAGGCTTTCCCGTATGGCAGCATTAACTTCTGGGTAGGCGTAATTGGGTCCTTTATACCCTTTTGATTCATAGTTTAGTTTAACTGGGCAATGGAACATGAATTTTGTTTCGCCATAAAAGCGCTTGTCTTTAATTATTTCATGTTTCACGTCCTTGATTACCGCTTTCTGTTCGTCAATGTACCGTTGGGCTTCAGCAGAAATAGACTCAGTCTTGCCGTTCACGTACAAGTAGATTTCGCTATAAATACGCTCAGGGATAGTGTTGCCGTCACTATCCTTTTTGTTGACAAGTTTCGAGCCCACACTATGCTTTTTCCGAGGTGCTTTTGCTACAGGCTTTCGCATGAATATTTCTGCACCGGCACACAATTGGTGCTTGCTACCTTCGGACAACACATCCTCCCAATACAGGGTCTGCAAGTCTTTTTTGCCCGATACCTTGGGCATATAATCCTTGCAGTGTATTTTGAACAGAAACAGCTCCCCGTTGTTTTGTTTTTCAACAACCAAATTCCAGTCTATTGGCTCAAATTCGCAAACATAGCATTGCTTTAGGGTTTCGGTGATTGCTGCATCAAACTTGCTTTTGTCAGTATAGGCATTGCTTACATATTCCTCCAGTAAAGGATACTTGCTCACATATCTCTCCGCGATAATCTTCTGTAAACATTGGATGGCTTTTTGTGGGTCGCTCTTGCCCATCTCTCCATAGGTTATTCCATTCTCTCCTTTAAAACCTTTTCCTGCGAGGGTTTGAAACTTTAGATTTCTTAATATAAGACGACTTGCATCGGAGTGTTCTATATAAATGGGGTTTTCTTTAGATGTGTCAAAAATATTTCTTGTTTTCAAGATGCAGAGGTACATCTCATTCATATACTTCAACAGTGTGGCGGATTTTACTTTCTCCTGACCATCACTCCATCCACCTAATAGAATAGGATTGTCAAAGTTTAATTTCAGTTTGTTCTCTTTTACATCGTCTTGCGGTTTCTTGGTAAGATAATTGCGGACAAGGTCATACCACATGAACCACTGGGCATCGTCACTATAGAGCAGGTTGCTCAAGGCTTGCTCCATTGTTACATTTGGGAGGTTGCCTTTCATCTTGCTTTTGCGCACGGCAAAGAAGCGGACAATGCGCATGGCATGGGTTGCAGCGTCAAACCATTCTTTGATTAGCTTTATGGCTTGGTTTTCTTCCCCTGATGAGGTGTTGTCGTCTTTGTATTTCTTTAATGCATTAATGCTGTCGGATATCTCTAAAAAGGCCTTCATGTTGCGCTCCATATCAAAGCACAGCAAGTTGATAAGGTTTTTGCTGGGTGTAAGTGTTGTGTCTAAAACGCCTCGGTAGTCATTGGTGGACTCCTCTTTGAAAAGCGATTGCTTGAAGAGGTGTTCGGATTGTTCTGTATCCAACACGGCAAACAATCCGGACAATTCCACTGCATCGCGCAGTCTGATTTGCTCTTCCCGATTCTTGTTGTATGTGATACAGGCATCTGCCTTTGCCTCTTTCAGTTTGTCCTCAATGCTGTGCCAGTTGGCAAAGTAACGGTTCGATATCTTATTGACGGCAGTACTTGACATGTAGATGCCATTCCAGTTGTCGCAATCTTTCAGAAAATGGATAAAGGCGGGGAGGGTATTGATGCTGGATTCATTCTTGCCGTTGCCAAACATCTTATCGCCGGCTTTTTGGGCCTTCCTCAGAAGGGTTTCAACTGAATAAATGGCATTCTCTTCGTTCTCTTCTTTCTTTTGCTCTTCAGAGAGTTCGCTCTGTTTGTCTTTGATTAAGGCTGCGAACATAGATTTCTTTTTGCCACACCCAATCTGTTTGTAAAGAGTTTCAAATTCGTCGACTTTCTTGAAATCCTTTTCATCACGGCGTGACTGATTGTATAGGTTTATCAAAAGGTTGCAATTGCCGATGACGCGATTGTACTCTTCGATTTGTTGTTGTGACAGGCACTCGTTAAAGTGTTCTATTTGGAAAAATGTCTCTTTTATGGTCTCGGCCTCAACCAATTCGCCCTGTGGGTTTTTAATCTTTGTTTCGCGATTGTGGTCTTTCAAGTATTGATACATGCCAAGGTACTCATCTCGGCACTTTTCAAAACGCAATACATTAGTGCAGAATGTGGGCAGGTTATCGTTTACAATACGGGTGGCAACGGCTGTGGATTGCTCGGTGTCAGTTGTATAATAGTTTTCACGATTGGTATTATAGCCACTTAAATAGCCCCAAAAACCTTGGAATTTCGTAATATGGTTGGCAAGAACCTTTTCGTCAATATTGTTTTCCTTTGCCAATTCAGCCACATTAGCATAAAGGTAGTTGAGCATTTGGGCGTCGGTAAGGCACTCGAATGGTTTTTTCTTTTTTGCTTTTTGGGGTTTTGTGCCGTTCTCTTTTTGCTTCCTGCTTTTGCCTTTTGGCTGCTCCTCCTGAAGTTTCTTTGTGGCTTTGTCTATTTCTTCTGAGAAATAATAACCTGCTACGATATAGGTCTCCCCGATTCTTTCACGCAACCCTTTTTCAAGTTCGTTTGTAATATCCTTGCTTTTGTCTTTAAATCTTGCAAAGTATTCGGAGAAATCAATCCGTTTTGATTCCTCCGATGTCAAGGACTTTTCGATAAAACGCTCGTGAAGTTTGTCCATTATTGGCTTAATGGCCATATAGGCATCCTTGATTCCTTGGTCTTTTACAAACAGGTTGCTATCATTATCAACAACAGGGTTGTCGCCATTCATTTCTTTGAGCCAATCGTCAAAGGTTTCTTTTGTTTTGCCTATGGGTTGCAACTCAAACCGAAGGGTCTTGGACAACGAGTAAAGATTTGTAAGAGCATCAGTATTGTTCATGTTGTTGAGTTTATTAGGTTCTATTCTGAATCGAATGGTAGGAAAGGTTTATATCCTTATAATTTAAGGAAAATAACGGGTTTTATTGGTTTTTATTGCCTAACTGAAGAATGAAATAAGCTTATGGATTCAACTGAAAGATGATTATTCGGAAAAAGGTTGTATATTTGTTGTGGCAAATTGATATTGAAATAGTTTAAAACATATTTAAAAACAATTTATTACTATGAAGAAACGTTTTTTTTATCTGAGTTTTGTGCTTGTTGTGGCGGGAATGGTCACTATTTGGGGTTGCAAAAAGGAGAATCCTCCGACTAACGACCAGCCTGTTATCGACACGGGGGTGAACGACACGACGGTGCCGGAGGAGCCGGCGGACAATATCTATCAGTTCAAGGTTCTTGACGGCAACGGTGACAGCATCTCCCTCAGTCAATATCGCGGCAAGGTGCTGCTGGTGGTAAACACCGCCACGCAGTGTGGATATACTCCGCAGTATACTGATTTGGAGCGCATATACGAGAAGTATCAAGACAGCGGATTTGTCATCCTCGACTTCCCCTGCAACCAGTTCGGAGCACAGGCTCCGGGCAGCTATGACGACATTCACGATTTCTGCACCAGCCGCTACGGCATCACGTTCCCACAGTTTGCCAAGGTGGATGTGAACGGCCCGCAGGCATCACCTCTCTACGTGTGGTTGAAGAGCAAGAAGCCAGGCGAGATTCAGTGGAATTTCACCAAGTTCCTTGTCACCCGCCAAGGTGAGGTGAAGAGGCGTTTCGAGCCGGGCAATTCTATGTCCTCGGTGGAGAAGGCCGTGGCCAATGCTCTCTGAACAGAGGTGATTTCTATTAATTTATGAGAGCGCGTGTCTCTGACACGCGCTCTCATAATTATTAATTAATAGCTTAAATTGTTTTATGGATAATTCGTATTTTTTTCTGGTGGCCACACTTCTGCCAGGTGATTTATAGAGGCCCCTTTGTTTTTCACTTTGTCTCGCCTTCCTCAATCTGGTCCAGGATGCCGAGGTAGTTGGTGTAGCGTTCGGTGCTGATGGCGCCTTGCTGCACTGCTTGCAGCACTGCGCAGCGGGGTTCGTGGCGGTGGGTGCAGTTGGCGAAATGGCATTGGGGCAGGAGGGTCCGCATCTCGGGGAAGAAGTGTGACAGTTCGTAGGGGGAGAAGTCGACCATGCCGAACTCTTTGATGCCGGGGGTGTCGATGAGCAGCGTGGGGTGTTGGTCCGTTGCTGGGTGTTGGCGGATGCCGTCAGCGGGGTCGACGATAATCATTTCGGCAAAGGTGGTGGTGTGTTTGCCTTTGAGGCTCCAGTCGCTGACTTCGCCCACCCGCAGTTGCAGGCCCGGGACCAGGGCGTTGAGGAGGGCTGACTTTCCCACACCCGAATGGCCGCAGAACAGGGTGGTCTCTCCGCGCATGGAGGTGCGGAGGGCTTCGAGGCCGTCGCCTCGCAAGGCACTGACGCCGTGGACGGGGTAGCCGGCATCCTGATAGATGGCTTTCAGCCTGTCAAAGAGGGCGCAGTCGTCTGGGTCGTGGAGGTCGATTTTGTTGATGATGATGGTGGCCGGGATGTGGTAGGCTTCGGCAGTGACAAGGAGGCGGTCGATAAAGCCGGTGGAGGTGCGCGGGAAGGCTACGGCGGCGACGATGCAGAGGCGGTCTACATTGGCGGCAATGACGTGGGTCTGCTTGCTGAGCTTGGTGGCTCGGCGGACGATGTAGTTGCGGCGGTCGTCCACTTGGGCAATGACGCCTGTGCCGTCGTCCTGAAGGGTGTAGTCCACCCAGTCGCCCACGGCTACGGGGTTGGTCTGTTTGTTGCCGCGCAGCCGGTAGTTGCCCCGCAAGCGGCAGTCGACGGTGGAGTTGCCTGTCCCGCCTTCGGGCAGCACTTTGTACCAGCTGCCTGTGGTCCGCATCACCAATCCTTTCATGATTATAGTGTTTAGAGTTAAAAGTATACTTTGTTAATTGACTACCGTCACTTTGTAATAATGTTTGCGGATGAGGATGAGCCGCACAAGCCAGACGACGAAGAAGAGGTCGGAGAGTATCTTGTAGAGCCGTGGAAGGGGGAGGAAGAGGGAGACAAGCCAGAGGATGAGGTCCACATCGAACAGGAGGTTCCAAATCCGTTCGCGGTCGTGGAAGGTGAGTGTCGCCGACCGATGGACTTCTACCTTCGGGTGTGTGGAGCTGACGGAGAGGTCTATGCTGCGCCCGCTGCGCCCCAAAGGGATGCGCCCGCCGAATTGGACGCGCACTTGGTAGCTGCCAGAGGGAAGCTGCAGTTGGTAGGTGTCGGCCCGCATGGTGCCGGCATAGAGGCCGTCGATGAAGAGCAGATGTGGCAGCCGCGCCTCATAGAATCGTCGCTTGTGAACAAGGGTCAGTGTGGCCATTCTTTTTTCATTCGTTAATAATTGGTGCAGTAGTTATTAGACGGAGATGCGATGTTCTCCGCGGGGTGCTAATGCGACGGCAAAAGTACGAAAAAAAATTGAAAGGTGATAATTGAAAGGTAAAAAATGAAAAGGGGTTCACACATTATCGCATTCACACGTTCACGCATTCACACATTAATACATTCAAAGTTTGGTTTTCAATATTCCAGTTTTTTTTATTATCTTTGCAATTTATTTATATACATGAGAAAGGTACATTATGCTTGTATTTTGCTGACCCTCGGCATGTTGTTGTGCTGCGGGGGTGTGTGTTCTGCTCAGGATGAGTGGAACGATGTGGGGACGTGGAGTGTGGGGAAGGTGCCTCCGCATGCAAATGTGATACCTTATGCCGACGAGGAGGATGTGGCCATGCTGGGGTACCAGCGTTCGCCATACTATCGCTCGCTGAACGGCAAATGGCGGTTCCGTCTTGTGGAGAATCCCTATGCCTGCCCGAAGGGTTTTTATGAACGGGACTTCGACGCCACGGCATGGGACGAGATTGAGGTGCCGGGCAACATCGAGCTGCAGGGATTCGGCACGCCCGTGTACACAAATATGCGCAATGAGTTCCCTTCCACACCACCATACGCCCCGACGGAGTTTAACCCCACGGGATGCTATGTGCACGATTTCGAGCTGCCGGAGAGTTGGCGGGGCAGGAGGGTAGTGATACGCTTCGGAGCGGTGCGCTCAGCCATGTACCTTTATGTCAACGGGAAGAAATACGGCTATTCAGAGGATTCGAAAAGCCCCGCGGAATGGGACATCACCCAGAGTGTGCGTCCCGGCAAGAACCGTGTGGCCGTGATGGTGATGCGCTTTTGCGACGGGAGCTATCTGGAGTGCCAGGACATGTGGCGCATGAGCGGCATCACGCGCGACGTGTATATCTATTCGACCCCTCGTGTACATATCAGCGATTACAAGCTGGTGGCAAGGATTGACGAGCGGAGCGGCGACGGCCTGATGGAGTTGGGCGTGGACCTGTCCGGAAGGGCCGCGGGACACATGGTGGTAGAGGCCGAGCTGCGGGACAGCAGCGGGGCACGTGTGTGGAGCATGCAGCGGCGCATGGAGCCGCACGACTGGACGACGCATTTTGACGGGGAAGGCTGCCGGGTTGCCAAGGTGCACCCTTGGACAGCGGAGACCCCCTACCTCTACACCCTCATCATGCGCCTGCAGAATGCCGGCGGCGTGACCACGGAGACGATAGGCTGTAAAGTAGGCTTCCGCAATGTGGAGATCAGAGATGTGGAGTATCGTGGTGTCAGCATGGAGTATGGCGTGGGCGACCCTGCTATAGCGTTGGGTTACCCGATTCTCACCACCCAGCAGCTGTGCGTGAATGGGGTGCCGATTACCATCAAAGGGGTGAACCGACATGAGCACAGCCCTTACACGGGGCAGTATGTGACACGCGCCGAGATGGAGTTTGACATTATGCTGATGAAGCACATGAACATCAATGCCGTGCGGACCAGCCATTATCCCAACGACGAGTATTGGTACGAGCTGTGCGACCGCTACGGTTTGTATGTGTGGGACGAGGCCAATGTGGAATCGCACGCCCAGGGCTACGGCGAGAACAGCCTGGCCAAGAAGAAGGAGTGGAGCTGGCCCATGCAGTACAGAGTGAACAATATGTACCACCGCGACCGCAACCACGCCTCGGTGATAGCCTGGTCGTTGGGCAACGAGTGCGGCAACGGGGTTGCCACGGAGCATACCTACCGCTATCTGAAACGCCTTGACGACACCCGCCCAGTGACCTACGAGCGCGCGGAGCTGGACTGGAACACGGATGTGGTGGAGGTGATGTACCCTTCGGTGGACTACCTGTCCGACTATTGCAGCGAGTGGCGCAAGGTTGACGACGCTTTTGTCCGCACGGAAAAGACACCTTCCTCACCCGGCCCTGACGAGAATTTGCAGGGCAACCACCGTCGCCCCTACATCATGGCGGAGTACTGCCACGCAATGGGCAACAGCATGGGTGGCCTTCGTGATTATTGGGACACGATTGAGAAATATCCCCCTCTGCAAGGCGGCTTTGTGTGGGACTGGGTGGACCAGAGTTTTGTGATGGACAGCACCGCCAACGGGGCGCCGCAGCGATGGTATGCCGTGGGTGGCGACCTCGGCTCGCTGCCGGGCGTGGAGGATGACGACGCTTTCTGCGCCAACGGCGTAGTGGGTAGCCTTCGCATCCCGCATGCCCATGCCAACGAGTTGCAGAAGGTGTACCAGTGCCTTAAGGTGACGCAGCATCGGGACAGCACCGGCGAGGAATACTATATGTTGCACAACTGCTTCAACTTCCGCGACGCGAGCGACTTTGTGTGCGAGTGCCGCCTTTTCTCCTCGCTGCGTGACAGCCTCTATTGCGACACCATCTATCCCTCCCTGCCAGCGGGCGAGAGCTGCAGGCTGCCGTTCCGTATGCCGGAGGTGCAACCCTTGCCCGGCGAGCGTTTCTTTGTGCGCTTTAACTTTACTGGCGACAGCTACGAGGTGGACGACCCATACGATGCGGGGACGTCCTGGATATTGAGCGAGAACAGCCACGACGAGTTTGAAGTGAAGACCATCGACAGCCCGACGGACTCCATAGAGCTGGGCGAGGCCTCGATGAGGGATTTCTTCTGGGGCTTGAACAAAGAGCAGCACCAGGTGTCGCTGGGACGTGAGGACCTCTTCTCGCTCACCATCAACACCGACAACGGATATATGACCAGCTATAAGTACCGCGGTGTAGAGATGCTGAAGGCCCCGCTGCGGTGGAATTTCTGGCGTCCGCCCACGCTCAACGACCTTGTGGACCCCTATGGGGCCCGCGCCTGGGAGGGGCTGGACCACCTGCAGGCAAGCCCTGTGAGCTGCGAGGTGACCCCCATAGGCGACCCCGACCGCATGGCTGAGGTGGATATGCTGCTTGAACTCAACACCCCTGAAGGTAACTCCATGTTGCTGCGCCAGATAGTGGAGGTGGATGCCGAAGGGCGTTTGCAGTTGTGCTATATGCTGCAACCCCGTGGCAGCTACCGCACCCTGCCCCGATTGGGGGTGCAGGTTGGAGTGGACACGGCTTGTGACCAGGTGGAGTGGTGGGGTAACTTCTATGAGACCTACCCCGACCGCAACCAAGCCCAATGGCAGGGGCTGAACCGCTCCGCTGCCGCCGATGTGTGTGGCGAGCTGCACGTGGTGCCGCAGGAGAGTGGCAACCGCGCGGCCTACTGGGTCTCATTGGAACTCAAGGACCGTCGGCTCTCTTTCTGCTCGGCGGATACGGGGCGTGTGGGCTTCGGTCTTCGTCGCTATACCGACAGCGTCATGACGGCAGCCCGCCGCATCAAGGACCTTACCCCCAGCAACTATTATGCGGTCAACATCGACGCCCGTCAAGCGGGTCTGGGTACCGCCACCTGCGGCCCCGGTGTGAGTGAACGCTTCCGCATCAGTGGCGACAGCGTGCAGCAATTCCGGCTGGCCATGGTCCCCTCCATGCTTGCGGACAGCGTGAACCTGTGGCGCTACTGCGGCTATTATTTCGACACCCCGCCGGAGATGAAGAAGGACATGCCCAAAGGGCATCCCTACCACATAGAAAGCGTCACCGTGAAGACTTACGGCGACAGCACACAACCCGCCGATCAGCCCAACTCAACCTACAGCAACGGTTTCCCAAAGACATTGCATGACAGGCGTCTGGGCATAGCGGGCAATTACAGCGACGGCTGGACCGGTTTCAGCGGCCGGGACAGCATCGACTTCAACATCGTGTTGGATGAGCCTCTCACCCTCGACCGTATCTCGGCAGGCTTCTGCCACAGCCCCGCCGACTGGGTGGTGCGTCCGCTGCGCGTGGAGATACAGTGGTCGCAGGACGGTAAGCGCTACACCCCTTGGCAGCCTCTCGAACCCGTGCGTCCCATAGTGAACGAGGGCAAGGAGAGCCGCCGTCTCATGCTCCGTCGCACCTTTGCTCCACGCCGGGGTCTCTTCCATCCCGCCGAGGCAAGGGGCGTGCGCTACGTGCGTTTGCGTGTTCACTGCCAGCCGACCCTCCCGCTATGGCATCCATACAGCGGCGAGCCCGCCTGGCTGATGGTTGACGAAATAACAATCCAGTAATAGAATAGATGTTCAATACAAGTTTATTAATAATCAAATAATTTATCACTCGCGGTGGTTTGCCGCTTTCAATCATTAATTATTAAATCTAAATGACACTCCTGCTGATATTCCTTTTGGGCGCGATGTCCATATCGTTCATCTGTTCGATACTGGAAGCCACGCTCATGTCCACCCCGCTGTCCTACGTCAACATGCGGGAAGACGAAGGCTACAAGCCCGCAACGCGTTTCAAGCGATACAAGACGGACAACGCACGCCCCATTGCCGCCATCCTGTCGCTCAACACCATCGCCAACACCATCGGTGCCGCCGGTGTTGGAGCGCAAGCCACCGAGGTGTTCGGAAGCCAGTGGTTCGGTCTTGTCTCCGCCATCACCACAATCCTCATCCTCGTTTTCTCCGAAATCATTCCCAAGACCATAGGCACCCGCTATTGGAAGAAACTGATGGGTTTCACCACCCGCACACTCCGTCTCATCATCATCCTGCTCTTCCCCATTGTGTGGATTGTTGAGAAACTCTCCAAGACCATCGCCACCGACGACGAGGACGAAGTTGCCGTCAGCCGCGAAGAGGTGGCCGCCATGGCCGATATGGCCGAGGATGAAGAGGTGATTGACGAGGACGAGAACAAAATCATCCAGAACGTCATCAAACTGGACGACGTGAAAGCCGAGGATGTGATGACCCCCACCACCGTTGCCGCCATCGCTCCGGAGCAGATGACCCTCAAGGAATTCTACCGTGACAAGACCTACAGCCATTTCTCCCGCATCCCCGTCTACAGCGACAGCGACGAGTACATCACTGGCTACGTGCTGCGCAGTGAGGCCTTGGAACTCCTCACCGAAGACAAGTTCAACATGACCCTCGGCGAGATAAAGCGCGACATCGTCATGTACAAAGAGGAGATGCCCGTTTCCGAAATCTGGGACTCCATGCTCCGCAACAAACGCCACATCGCCTGTGTCATTGATGAGTACGGCAGCTTCCAAGGCATCATCACCCTCGAAGACATTATCGAGACCATCGTGGGATTAGAGATCATGGACGAGCGCGACGACGTGGCCGACCTGCGCCAGCTGGCTCTCGACCGCTGGCATCAGCGCCAGTCGCGTTTCAAAGTGATAGACCTCCCCGACGAACAGACTGAAG
>JAEEGL013996975.1_pt1 | contig 12423 bp, 8 predicted proteins | sample 9134231 | NCBI WGS metagenome assembly JAEEGL01 (sample SAMN16246548, study PRJNA631951) | gut metagenome | biome: gut microbiome; feature: rumen; material: fiber-attached | host: Bos | place: Iran: Karaj | collected 2018-10 | reverse complement strand
GCCTTAAGTAATTCAAAAGAGTTTGAACTTCAATTTTTTCCAAAACATTTTCACTGCTAACAGCTTTGAGGGGAATGTTAAAACTTTTGAGTCTTTTTAAGATTGCGTCCAAATATGCCCCACGAGAGCGATATAAAATGGCAATGTCACTCCACTCCACTTTCCTCATGCCGTTGTTTTGCTTGTAATCTGGGTCATATATGGTTGTTTTTTCGTTTATGAGCTTGCTTATTTTGCTGGCAATAAAGTCAGCTTCCGTGATTGCGTATATGTTGTCTTGTTCAAATTTAATTTTTGCCTCTTCAACGCTATATATCTTTTGAGGAACAATTTTTTCATCACTATCTTTTTCAAAAGGAATAACACAAAGTTCAACATTTTCAAGAGTTGATTTTGGATAATTTAATCCGCACTCAAACATTCCGTCATTTAAGTAATCAATGTTTGAACTCTTTTTGGTCATTATTTGTGAAAAAATATAGTTGGAAAAGTTTAGAATATTTTTGTCACTCCTAAAGTTGTAAGTTAGCGGAATCATTTTTTTATTTGGTGATTTTGAAAATGAATCAAGTTTACTTAGCATTATTTTTGGATTTGTGTTTCTGAACCTATAGATGCTTTGTTTTGGGTCACCAACCAAGAAAACAGTGTTTTCGTCATCACTTAATTTTTGAATAATTGCTTCTTGAATGTCGTTTACATCTTGATATTCATCAACAAAAATCTGTTTATATGTTCTTTTTACCTCATCACGTGTTTTTTCGTCACATAAAATTCTGTAGGCAAAATGCTCGAGGTCAGAAAAATCCAAAAGCCCTTTGTTTCTTTTTAGTTCATCATATCTGTTTTTGAATGTTTTCTCAACATCCAAAAGGCATAAAACATTGTTTTTGCACCACAAAAGGTCTTGTTTTAGGTTGTTTATGTCTTTATTTAGGTAAACTTTTTCTTTTATATACTTTAATTCTTTCACGAGTTCTGTTTTTATGTTTGCATATTCATCTAAAAACTCACTGTCAGCATCTTCAACTTTTCTTGGCTTACTCAAAAATCCGCCAACCTTGTTGAAAACTAAATTATGGTTTTCCGCAAATGAGTTATTGCTTGTTATCACCGAAAGTTTTGAAATTATGTTTTCAATAATTTCAACCGCCTGTTTAGCTCCTGCCTCTTTTGCTCTCAAACACAATTGCTCAAAACTTTCTTTAAAGTGAGAAAAAGTTTCAACAACATAACCATTTATTATGTTTGTGATTGAACTCGTTTCATTTCCGCCATACACTTTTTCAATTTTTTCTTCAAAAGCCTTTTCATCAACTTGGTTTGAAATGTGATTGAAAATCTTTAGAACAATTTCACGGATTGTTCCAAAATTCCTTTTGTTGTCATATGTTTGCATGAGTGACAAAAACCTTTCATCTTTGCCACCAGCATAAAAGTTTAGGGTGTGTTCCATCGCTTTTTCTTTTAAAGAAGCACTCATGTCTTCATCACAAATTGAGCAGTTTGAATTAACTCCAACAACATAAAAATATTTTTTTATGAGTTTATAACAAAATGTGTGAATTGTTGAAATGTCGGAAACAGAAAGTTTTGATAGTTCTTTTTTTATGTGATTTTTTTGTTCAACTGTTGTTTTTTCATCATTATATTTTTTTAATAACTCTTTTTGAAGTTTTGAAAGCATTTGGTTTGCTGCCGCATCAGTGAATGTTATTAGCAAAAAATCCAAAACACTTTGCCCCTTTTCTGCAACAAAATGAACAACACGCTGGAGCATCACAAATGTTTTCCCACTTCCAGCATTTGCGGGAATAATTAAATCTTTTTCCAAGTTTATTGCATCAATTTGCTCTGGTTTTAGTTCTTTAGGCATTTTTCAAAACCTCCTCAAAAAAGTTTTCGTTTTCAACATCAAAATTCTTTTCTCTTGAATCATTTCCATTGTTTTTAAAAGGGCAAAATGTTTTTGCAGAACAATATAGGCAAGCATCACTTGTTGGCTTTGGGCAAATGTGTCCATTTAGAATTTCGCTTAGAGCCTTGCTCATGAGTTTATAAGAATAATTTATCATTGCATAAAGCCCTTTTTGGCTCACCGCATTTGGAGTTTTTTTCATTTGCAAAATTCCCTTTTCTCGTGTTTCTTTTTTTGCGTCAAGAGAAAAACCTATTATTCCGCTTTTGCTGTTTTCATAGTCAACCAAATCATCTTGCGAAACAAAATTGTCATAGTCATCAATGGTCACTCCGTTCATGCAATAGTTTTGATATGGATAAGATGGAACTTCATCTAAATATTCATTATGTATTGGAAAATAAAATGCACCCGTTGGAATTTTGTCTTTATATGAACTCATGATGGCATATAGGTAAATAAATAACTGCATTTTTTTACCCATATATAAGTCCAGCATCTTAAACTCAGACTTTGCTTTTCCTGTTTTGTAATCAACAACTCTAAACTTATTGCTAAAGACATCAACCCTATCAACTTTTCCACGCATTTTCAAAACTTTTTTGGAGCCATACACGCATATATCTGGCATACTAGCAAAATCCTTTTCACCAAAACTTTTTTCCGCAAAAGCAATTTTATATTTGCTATGCTTGTTGTGATAGTTTAGAGCTTTGCATATTCTGATTGCCTCTTGTTTGAGTCCACCAGAAAGTGCTCTACTTTGAGGCCCCAACATGAGGTGTTCAAACTCTTTCTTTTGCATAATTTCATCAAAAAACATTGATGCCACTTGCTCTATTTTTTTATCTTCCAAAATTTGGCCTTTTGAATATTTTGCATATCTTTCACACACATCATGCAAAATGTTTCCAACATCAACTGGGCGTATTTTGTTTTCTTCCAAATTTTTGAGTTTTAGTCCATATTCAACAAAATGCAAAAATGGGCAAGAAAAATATCTTTCAATCTCTGTTGCTTTTGTGTGACCATCAACAAAAAACAAATTTTGTGCGTTTGTTATATATTCTGGATACACTCCACCATTTAGAATGAAATCCATATTTTGTGAATTGAGATGATGCATCAAAAGGCTTTTTTCTTTTTCACTTAATTTATCTTTGTTTCTTGCAACAAAACTTAAAACATCAGAACTTGTTTTAAGCAAAAACTTTAGCCTTTTTTGTGAACTTAAAAACACCTTTTCATCTTGCATAAGTTTTTCAGTGTTCACAATTTTTAGGTGAGAATTTTGAACTGTGAACATGTTTTGCAAATCATCGAAAACTTTGCTTGGCTCGTTTTGTGTTTTTTGAATATTTCTTGGCATGGTGACAATGAGTTTATTTTCCCATAAACAAAAGTTTTGCAAAACTGTGAAAACGGTTTTTCTGTTTATGTCATTGATGGTTGGAGAAATGTTTAAATCACTCAAACTCAAAATATCCATATCACTAATAATGCCAACATCTTTCACAAAGGCTGGCAATTTTGAACTTGTTGCTCCAACAACAAAATAGAATTTTTTGGGTTCAAAAATTGTGGAAAGCATTTGACCAATCAAAACATTATTGATCCCCATTGGAATTGGCGCAATTTCAGTTGCACTCACACTAACCAAAAACATTTCAAGCCACTCGTCCAAACTTATTTCTTCCTCACCCAAAACTTCACACATTTGCTCTAATATTTTTTCAACTTTTTCTGGGCTTTGCCTAAAAATGCTTGATTGCCTTAAATCACCTTTCTTTTCAAAATAAACAGACAAGTTTTCTGCCTTTTCTTTTAGGTTCATTTTCTCTATTAAAAATTTTGCGCTTTCGCAAAAATCATAGATTGTTTTGCTGTTTTTAAGTTTTTGTTCAAAAACACAAATTGGAGCCATGAAAAGCTTTTTTTGTTCCATAAACATAAAAAATTTTTCATCAACATTTTTAAGAGAAAAATCCTCTTTCCACATCGAACCAATAATTCCAAATTTTTTGGCAAAAACATAAAAATCTTCTTTTTGATTTTCGCTCAAATCTGAAAAAACATTTTGAGCAATTTTTAAAACATCATCAGTTTGATATCCATAAATAACTGCATCAAAATTTTGTTTAATAAATTTATAATATTCTGTTTCTTCCAAACTTATGTTTTGGTCAATCCAAAAAGGAAGTTTATATCTTTGAAAAAGCTCAAGTGCAACATTTTTATAGTCGTTTATGTCTGAACAAACAACGCAAAAATCTCCAAACTTTGCTCCATTTTCAACAAGTGACAAAATTCTTTTCACAACAAAAAGCATTTCCTCTTCTTTTGTGGAAGAACTATATAATTCAATTTGTGGCGGAATATCCAAAACATTTTGCTCTAAAGAAAACAAGTTGTTTAAAATGTGATTTTGGCTTTCCTGAAGTGAATATGAACTTTTTTCCAATTCAACTTTCACATCAAGTTCTTCACAAATTTCTTTTATACGCTCCTTCACAACTGAAACATATATCTCTCTGTTATTTTGGCCTTGTTTTGCATCAACAACTGAAAAGCTCACGAGGTTTGCGCACTTTATGGCCTCTTTTATAACATCATAATCTTGGTTGGTGAAATCCAAAAAGTTACAAAAGTGAATATCAGAATTATCAAACAAACCAGAATGGCCCATTCTTTCACACAAAAGAGTGAGTTTGTTGCTGCTGTCCATAAATCTATCTTGAATGAAACCTTCATAAAGTTCATAAACAAGTGCAATATCTTCTATTTTTGCTTTTAGGTTTTCATTTGTTTGTTTGCTTGCTGAATATTTAAGCATTCCTGGCGTTATTTTGCAACTTTTCAGTTGAGAAATGCTGTCGAACAAAACTTTTGCAAAACCTGTGCTTGCAGGAATTTTTGTGAAACACTTAAGTTTTTCTTTATTCTTTTTTAAAATGTATTGTGTGATTATAACAGCATCTAACACGCTCAAAACTTTTTTTGTTTTAATGTTTCCAACAACCAAGTTCGCCATTCTTGAAAAACTTAGAACAGATATGTCGAAACTGGAAACAAGATTAAGCCTCTCCATCACCAATTTTTCCATAGACAAACTGAACCTATCAGGAACAATTAGATATTGCTTTCTTCCCTCATTTAAACATTTTCCAATAAAATCAATTTGGCTGTATAGGGCGTTGAACCCAAAATTTGAATCAAACTCAAAAACTTTCATATTTTCTCCTTTGTTTTTATTATAGCATAAAAAAATCTTGTTGCAACCAAAAAATTAAAATTATATTATTAATAATATAATTTTAATTTTCAAAAATCCTTATTATGTTATATTTTTGCTCTCGTTTTCCCTTTTTAACTTCTCAAAAAAGTTTTTCAGTTTTTCCATATTTTTGCTGCCATTTTTATCCTGAAACAGATTGTTTATATCTTTGTTTATTTCCTCATATTCAAGTTTTAGTTTTTGATTTTCTTCTTCCAAAGTTTTTATTTTCAAAGCACTTTCTCTTTCTTCCAAATTTTTCTGTTTAATGATTTTTATAAGCTCTTTTTCTTTTTTGTTACCTTCTTGGATTAATTCATTTTTTGTTTCTTCCCTAACAATTTTCACAAGCCCCAAAAACAAACTGTTGATATCATCTTTCGATAAAACATTTTTCCTTGGCATCTTGAGAATTGTTTCTTTATATGGGCTTTTTATCTCACTTCCATTTTTTCTTAATTTTTCAATCACCTCTTCAACAAGCTCTTGTTTGTTTTTTAAAAGTTTTCTAAATTTATTTTGATAGCGAAGCATCAAATTTCTATCCCCATTCGAAAGTTTTAAACATGCCTTTCGAACAGACATTTCTTTTCCCAAAAGAAAAACATTTTCCAAAAGAAATCTTTCATCTCCAGGGCTAAAATGTTTCCTTTCAAAAACACTTTTTGTTTCCTCTTCTTTTACTCCCATTTCTTTTAAAAACAAATCGTTAGTTTTTACCTCTTTTTGAAGTTTATAGTAATAGTTGCGAACACTGTGGGCTTCTCTGTTGTTCTTTTTCGCCCAAATATGAAAATTTTGTGACAGCGGCCTAGTTTTGTTTTGCAAAATAAAACTAATTAAGCTTTTTGTTTGCTCAATGTCCCAACCAAAAATTTTTTTCATAAAATCCACCTCTTTTTTGTTGTTGACAAAAAAACATGTTTTAAACATTTTTGGAATAAAAACAAAAACATAATAATAAAAATAGAAAAAAGAGGTGCATAAATGTCTCAAATCACAATCCACTTTGTTTCTGATTTTCCAGCAAAACTTACACTAAACAATCTTCCACTTGGAACAATTCAAAAATCATATGACACACTCTCTGTTGAAGTTGAAGGAGAAAAAGAACTGTTTTTGGAAGTTTTGCCACTTTCAACAAACAAGTTTTTTGAATCGATATCATATGTTGCCGAACTCATCATCTTTGAGGGAAACATTAAAACACACTCAAATTACTTGGAAATCACAAACTACGATAACTGCATTTTTGAAATAAAAGTTTTGCCAATTAAAGTGAGCGTGAAAAGAAATGAAGAAATAATTCAAAAACTAAACATAACAAAAGATATGGTGGCAACACTTTTTGATGATGGAAATTACAACATTGAAATAAGCACAAAAACAAAGATGTTTAGATATACACTAAAAGAGAAAATACAAAACCTTTCGTGTGAAATTTTTAGAGATAATCAAAATGAATTTTTATTTTTTCACGGAAAAACACAAAAAAATCAAGATTATTTGCTGATTTTTTGCAACTTTTTTTGCAATCTTGAAATATGGGGCGATATTATTGAAACAAGCGAAAATGAAATTAAAATTCTAAACTATCAAAATGATATTGCTCGCCACGCCATTATTCAAACATATTCAAAAGTCACCCAAGAGTTTGTTTTGAGTGATGAATACACCGTTTGTTTGGATGAAGAGCCAAAAACAGTTTGTGAAGACAAACTAATTCCATGGGCTTTTTGTGAGGCTGTTAACATTTCAAACATAAAACTCGCAAGACAATATTTGAGTGACGAACTAAACATATTGCTAAGTGACGAACACATTGAAACATTTTTTGGGGATTTTGATGAGTTTAAGTGGAACAAATATTCTTTGCAGGAAAACACAATTTGTTTTTTGTATGGACAACATGAAAAAACCTGCAAGAAATTTTTGTTTGAAATAAGCCAGAATAAAATATCAAATATCTCTTGTTTAGATTGAATTTTTTTGAAAACTTTTGTATAATAAGCACAAAGGAGAAAGCAATGAGCATTTTTTTGATATGCTCCATAATTGTTGGAGTTATTATTCTTGGAATTATTTTTTTGTTTGTGTGCATGGCAAGAAAAAAGTTTTTGATTGCAAAACAGATTTTAAAGCCAATCAATGTTTCTTCACAAAAAACAGTTTATGACTTTTTTGTGGACGAACAAAAAAATGGGAAATTTTTGGATACGCAAATGTTTGAAGGCGGAACATATTGCTATTACCCAAAATCAAAAACAGTTTGCATTGAAAGTGATGCTCTTCGTTCTATGTCTGTTTTCGACATAGGTGCAACAGCCCACGAACTTGGGCACGCATATGCCCAACACAAAAACAGCAAATTATTTTCACTTTGGTATGCTCTTTCAACTTTTGAGAAAATTTTTTGTTGGACAATTTTGCCACTATTTTTTGCTGGACTGATTTTAAGTTTTATTCCAACAACCTCTTCGGTTGGAACAGTTTTGCTAAACACCTCAACAGTGATTTCAGTTGTTATTTTGATTGGAAGAGTTGTCACAATTCCAACGGAAAAAGAAGCCTCTGATTATGCCATAAAACTTTTGCAAGAGTCGAAAATCTTTGGCAAAAATGAAGAAAAAATGTGCAAAAAAATGCTTTCAATTGCACTATCAACTTATGTTTTTGCGTTTTATGAAAGGCTGTTTATAAATTTCATTTTGGCAAAAAGACTGTTTTGCAAAATATTTAGAATAAAACCAAAACAAAAAACCTTAAAAACAAACAAAAATGAAAAAGAGATAAATGAGCTCATCAGCATCATAAAAGAAGATAATGCCTTGTTTGCCGCACAAACTGAAGAGGAAAAAAGGTTGGAAGAACAAAAAATGCTTCGTCAACAGGAACTTGATGAGTTAAACACAATCAAAATGCCAAAACTTGATGAATAGAGGCACCTCCAAGAATTTATTTACTTGCAAAACCGAACAAAAAGCCCGATTTTACGGGCTTTTATTGTTATAATTAGTCAAAAACGATGCTTTACACCCCCAAATATGCAACCAAAATTTTTTTAAAAAAGACTTGATTTTAAGTTGGTTTTAAAGTATAATTATAGCGTATTTGTAAAACACATAATTGTTTCACTCCCAATTATGTGATTTATGAATATGTATGCGCCACTAGCTCAGCTGGATAGAGCGTTGGTCTACGGAACCAAAGGTCAGGGGTTCGAATCCCTTGTGGCGTGCCAAAAAGAAAAAGAAGCAATTTTTGCTTCTTTTTTGTTATCATGTTTAGCCTTTGACTCTTACCCATCTTTCAAAAACATCTCAACCAGATTCTTCGAAGAAATGCGTTGGCGTTGACACTCAGAATGACACAACATCATGGAGTTGTCACAGTTGGCGTTGGTTTGTGTTCGTTTCCATCATAGGTGTAATCCGTTTGTGGGATTGATATTGTTCCCGAGCTTATGTCTTGCGGCAAAACATTCCAATAAATTGTCACACTTCCGCCCCCTGTCCATTGATAGTTTGCTGTGTCATTTAGGGTTATTGTCATGGCATAGTTTCCATCTGTTTTAACATTTATGGCACTAGTTGTGCCACCCTTTGTCATTTTGTTTGAATCAAAGTTATTAAGCGTTGGGCTAACACTAGAGCCTGTGAATGTTGGATTTGTGTTTAAAGTTGGCTTTGTGAGTGATTTTTTGGTTATGCTCCAACTCAAACTCACAACTGAAGTGTCTGGAACTGATGAACTTGTTGTCCAGCTGTAACCAGGTTTTGGGGTGAAAGTTACGGAATAGTTTCCAACAACTTGGGCACTTGGCGTTCCTCCACGCGTCATGTAGTTTGTGTTATACCCGCTAACTCCGTGTGTGATTGTTGCTCCATCGTTATAGGTGTAGGACGTGCCGGCACTTGCTGTTGGTTTTGCAACTTCATATAGCCAAACAGCATAAAGATTGTAGGTTCCGCCGCTTGCCACATTTGATGTTGTGAGGTTTATGCTTTGACCATTTGTGTATGTGCTTGTGGATGGATTTGCTGAAGACCCCGCAGTTGTTGCCCAACCATGGAATTTATGCCCAGAAAAAGTGAAAGCATTTGTTCTAAGAGCAGCACTGTGGCCGTGAATCATAAGTTGGTTTGCCATGCTTCCCCCAGTTGTTCCAGATGTTACTGCAGCATTTGCGTTGTTTATGTTAAATTTCACATAATATGTTGTTGCAACTGTATATGATGTTGTTGTTTCACTGCTGATTGAGCCGGTGTCTATATTTGTGTAGGTGTAGTAGTTCACGGCAGCAGAAGTTCCCATATTGATTGTTGCACAGTTTCTGCGAGTGTAACCATCGATTCCGTCTCCCCCACAAACTGAACAAGGTTTATATTTTGTTCCATTGCAAGTTGGGCATGCACCACCAACAGCAATCCACTCATCACACTCTCCAGCAGGCATATCACAACATGGGCACGTATCTTCAGTAAACATACACCCATCTTCACAAAGCCAATATCCACCAGTGGTAATCCACTCATCACAATCTCCAGCGTTCATATCACAACATGGGCATCCCCCACCTGTAAACACGCATCCCTCTTCACAAAGCCAATATCCAGTGTTGGGATTGTTGCCCGTCCCATTGCATTTTGAACATTTTTGTTTTCCAGTCCCAGAGCACGTTGAACACCAAGACGAGCCCCCTCCTGTTCCATTGCATTCAGGGCAAGTTCCATACACCCACTCATCACACTCTCCTGCCGTCATATCACAACATGGGCATCCCCCACCCAAAAATTCACATCCATCATCACAGACCCAGTGATAACACTGTCCAGTTCCATTGCAAGCTGAACATGAGGTAGGTGTGCTTCCAGCGCCACCACAAGCAGTGCATTTTGCGGCTCCATTTATGCAACTTGTGCATGGATTTTCAATATCGTGAAAACATTGCAAGCCCGCTCCGGTGTTTCCACAAACTGAACATTTCCAAATTGTTTGACCGGGAACTGTTCTTGTTGTTCTGGTGTAGAAATTGTTTCCGTCTTTATAATATGTTACTGAAAAAATGTTTGCGTCTGAAATGTCGACAGCAAATGTTATGGTTTCACCAGAAGGTGGTTGCACTTCATACGATTTTCCATATGTCTGTGAGCAGGTGAAAACATTTCCATTTCTTGTGAAAGTGTAGGCTGTTCCGTTGTCGAAATCAGCGCCAATAGTGTCGGGATAAAAAATATCCTCTCCCATAAACTCATAAACATCTTCGTTTGTTGTTCTTCTAACTCTTAGCGTTATGCTTGTGAGTTCTGAATAACTGGATTTTGGGTTTACAGTAAATTGCATTGGGCTCCACTTAACAACAGGGATTCCACCTTGAACTGTTGCCGTGAAATTTTGAATTGAAACAGAATTTATGTTTGAACTATTGTAATAAACAGCACACTGAGCATAAACATTAATGTTATTTAAACCATTGTTCGTTACATAACTCTTAGTATTCGCTGATGCCATTGGTTTCACTAATGAATCATCATATGTGTGAGAGTGCTTATCAACACTGATTTCTGTTTCTGTTGGGTTGTTAAACAATTTTGAACCTATCACGAGGCCCAAAAAGCAGCCCCCGCCCATAACAACGAGAACAACAATCACAAAACACACAGCAAAACACATTTTTGTTGTTTTTAGCACTATTTCTTACCCCACCACAATTTTTTACAATATTATTTAATTATTTTTTCACTTTTATTTTACTTTTTTATAAAAAAAATGGCAAACGTTTTTTGCCATTTTTTTAACTTTTTTGTTGTAAATTAGAATTTTGTTTTCAAAACAATAAAGAAAATAATCAAAACGACAAGTTCAAGAATTTGAAATCCAAGCAAAAATCCAACAAGCAAGTTTGTGCGCTTTTTTGCCTTGTTTTTATCTTCTTCTGTTTGCTGTTCTTTTTCAATTTCGTCTCGCTCTTTTAGCAGCCTATCTGTCAACAAATCATCCATATATGGGTCACGATCACTCATTTTTGTTGCTCCCTTTTTCATCAGATCTTAGGTCTATATAATAATCTGCTTTGATTTCTTTGTTGTTTTCGTGCACAATTGCAACACTTGTGAAACCAAAACTTTCTGCTAGTTTTATGTAGTCTTGATTATCTTCAAACAAAACACAATCTTTTGCCATAACGCCAATTAGTTGTTGAATGTTTTTGTAGACATATTCTTTGTCTAGATATCCACTTCCACAGGCAAAAATGTTTTTGAACAACTTGTTAAGTCCAAAATCACTTATTCTTTGTTCCAAAAACTCTTGAACGTTGTTTGAAGCAACACAATATGTTTTGTCTGGAAAAGCATCAACAAGTTCTTTCACATATTTGTAACAGTGAAGTTTTTGTGAAAGCGTTATTTTGTTGAAAGTGTTTAAGTAGTCTTCAACCATTTGTTTTTCATCAACATTGTCACCCACAACACTTTTAAACTGCTTGAAATATTCTGAACTTTTTTTACCTCTCACTAATTCAAACTCTTTTCTTGTGTAGGCATAATTATATTTTTTACAAAGAATTTTTAATGTTTGATATAGTATTTCATCGGTTGATGCTAAAGTTCCATCAAAATCAAAAATAAATGCTTTCTTTTCTTTTAGTGCCTCCATGAGTTCTGCACAGATATATTTTTTCATTTTTATTTTTCTATCCTTTCATAATTTTTGCCATATTCTTTAACATAATACATTCCGTTTTTTAACCCCAACACAATTTCTTCGTTGCTTTCCAAAAAGTTGCTTAGAATGCTTTCCATTTCTTCATTGGATAGTTCCTCCACATTTGGAATAACACGCCTCAAAATTGTTTTAAACTGACTGTTTGTTTTTAGTTTTTGGTTGAACGCGTATGTTATTTCTTCCAGCGATTTTCTTTCTTCATAGTTATATAAACTTAAACTCACAACAAACTGCAAAACAACAGCTTCAACAGAAGGAAAAGTTGCAAGTTTTCGTGAATAATAATAGTTTTGTGTTTCCTCCATTTTTCTTCCTCTTTCTCCAAAACTCATTTTAGCATAAAAACAAAATGATTGTCAAACCAAAAAATAAAAGGCATAACGCCTTTTATTTATGCTTGCCTATTGAAAACTTTGAACACAAACACAAAGCAAACTGCCAAAACAACAACACTTGCCAAAATTATGAAAAGCAAAACAATTGTTGGAAGGCTAAGGGCCCCAGT
>JAEEGL013883260.1_pt1 | contig 12423 bp, 8 predicted proteins | sample 9134231 | NCBI WGS metagenome assembly JAEEGL01 (sample SAMN16246548, study PRJNA631951) | gut metagenome | biome: gut microbiome; feature: rumen; material: fiber-attached | host: Bos | place: Iran: Karaj | collected 2018-10 | reverse complement strand
GAAGTCCTCAACAGCTACCTCAGGCATGTCATGATCATGAAATTCTATATGAAGATCTGTTACATCAAGAATTATTTCCATCTGCTGATCCCCTCTCCAAGGAAGGCAAAGCCCAGAACCATAAGTACTATGACAAGACCGGGACAGAGCACATAGCTTGGGGTTGTAAACATATACTGCTGAGCATCAGAAAGCATCTTCCCAAGGGAAGCGAAAGGTGGCTGTGAACCAACACCCAGGTATGAAAGACCTGCTTCTGCCAGCACTGCGTTATTAAATCCAATAAGTATTGAAGACGCAAGGACTCCCTTGATATTGGGAAGGATGTGCACAAAGATCATGCGCAGGTTCGAAACACCCTGAAGTCTTGCGTTTTCTACATAGTCCATGTTCTTGCAGCGGAGAACTTCGCCTCTTACTATCCTGGCGAAGCTGGGAGTAAAGGCGATTCCAAGGGAAATCAGAAGCTGTATCCAGCCTGTTCCAAAGACTGACACAATAACAAGCGCAAGAAGTATGCTTGGGAAAGCAAAAAGGGCGTCCACAACTCTCATGACTACTTCATCCAGCATTCCGCCAAAGTAGCCGGTCAGGGCCCCTACGATGGTTCCAAGGCCTGCTCCAATAAACACTGTTCCAATGGCTATAAGCAGTGTTATCCTGCTTCCGTACATTACACGGCTGAAAACGTCTCTTCCCATGTTGTCGGTGCCCATGATGTGCCTAAGAGAAATCCCCTGGAGCTTCTCTGCGGAATTCATGGCGGTGGTATCGTAGGGCGTCCAGAAAAGCCCCACGATTATCATAAGGAGTATCAGCCCCGTTATGATGATCCCGGCAAGAAGATATGGATTATCTTTTAAATTTCTTTTGATCTGCGTCTTACTCATCTTCAAGTCCGATCCTTGGATCTACGATTCTATAAATAACATCCACCAGGAAATTCACCACCATTACAATGATGGCAATGCCCATGATAATGGCTTCCACCACAGGATAATCCCTGTTACTGATACTGGTAAGGAGAATCCTGCTTATCCCGGGGATACTAAATACCTGCTCAATTACAATACTTCCGGCCACCATATCTGCCAGGGCCATGCCAAGGAAGGTGATGACAGGAATAAGTGCGTTCTTAAGTACGTGCCGATACAGCACGCCGTTTGTGTTATTGCCTCTGCTGTAGGCAGTTCTTGCATAGTCCTTGCCCGCCTCGTCAATAAGGCTTCCTCTTAGCATCTTCACAGTCATAGCAATCTTGGGAAGAGCAATGGCAAGGGCAGGGAAAAAGAGATATCGAATAAATTTACCGACATTCTGTGTGTACGAAACAAAGCCTCCGGGAGTAAAGAGTCTCAGGATCAGACCAAAGATAAAGGTGATCAGGATTCCTGAGAAAAACGGAGGAACAGCCATGATGATCTGGTTAAGAACACTGATGACTCTGTCCAGAATGCCGTTCTCATGCTTGGCGGTTATGATCCCAAGCGGAATGGATATGATTACTGTCAAAAGAAAGGCCATTATGGCCATTGTAAGTGTGATAGGAATCTTGTTGGCGATCATACTCCTTACAGGAGTACTGTAGTTATAGGAGGTTCCGAAGTCTCCCTGTAAAAATGCGATAAGCCACTTGCCGTATCTTAAGGGCAGTGGATCGTTAAGGCCCATCTCCCGTCTTGTCTGTTCAACCAGTTCGGGAGACGCCTCGGTGCCCAGCTTTCGAAGCGCCGGGTCACCGGGAATCACCGAGAAAGCAAGAAATACGCATAATGAAACCACAAGTAAAGTACCAAGCATCATCAGTAACTTTTTAAGTGTATATTTCATATGCGTATCCTCACATCTAAACCAGATTATCTCTGATCAATTATTCAACCGGCTTAATGGTGGCAATATCCTGAACATAAAGAGGATAGAACTCATAACCGGTATATTTCTTATTGAGTGCTACATACTCAGGAAGGTCCTGAATGTAAACACTGGCAGCTTCCTTGGAAAGGATTGTCTCGCACTCCTTGTAGAAAGAAGTCTTGGCTGCATCGTCTGAAGTTGCAACAGCACTTGCATAAGCAGTGTCGTAGTCCGGGCTGTTGAAGTTCACGAAGTTCCTTCCTGCGTCTGATACATATCTTGCAAGAAGTGATGAGGCTGAAAGTGTTGAAGCATCAACACCGATAACAGTACTCTGGTACTTTCTGTCTGAGTAAACATCAGAAAGCCATGTGTTCCACTCAACCTCCTGGATCTTGGCTGTAACACCGATTGCCTTAAACTGCTCAGAAAGGACCTGTGCTGTGTCAACATGCTGTGTATAGTTGGATGGAACGGTTATTGTGAACTCGAATCCATCGGGATATCCTGCCTCTGCCAGAAGTTCTTTTGCCTTATCAACGTCATGCGTGTAGGTGTCATTGAGCTCAGGCATGAAGTACTTGGAATATGAAGGGAACATGGCGCTTCCGATGGCTGTTCCGTCGCCGTCTGAAACGTAGTCCATGACCTCCTGTCTGTCAAGAGCATAGCAAAGGGCCTGACGTACTCTCACATCATCAAAAGGTTTCTCGGCATTGTTGATGTAAAGAGCCTGTACCAGATTCATGGTTCCCTGGTAGACCTCAAAGTCCTCAGAGAGCTGTGCTACCTGATTGGAAGTAATTCTTGGGAACATATCGATGGAACCGCCGTTAAGGTCCATTACGATAGCATCTGCATTGGCCTCAACCTTGAAGGTCACATCCTTGATGTATGCCTTTTCTCCCCAGTAATCATCAAATCTTGTAACGATGAAGTTCTCCTGAGGTGAGCTGGAAACATACTTGTATGGGCCGGTTCCGATAGGTGTTACCTCCGGAGTGGCGTTATCCTTAGGGATAATAGCAACTGTGAGCTGTGTGATAAAGTCAGAATCAGGTTCTGTAAGCACAATCTCCACGTGGCTGTCATCAACAATATTTACGCTTTCGATGTTGGAAAATGCTGAGATAAGTGGTTCACTTCCGTCAGCGCCGCGGTTACGGTCAATAGAATATTGGATATCCTCTGCAGTAACAGCTTTCCCATCGTGGAACTTAATACCGTCCCTGAGTGTGAAGGTATAAACCTTGTTGTCATCTGAGACCGTGTACTCGCTGGCTACAGCAGGATTAAGATTACCATCTTTGTCCGGTTTAACGAGTCCTTCGAACACGTTAAACAGTACCTCTTTCGTTCCTGCCCCTGTAGCATAATGAGGGTCAAGACTGTCGATATCCTGAGGTATTCCTACAGTAAGAGTAGAAGAATCATCTCCTGTCTTGTCGCTTGAGCATCCGCTCAATGCAATAGTCAGCGTCGTTAACACGATCATCAAGAGAGCTGAGACAGATCTCCTGCCTGTTCCTTTTTTAATCATGTTAAAATCCTCCTCGATATTTAGTTGTAGAGCTTAAGAGCCCTTACCATCAATCAATATACGAGGTCGTTAACAAAATGTCAACCATTAAATAAAACGCAAAACGCTGACCGAATAAGCGTCTATTCAGTCAGCGCTTTAGTCATCATATACGCCCTTTATAAGCCTCTTTTCAAAGTCAGCCTTAGGCATTGGATTGTCATATAAAAAGCCCTGTACCACGTGACATCCCACCGTCTTTAAAAGCTCTGTCTGGTCAGGTCTTTCTACCCCTTCCGTAACAACAGAGATTCCAAGCTCGGTCGCCATGGTAATTATATTCTTAAGCACTATCTCGTCGGATCTGTTCAGTTCTTCGTTATTGATAAAAGACCTGTCGATCTTGATAACAGATACCGGGAAGTCCCTCAAAGTAGACAGTGATGAATAGCCTGTTCCAAAATCATCGATGGCTGTGGATATCTTCTCATCCTTGAGCTTTGAAAGAAAGCTTGTCATCTGGAGTCTCTCATCCTCGCTGGCCGTCTCGGTGACCTCTATCTGGATGTACTGTCTGCCTATATTATAGCTGTCGATAATGTCCGTTATCTCTTTTGCCAGGTTCTTGTAATTAAGGTCACGCCTGGAGAAATTAACGGATACGGGAACGGGCTGTATGCCTGCATCGATCCACTCCCTGATGAACTCACAGGTCTTCCTGAGTACGTACAGGTCTAGGGAAGCAACCATCCCCTCCTGCTCCAGGATAGGAACAAACTCTGTGGGGTAAAGAACCAGTCCGTTGCAGAACCATCTTGCCAAAGACTCTGCTCCCACAATCCTTCCGCTCTCAGTATCAACCTTTGGCTGCAGGTAGATCCTGAACTCGTCGTTGGCAAGAGCATCCTCGTATCTGTCCTCGATCTGCTTCTGGCGGTAGATCCTGGTGCTCATGGCCTTATTGACATATACGTAAGGCTTGTTGGCAACGTTCTTGGCGTAGTTACATGCCATAACAGCTCTGGAAATAGCCTGTCCCGGGCTGCTCATGGATTCATCTATGGCATAGACGCCGGTCACGGCTGAAATAGTAACCTCTTCCTCTTTGTCCTTCTTCATTCCGCGCACAGGAATCGCAGCTATGTATTTAAGGAACTGCTTGGTTCTCTCCTTCTTAATGAGGGCAGCGAAATTGTCGCCTCCAAAGTGGGATACAATCTCATCATCCTCGCAGAACTCCCGCAGTTTCCTGGCATAGCGCTTCATGATCTCATCGCCTTCCTGAATGCCAAAGCGCCTGCTGATAAGGCCGTAGCTCTTTAGGTTGAAGTAGAAGGCATCATATTTCATGATCTCTCCGCTTCCGAACTTGGAGCCCACAAACTGAAGGTATCCGCCTGAGTTTGGAAGACCTGTAAGGAACTGGGTAAGGGCGCTGTTCTTCACAACGTTTACCAGAAGAAATCTCTCCATATGGAAGGAAAGCACATCCATGATAAGGGAGAAATACTTATATTCCTCGTCGTTCCACTTCCTGCCACCGGATAAGTAGACTTTGTAGATTATGACCCTTTCTCCGGACATGTTGCTCTTGAACATATAGTCAGGAGCCTCATTCTCAGGAACCGGTCCAAAGAGCGGAATGACTGTCTCCGGTTCACCTGCCTTGTCGGACTCAGGTCTGAAGGAAACCACAGATACTATTGAACGCAAAGAAAACTCCTTCGACAAATCCGCCAGGGCACTTGGGGAGATCTCGGGAGTCACTTCTTCTTCAGACAAAATCTGTATGAAATTCTCAAAGCTACGGTCCAGTGTCATACTATAATTTTATAATTTTTTTATAATTTTATCAATCGGTTTAGCGTTGTTAATCTACCACTTTCTTAATAAAAAGATCCTTTTCCAGTCTTTCAAACCCCAGCTTCTCCAGAACCCTTACAGAGGCGGGATTTTCCTTCTGTGCTCTGGCAAAGACTGTCCTTATCCCAAACTTGTCCTTGCAATAGGTTAAGATCTCTTTACAGGCCTCGGTGCAATATCCCGCTCCCCATAGAGGCTCTGCAATAAAAAAACCAAGCTCTGCACTTGTTCTTTCAAACATCCAGTCGAAGGGGTACTCCAGCCTGTCCACATCAAACCTGGGCTCCAGCCCGGCTTCTCCGATAAGCTCATCTGTTTCCCGGTCAAAGATTCCCCACATTCCATAGCCATATCTTCGATATACTTTATCGGCATATTCCCTGCAAAGCTTTACTTCTTCATCGTACTCACCCGGGGGATCGATAAAGTCAGTCATATGAGGGCTTTCATACAGCAAAAGCTCTTTTGCTATATCGCCCTCTTCTATCTCTCTTATATAACACCGCCTTGTCTCTATAATATGTTCCTTCATCAGGAATCCTTTCCCCTGCTCCATCGGGACTTTAGAATAATGTTCTTCTGGTAGGGGATATTCCTTATCTCCCTCTTCCAGTTGAATTCCTGATAATCATCCCTGGCCTTTTCATATTCATAGCTTTTAGCATCGGCGTAGCCCTTCCTGATGCTCTTACTCATAGTAATTGCCTTGCCAATGGCTTTAATACCATTCTCATCCACCAGAATCCGTTCCATAATATCCACCACGCCCCGGTTGTAAACAGCCATGGTAAGGTTGTCGTAGGCATCCTCACCGCCTTGTTTTATCAGTGCATCAACCATACCCAGCATGGCCATAAGGTTAAATGTGGGATCAGCACCTTTCTTTGAAGCAAGGAAATTCACATGAAGGTCTCTTCCGTTATCAGTGCAAAGGATCACCGAAACAGGACTTCCCTTCCTGTCAAAAACCACAGTGCTTATATCTGTGTTATAATGCGCTGCGTCATAGCATGAAACCGAAAGCCCAAGGTCCGAAAAAAGCGCAAAGGCTTCCTCAATCTCCGGGATAGAAAGCCTTGATAAGGCAGCATAATTGGAGTATAGATTCTCCCTTTCCAGGGAGGATTTTACATTAGGTGAATATATCAAAACCCCTGCGGGCAAAGAAAGAATATCCACAGCTGACTCTTCCTCGTAGCCTGCACTTTCCAAGACCTCTTTCGCCCCTTTAAGTCCATCTGAAAAATCCGCGTAAATCTTCTCTATCCCCTTGTGTGAAAGGATTTTTTCCGAGGCAGCCAAAAGCTCTTTTCCAATGCCTCGCCCTCTCCTGTCTTCAGGCACACAAAGAGAAAGGATCTGCGCCGTTTTTCCGGAGGTATAAAAAGTAAGGTATGCCCCCTCCCCATCGGTTATCCTGAGGGTCTTATCACTATTGACGGTTATAAATATCTTCATGAATTTTATCTCCGCGTCAGTTTATATAGTCTTGGACTTTTCCCGGAATCCTGTTCTGCAGTTAAAAAGCCGCATTCCCTGAAGAATATTCCGATTTCCTGCTCCGAAATATCCGAAATAACTTCTCCCTTTTCATTATAAGGGATAGTTGCTGTAATAACATCTACTTCCTGGTCTCTTAGAATATCGTTTGCCTTTTGGATCAGCTTATAGCCTGTATCCATAAGCCTGTAATTCTCGGCAACGTAGATGTACAAAAGCTCCGCAAAAAAATTGCCCCTGCCACCAATGTTTACACTAAACTGGACTATTCCCACAAAGGCCTCGTCCTCGTCCTTTTGATCTGTGGCAAGGAGGGTGTAGTATCCCTCCTTACCTATATTGGACACAACATATTCCGGAACCATGTTAAAAGAACTGTTGGAAGAAGTTTCTTTTAATGAATATATCTTTATCATTTATTTACCCCTTACCCATAATCTTGTTAAGCAGCGCCATTCCACCGATCTTGAGAAGATTACCTATACCGACGTTAGCAGTGAACTTACCAAAATTCTTTTGAATGATAACCTTCATAACATCGCAGAAATCAAAGCTCTTGACATCGATATCCTTATCATAGCGGCCTTCACAGAATCTTTTAAGCTGGATCTTGGTTATTTCAAGATGAAGTTTAGTGCATTCTTTCAAAAGTTTCCTGGCCTTTTTTTCAACTTTGGCCGGCATGTTATCCATCTTCCATATTTCTCCATTTTTAGGAGCATACGTTTTAGCTATTTCATGAAATTCATCAAGTTTTTGCTCAAGAAGTGGTCCAAGAGGTTTTTCTACCAGCTTTACTTCCTTCTTTTCTTCCTCCTTTACATCCTCCTCATCTTCATCCTCTTCTTCATTCTCATTTACCATAATGGTGGTAGTCTCCTTAAACATCATTTCCATCTCTTTCTTATTTTTTTCGAAGCTGGAAATATATCTTATGCCGTTATTAAAAGCTAGTGAAACAGCATTGTTCTTGTTTTTCGCCTCATTATAGCTGGTAAAGAGTTTGTAAATCTCTGTAGTAAGTTTTTCCTTTGTCTTTTCGTCAAGTTCGTCATCATCCTGGAGCTTTCTGAGTTCTCTTATCTTTCTGTCTATATCAATAGCAACTGAAATCTGATCCTCATAAAAACTAAGAAGGGGCTCCATCTTAGTGTCATCAAGAGTTCTCATAGCGTCAGCAACCGCAGGAAGCAGCTCACTGAATCCCGTTGACATCAGGAGAGCATTGCCGCCATCGTTAGGATAATAATCTGTAAGATGTTCATATCCTTCCTTTTCCTGCTGTATTCTCAAGTCACTAATCTGCTTTTCTTTATCCTCTTCCTTCAGAGAGTTATTATTTTTCACTGCTTCTATCCTGGTTGTCCACTTGGTTTTGAAAGCAACCCACTTCTTCCGGTAGACCTTAAAGTCTGTAGGCATTTCGCCCTTGTTGTAGCAGGATGTTATCTTTGCTTCATAATTATGAAGTTCGCCCAGGATATTTTTATTAAAATCGCTTCTTTTGTCTACTGTGGCTATACCTTTGGAAAGATCTCCCTTTACATAGGTATTATCCAAAAGTGCGTCAACAAAGCTCTTTTTATCAATGCCAAGATAAGCATCGCGCTGCTGTTTAATATTTGCAGCAAAATCTTTTCTGCTTTTTGAAGCTATTGTAGCTTTCTCAACTACAGCTGAAAGCCCAAGGACTTTTTTGCCTATATCCCTCATGGCCTTATCATTGTCATAGATCAGCCGGTCTATCTCCTGTATCTCGCGATTGATATCATCTATTGACTTTTGGAGACGGAGCTGCCCCTGGGAGAAGTTATAAATAGATGGAGGAAGCTTTACTCCCAGCTCGGAAGCCTTTATAAGCGCTGCAGAGATACGCTCTCCGGCCTGCTCGTCATCGCCCATATTCAGTATATCTTCAAAAGCTTTCTTTACCTGCCTTTTAACATCCTCAGTGTAAAAGGCTTTAAACTTCTCATCATTCCAATCCAGAAGTTTATTGAATTCTTCATAAAACATTTCCACTCTGGAAGAAGCTGCAGCGGTCATCATTTTGGTGATGGAAGCCTTCTGCTCAGCAGTAAACTGTACTGCATTACCAAAATCAATCAAAGTTCCCGTTGAGTCACTTAAAAGGATATTTCCGGCATGAAGATCTGCATGATAGTAGCCGCTTCCAAAGAGGGCCTCCTCGATCCAGACCTTGGTAATATTCGCCATGATATCGCGCTTCTTTATCAGATCATTTGCATGATCGATAAGCTTAAGTCTTGCTTCCTTTGTCTTTTGTATGGTCTCTTCATTAATATCAATGATTGGTCTGTATTCAGTTTCTCCGTACTGATTAAGATAGGGTTCATGGAGTCTCTTGTATGTATCGTCCCTGAGTTTAGCTGAATCAAGAAGAATATCATCCAGAGTTCTTCCGGGAGCTTCTTCAATCATCAGGGAATTAGGAGTAGGCTTAATGATCGTGCTGACCTTTTCAGAAACCACATCCCCATACTTTCCATTGTAGATCTGACCATCTTCAATATTCTTGTATTCCTTTGAAAGGTCCAGCTCCATGTAATAGTTGGTCAGCTGCCCCTTATAGGTCTCATACATTCCTACATTTACCTGACTTGCACAGTCCAGCATTATATCTTTTTCGCGGTCCATACGGTTCTGGCAGTCAGGACGAAGAAGCTTTATAACTACATTTTTTCCTTCTTTTGGAAGTTCCGGTCCATATATCCTGCACTTAAAGGTCTGTCCTACAGATGCAGCACCAAGGTTTTTCAAAACTTCAATCCTGGTTATGGCATTGTTTGAACGCTCTATCATGGCATTCAGCTGCGTTTTAACCACTCTGTCCGGAATAGGTGGCAGTTTGGACTTAACATCCCTGAGTGCCAGGCGGATCTCACTGGGAAGAGTTTCTTCCGGAATTCCCTGAAGCATCTTGTGAAGAAGCGGACCTGCCCCTCTGATAAGTCCCGCAAAATAGTTAGCCCCCACCATAAGAGCTTCCTTTTGCTTCCTGTATTCATCTATCAGCTTATGATCATCTTCAGTAAGCTTGTCAAAAGTCTTTTCAGTAATAGACTTGTACTTTACAAGCTTTCTATTTGCTATCTCCTCATGAAGGGCTCTGTCGGAAATATTGTTAATATTTACTTTTCTGCAGGAACGAAGCGCTGAAGCAAGCATTGCTCGCTGATCTATAGGATTCATCTTTGAAAAATAGTTCTTTAAAACTGTCTTTACAAAAAGTCCCTGACCCGCTTCTGTTCTTGTGGCATTCTTAAGAATACCCTCAAGGGTGTCATTGGCATTTTCATCACTTTCCGTCTTTTCAAACATGGCGTCAACAATCTTGCGGACATTGGCCTGCATGATATCTGAAGAAGCCTTGATGCTCTCCTGCATAGAGTTGTGGGTCTGCTCCAGGTTTGCATTAAGCTCATCATCATTGACATTCCTAAGTGCAGATGCAAGGTTATTAAACTGCCTGCTTCGAAGATATGAGACAATATCTTTAAGGGACTTTGCTACTGTCTCGGCAAAATTGTCGTTTGCTTCTCCGGTTACCTTGTCCAGAGACATCTTCTCCATGATAGTTGTGATAAGATCCTTCTCATTGTCATTATTCTTTATAAGGATCTTGACAGCATCAATATTGGACAAAAGAACGCTTCTTACAAATTCCTTCGGATTCTGCGCGTTCTTATCCATGACGTGTGTATCACTGGAAAAGACAAATTCAGCCATGAGATTTTTAACCGACTTTTCTTCTTCTGTCCAGTCATTATTGTCTTCCTGGGCCTGGATCTCATACATTGATACATTGTCAGAAAGATTGGAATCCTGCTGAGCATCCAATTCCATGAGCTCTGTGAGCTCTACTCCATTGACAAGCATCTGGTTCTTTGACTGTTCTACGGCACTTTTTACCTGTTCTATTGTCTTTTTCTTATTGCCCAGTTCCCAGATATAAGTCATCATATCTTTTCGCAGAACATTATTAAATGCGTCCTTGCTAAGCCCCAGCTTATTGGCCAGGTACTCAGTAAGATTGTTTCTCATAGTAGTATGTTCACCGCGGGTAATATCAGTCTTGCCCATGTAGGCTTTAACAACATCTCTTGCAGCTTCAATATCGTAAAGGTCGCCTTTTAAAAGAACATGATCGGATATCTCGTTAAATACCTCCCGGGCAGTCTTTGCCAGCGGAATCCTGTCATGTTTATCCAGAACAAAAAGTTCATTGTCTGCATTCTGAAGAATGGACACCTTTTTGCCCATCACAACAACATCCCGGACCATAACCTGTCCCGGAACAAATTGCTTGAGTCCCTGCCAAAGCTCATAGTTCTGACTGGCGATTTTTTTCTTTTCTGAAGTTTTATTTCCTGCTGCAGCCAAAACATCATCAAGACTATAGTCCCTGTCAAATACTATAAGGGCATTACTTGTACCCTGGGCATAAGGAGCTGTACGGTTTTCGGGATTATAATCCTCCTCAGATTTAAACTCATGGACATCTCTTTGCACGTCGCCATTTTCAGCTTCGCTCATTCCAAGAAGTTCGCCCATGGTGTAATTTTTCCTGGTGCTGAAATCCTGGTCTCTTACAAGGAGGAGAGAGTCCATCTCATAGGCAATACTCTCCCAGACAGCATTTACCTTTTCATAACGGGCATTTTGCTTTTTGCTGGAAAGGTAGTCCTCACAATATTTGCAGGCCGTGGCATAGTAAGTGCAGGCCTCTTCGATCAGTTTTTTGGTAACCTTCTTGTCCCTGATCTCTTCAAGGTAGTAGGAAAGCCTTAAAACCTCATACTTAACTGCCTTCATCTCAGGCGAATCGCTCTTGGAATTTTCGTTAACAAGGACTTGGGAAAGGTCCCTTGCCTTTTTAAAGCGAAGGCGTTTAACAATCTTCTCCATGCTTGTTTCATCGTATCTGACATCATTGCCCTCATTTACAGTTTGGCCTTCAACCAGGTATAGTCTGAGGACTTCATTGATCTCATCTATCTCACTCTGAGCGCTCTTTGTATCCCCAAGCTTTGAAACTAAGCGGTTTTTCTCTGTTTTAAGGTTGGTCACAAGTACATCCTGTTTATTAAGGATTTTTTCAAGACGCTCTGATGTCAGCTTTTCAGGCATACTTTGGTCTATGGAGTCTCTTTTCTTTTTTAGCTTTTTCTTGCCGGCAGAGCTGACGGAAGAAGTATCAAAAAGATCCCCTGATTCCTCACTGGTATAATAATCATAAAATCCATCGTTCATCTGCCTGTATAAAATAGTGCTCTCATCCAGGTCCTCCGAAAGGAATCGGTTATCCAGAATGTTCTGGTTCTCATTGGTATTGATCTGGCTTATTACTTTATTTCTTGATTTCTTCATATCCCTTCACCTCTGCGATTCTTGTAATCATTATGGTCCGTTACATGCTATCCTTTATATTTATACGAGCCAACTTCATCAGTGGATACAAATGTTTTAACCTATCATATTATTTTATCATTATTTCAGACATAAATATGCAAAAAAATAAAAAGCACCTCGAAATCGAGATGCTTTTCATTATTATTCTTAAAAATCAATTATTTCTTGTTTACAAGATCCTTAAGAGCCTTACCAGCCTTGAACTTAGGTGCTACAGATGCAGGAATCTTGATAGCAGCGCCAGTCTGAGGATT
>JAEEGL011034464.1_pt1 | contig 12423 bp, 11 predicted proteins | sample 9134231 | NCBI WGS metagenome assembly JAEEGL01 (sample SAMN16246548, study PRJNA631951) | gut metagenome | biome: gut microbiome; feature: rumen; material: fiber-attached | host: Bos | place: Iran: Karaj | collected 2018-10 | reverse complement strand
CGTTCCGTCGCAATGGTCAGACATATTTGCAACTGACAGAAACTTCTTTCGACAAGAATGTTGGTAAAATAATGTCAGATAATGCTAATTATCAGCGTGTTACTTCGCGCCAACTATCGCAACTGAAAAAGGACAAGCTTGTAATCACCACGCGCATTTTCGACGATGTGCAGCTTAGCTGGGGCAAGAAAAACGACCATATAGATGGCGACTATCGCGTTAATGTTCCTTTCGACAGCGTGTTGCATTATGCTGGTGGAACACTTGCACTCAAGCGCATTCGTCTGCCCGAGCTGCCAAGCCACTATCAGACTTTCATCGAACTGCATCAGCGAAGCAACGGCGATGCCTACGACCGCACTGGCAGCGTATTTGTAATTCCAGGAGCAGGGCAGGGGTTGTGTCCAAATTTTTTTGATGGCATCAACAACCACCCCGACTCGCTACCGATATTCGTTGGAAAGGATGGTCAGACATATCAGGGAATAATGCCTGCGGTAAGCGGTCTCGAGCAATATAAGATTTCGTCGATGATGTATGTTCCGCCTGTTGAACTGATGCGTTTCTTCTCGCCTTTCGGTGTTGGGCATTTCAACGACCGCGTACAGATTGAAGGTCTGGAGTGGGCCGACGAAACCTATTACAAGCAGGATGTTACCGACCTTGCTTCGTTGCTTCGCGGCGAAGTGTGGATAGGGGTGTGGATTGGCAACTACGATGGTGGCGGTCATAAAGTTACGCTCGACTTAAAATCTTATCCCGAAAGCGAATTCTGGGACGATGAAACCGATGGCAGTAGGTGCATACCGCTGTTCAACACCTGCAATGTGCTCGAGATGGCTGGTCAAAATTACGGTAAACTCTTTGCTACCGACAGTCTTACCGTTGAGGTTTACATTCCCGAAGCCGAAAGTGTTCGTCTGCGCTATATCAGTACCGGCCACGGCGGATGGGAGGGAGGCGACGAGTTCAATCCCAAGGCTAACACAATCTTAATTGACGGAAAACCAACATTTACGCATACGCCATGGCGTGAGGATTGTGGTTGCTACCGTAGGTTCAATCCTGTAAGCGGAAACTTCTGGAATGGTCTGTCGAGCAGCGACTATTCGCGAAGCGGATGGTGTCCGGGAACTGCAACTCAACCTGTTTATTTCGACCTAAGCCATTTGTCAGCAGGTAAGCACACAATTACCGTTGCCATTCCGATGGGCGAACCGCAGGCAGGAAGTTTCAGCCATTGGGCGGTAAGTGGAGTGCTGATAGTAGAATAGATTTTGTAAATTTGCAACCGAACAAAAAACAACTCTAATTTTTAAAATATGAAAAAATTAACTTTTATCCTTGTTTGCATGCTGCTGGGAATATTCTCAAATTCCTACGCTAATCCAGTCACAATCAAAAGTCCAGATGGAAAATTGGAACTTAAATTTGAAGTTGTAAATGGAATTCCGCAGTATTCGCTCAACCGTGAAGGAAAGCCAGTTGTAAAGCCATCAAAGATGGGGTTTACCCTCGAATGGCGCGACGACCTTGCACATGCTTTCGTATTGAAAGATACAAAATACAGCACTTTCGATGAGACATGGGAGCCAGTTTGGGGCGAAGAGGCACAAATCCGCAACCACTACAACGAAATGCTTGTAACGCTTGAGCAACCTGTTGGTAGTGTGGAAAGTATGGATCATTCAACCGAGAAGAAAGCAACAGTAATGCAGATCCGTTTCCGTTTGTACGACGACGGCCTTGGTTTCCGTTACGAATTTCCAATCGAGAACGCTTTGGTCTGCTTCTGGATAAAGGAGGAACTTACCGAATTTGCAATGGCTGGTGACCATACAGCATGGTGGATTCCAGGAGATTACGATACTCAGGAGTTCAATTATACAGAATCGCGCTTGTCCGAAATACGCAGCCTGTTCGATATAAGCCACAAAGATGGCGGCTGGCCGTGGAAAGGATTTTCGCCTACTGGCGTGCAGACAGCCTTGCAGATGAAAACCGATGATGGACTATACATCAACATACACGAGGCTGCAACACTCGACTTTCCGACCATGCACCTCGAATTGAACGACACAACCATGACTTTCCGTGCATGGCTTTCGCCCGATGCAACTGGTTACAAAGGTCGTTTGCAGGCACCTTGCACCACCCCTTGGCGTACTGTTATGGTAACAACCTCGGCAACCGAAACACTTGCTTCGCGCCTGATTCTCAACCTTAACGAACCATGCGTTCTAGACGATGTGTCATGGATTCATCCTGTGAAGTACATGGGCGTATGGTGGGAAATGATTTCGGGCAAAAGCACCTGGGCCTATACCAACGACTTCCCATCAGTGAAACTCGGTATCACCGATTTTGAACACGCCAAGCCAAACGGCAGACATGGTGCAAACAACGACAATGTACGCCGTTACATCGATTTTGCTGCCGAAAATGGTTTCGATGCTATCCTTATCGAAGGTTGGAACATAGGCTGGGAAGACTGGTATGCAAAGCAAAAGGATTTTGTCTTCGATTTTCTGACTCCTTATCCCGACTTCGACTTGCCAGCACTCAACAAGTATGCTCACGAAAAGGGCATCCGCCTTATCATGCACCACGAAAGTTCCGCATCCACAATTAATTACGAGCGCTGGATGGAGAAAGCTTACAACCTTATGAACCAATATGGCTACGATGCTGTAAAGAGCGGTTATGTTGGTACTATAATTCCTTTTGCCGAAGGTCATTACAGCCAACCTATTAATAATCACTATCATTACGCAATAGTTGAAGCTGCAAAACATCACATCATGGTAAATGCCCACGAGGCAGTGCGTCCTACAGGTCTTTGCCGCACTTGGCCAAATATGATTGGCAACGAAAGCGCTATGGGTACCGAATTTCAGGAACGCATAAAACCCGGACATACAACCATTTTGCCGTTCACACGCTTGCAGGGCGGACCTATGGACTACACGCCAGGCATTTTCGAGACCGACATAAGCAAAATAGTTTCGTGGGGCGGTAAGATTCGCGCTACAATCTGCAACCAGCTTGGATTGTATGTTACTTTTTACTCTCCTTTGCAAATGGCTGCCGATTTCCCGGAACACTACGCCAAGTTTATGGATGCCTTCCAGTTCATAAAGGATGTGGCTGTCGATTGGGACAAGTCGCTGTATCTTGAAGCCGAGCCGGGTGCATACATTGTCACCGCCCGTCATCCGAAACTTTCGTCGCTCAACAAGGCTGCCGAAGGCGTTGGAACTCTTGCCGATGGCAAGAAAGGCGTGGTTTCGAATGCTACAAAGTTCGTTTACGCTCTTCCCGAAAATGCCACTGCCAAGGATTTGGAAAACGCCAAGCCTCACGATGTATGGTATGTTGGTGGTATTACCGACGAGAACGCCCGCGAGGCCTCTGTGAAATTGGATTTCTTGAAGCCTGGAGTCAAGTACGAAGCAACAATCTATGCCGATGCCAAGGATGCAAGCGGTTTGCCCGAAAACTACAATTCACAAGCTTATACCATCACCAAGAAGGATGTCACAAGCAAATCGGTATTGAAACTCAGAATGGCTCCTTGCGGTGGTTTTGCTATTTCGCTGAGAGAAAAATAAAGTGATATGAAATTAACAGATAGTGATATGCGTTCAGCCATTCTTTCACATCTGGAAGATATTGAACGACAGTACGATGTTCGAGTTTTGCTCGCTTTAGAGTCGGGAAGCAGGGCTAGGGGACTTTTTTCCGACGAGAGCGACTGGGATGTGCGTTTTGTCTATGTAAACAAGCTCGACTGGTACCTGAATGTGAACGAAGGCCGCGATGTGATTGAAGAAATGTTCGACGATAACATTGATATGGTCGGCTGGGAATTGCGCAAGACTTTGCGTCTGTTTCAGAAGTCAAACCCATCGCTGATGGAATGGCTTCATTCGCCTGTCATCTATCGTGCCGATGAGGAATTTTTGTCGCGGATGAGAGCTATGGAGCCTGTATATTTTAATCCCATCAAGACAATGTACCACTACGAGAGCCTTTACATCAAGCACGACAAACGTTATCTGCAGGACACTACCAATCCTCTCAAACGATTTTTGCATTATCTGCGAGGAATACTGTCGTGCCGTTGGCTCGAAGTGCATAAGACTATGCCGCCTGTGCTTTTCGAAGAACTGGTGCAATCCACTGTCGATGATGAAGTTATCCGTCAGAAAATTGGTAACCTGATTGCACTGAAAAGGCAAAGCAAAGAAAATGACAACAAGGAAGTAGATGCAGAACTGGTGGACTATGCCCGCGGTCTGGCCGAACATTTCGAGCAGACTATTCCTGATTTTCGTCCTGAAATAAATTACACTGGCGATTCGTCGGATTTGGACGGATTGTTGAAGGAGATGGTGATGAGATAAAATAGGAATATGAACTTACAAACTAACAGAATCCTCCTTCGCCATTGGCGCGAAAGCGATGCGGAAACACTTTATAAATATGCTTCCGATCCAGAGCTTGGTCCTCGTGCCGGTTGGCCACCGCATAAGTCGGTAGAGGAAAGCTTGCAGATTATTCGCACTGTGTTTAGCTCCGATACTATGTGGGCGGTGGAATGGAAAGAAACAGGCGAAGCCATTGGCTGTGTGGGGTATCTTCCAGCATCAGTATCAAACCTGAAAATTGCTGATGACCAGTGCGAAGTCGGCTATTGGATTGCCCGTCCATACTGGGGGAAAGGCATTTGCACCGAGGTTTTGCAGTTGGTTATTGACTATTGTTTCCAAGAAAAATGTTTTTCTGTCCTTTGGGGCGACTATTTCCCCGAAAATCCAGCATCGGGCAGAGTGATGGAGAAATGCGGATTCGTTGATACTGGCGAGGAAGTGCTATGCCCAAATCTTGAGGTTGGTGCCGACAGACCAGTAAAAGTTATGAAGTTGGAAAAGTCAGCTAAATGAATTTGATTTATTTTTGCGAAAAAATGCTTTATATGGAACAGGAAATGAAGTTTTGTCAGAGTTGCGGGATGCCGCTTAACGACCAGGTGCTGGGCACAAATGCAGATGGCGGTAAGAACGAAGATTATTGCATTTATTGCTACAAGGATGGCAAGTTCCTGCAAGACTGTACTATGGACGAGATGATTGAGCATTGCTCCCAGTTTGTGGACGAAGTCAACAAAAATATGCCCAAGCCGATGACCAAGGAGGAATACAAGCAGATGATGCGTCAGTATTTCCCAATGCTAAAACGATGGAAAAAATAATGATTGCATATTGTGGATGAAGCTCTGAATAATCAAATAGTAAATCATAACAATGAAAACCGAAATTAATCCTCAGGAAACCAAGCGGGCATTTGCCTTTGAGATGTGGCTGAACGCGCCAATGCCGATGGTAACATTGGTGAAAACTCTGAATGTTAGCCCATTGATGAAACTCAGCAAAAAGACTGGTATAAAGTTCAATACGCTGATGTGCTGGTGCATTGGCAGGGCAGCGATGGAGACAGAGGAATTGTTTTTGTTGCCCGAAAACGGAAAACTTTTCCGTTACGACAGCATTGCCATAAATGTGGTTGTGAGGAACAGCAAGGGTGGCATCAACTCCTGTGATATTCCTTACTCTGCCGATTTGCAGCAATTCAACCGCGATTATCTGGAGTTGACCACCAAAGTGGCAAAGGAATGCCAAAGCAGTTTCCTCGATGGATACATGATTGTCGGTACTTCGGCCATGATACAGACCGAACTCGATTGCGTTGTCAACCAGTACACCGACAAGTTCCTCAACCCGATGGTAATGTGGGGCAAATACAGAAAGTGCTGGTTCAAAACTACTTTACCCGTATCTTTCCAGTTTCACCATGTGCAGATGGATGGGGGAGATGGAGCGAGATTCTTGGAAAAATTACAATTGAAAATTAGAACAATATGACAAAGGGATTGAAAAAATTAATGCCGATTTTCGCAGTGGCGATACTTATTTTCGCTGTTACTTCATGTAAAAACGAACCCAAGGTTGAAGGTCACTACACTTATCAGCATGGCTGGAACTACGACATCGATGAGGGAAATATTGATGTCCACGAAACTGGCACCATGGATTTCTACGCCGACAGTACTGCCCTCGACTCCGCCCGTCAGGTTTACAAGGTTACGCTCAAAGATGGCGGCAAAGCGACTTGGGTTTTCAATTATGTAAGTCCGAGCCTTTGGCATGTCGATGGCGAGGATTTTTATTTTGCCGGAGTAGATGAGACTTTCCGCATGGAGTTGATAGAAAATACCATTGATGGTTGCGATAAAGACTACTCAGCCGAATTGGCTCAACGCATGATTGAGAGTGTAGGCAGTGGCATTGCCCGCGAAATAAAATTCCATTTAGCCAGCCTTACCGAAAAGGAACTCGTGTGGAGCTACACCTATTCCGATGGGCATACCGACACTTGGGAGTTTTATAGGGAATAGTTAGGGAAAACGACAGACGAAAACCATATTAAGGCAAGGACAGACCGATTAGGGTGCAGGATTTGGAATTGAGAAAATAATCATTGAATATGAAGGCTAGGTTTTTGATTCTGCTATTGTCAATTCCCATCTGCTGTATTCTGCAAACATCCTGCACAACCAGCAGCAATCTTGCACGAAAAGGCAATGTGGGGGCATTGGCTGACAAAATCTGGACTTATAGCCAAAGTCATCCCGATGGTTTTACGCTCGACATTCGTACAATGACAGAGCCAACCGAAGGTATTGCTGTTTCGTATTTGGCTACACAGGGTTGTCACTCGCGCAAAAAACTGAACCGCGTTGTTAGGCACGCTATGCATCATGATGGCTACGTAGGCGGTTGGCTCGACACCGCCGATAGCCTTTACTATTTCGACAGCTCACGGATTTTCCCTGAAGATTCGCTCGATGCAGCCATAAAGTTCGGAGCAAAAAACAAGCAGAAGGCGATATATAGCATAAAAGAGGGGAAAGAAATCAAGTTAAAATAATTGACATTTTCTTATTTGCACTAAATGTTGTTTTGCCATTTCGTCCAGTCTCTTTTTGAAATGCTAATAATAGGCCTTATTCCTTGACTAAACGTGCGGTAACATATCTTAAATCAACGACAATACAAAACAAATTAAGCAGCATTGCAGAAAAGCAATGCTTTTTGCTTGCACATTAAAATTCTTTTTGTATGTTTGCACCTAACAAAAAAATATTAAAAAATGTACAGAAAATCAATTTTCAAGGTGTTAGTGGCGTTGATGGTCATCATTCTTGGTGCAAATTTCAACGCTTGGGCGCAGTCGGGCAGTCTGTCAATACCCAAGCCCGATGCAAACGGTCAGATTGTAACATTCAACAGAGACGGCAAAGAAGTTGGCAAGTGGAATCCTGCCACGCTCGAATTTACAATGAACGATGGTGTAGTCTATAAACTCGATGCGAACACAGGTAAATTTACCGACAGCCAAGGTTCGCCGAAAGGCTCTATTAGTGCAGACGGTACTGTCGAAGCACCCAACTTCGGCACCATTCAAGTTAAACAAGATGGTACAAACTTTTTCTACGTATGGCGCAACGAAGAGAAATTGGGAGCCGTGCTTGGTGCAATTGGAGAAGTCTATTACAGAGACCGCCGCTTAGGCGACAATGGTTCTGTCACCGATAAAACCATAAGTCCTCTACTGATAGCATACGCGTACTTCGGCTTAGTGTTCACACAAGATGATTTCGATAAAAAAGCCCAAAAGTCAGAAGAGATAAAGAAATCACAGCCCAATATACAGGCTCCTACATATACAAAGCTTCCATCCTCCTCCTCCTCATCTTCTTCATCATCATCTTCTTCTTCATCATCAACCGACCCAAAAGATAAGAAAATCAGTGTTGAGAAAGGTTCTCACGATGTAGGCTACGTTGACGGCCACGGCAACGTTTACGACCGTTACGAGAACAAAATCGGCAAACTTCCCGAGGGGAATGGCGACATTCTAGATGCTTCGGGCCGCAAAATCGGTGAAATATGGAGCGGTGAAATCAAACAAGGCAGCACAGTTGTCTGCAAGGTAGAGCGCAACACCCTTTACACGAAATCGAGGAAATCGAGCGGTAACATTATTATGGGCGACTGCGACGGTGATCGTGTTACTTGCCGTAATAACCGCGATGAAGACCAAAACTCGTTTAATGAAATCGGCAGATGTTACAGCAATCATCCTGAATGGAACGCAGCATTAATCTTCTGCGACTTCTTTTTCTAAAAAATCCTACTCTTACCACAATTTGCACATTTTTTTGAATAGGAGTTGACACAAATTTTCCGCCGCGATGGAGAATTGCTTTCTTAATCGCGGCGGAATGTATTTTATAAAGTCAAATCCGAAAATCGAATACTAATACCTCTCCACAAAATCCCTAACCAACCTAAAAATTGGCTCGTAGGTATCGAACTTCATGGTCTCGTAGGTATCGAACACAGTGTGGTAATACTTGAAGGCATCGCCTTCCTCGTTTTCAAACAATATGCACGGAACATTGCGTTCGGCAAACGAATAATGGTCGCTGTTGCCAGCAAGTTCGCCACGATTCAGGCCTTTGAAGTAGTGCTTCTCGCCATTGATTTGCTCAAACATGGCAAATCCACGGTCGGAATTTGTCTCGACATACTGCACGGGATTGTTGTCGCCAATCATATCAAGGTTGAAGACAAACTTTATTTGCTCTAGCGGTACACTGGGGTGGGTTACATACCATTCCGAACCGTGCAAACCCGATTCCTCGGCTGCAAAAGCAACGAAATACATGTCGTATTCGGGACGGTTCTTTGAGTAATATGCGGCAAGTGTAACGATGGCGGCTGTGCCCGAGGCATTGTCGTTGGCTCCTGCATAGTAAACCTTCTTGCCGAGGTTGCCCAAATGGTCGTAGTGGGCAGTGAAGACGAAGCAGCTGTCGTGCTTGCGACCTTCAACCTTTGCAACGACATTGAAGCACTCGTAATCCTTTAGGAAAGTGTTGTCGATGTTGGCGGTGATGGTCTTGGCATCCTTCGGAAAATCCGATGTTGCCCAAATGATAGGCTTGTCAATCACCTTTTCGCCGTATGCCTTGTAGAATTTAAGTATCGGATCCCAGGTCTGTATCAAACCGGCATTTGTGCAAGCACCTGGAATTTGCAGGTTCCTGAAATCCTTGTTATGCTTGTATGAAAAAAAGAAGTCGCATACAACAAAGCAGTCCTTGTTTTCGGGTTTTGCAAGGTCGCTGTACATCTTTTCGGCATCGAAATTGGTGGTATCGACAAAGTAGAGGTTGTAGGTGCCGTGTACACCCGGTGAGTATTCGCGCATTACAAAATCAACGCCCGGAGTTTGCTTGCGACCGTCAACCGACAATTCCATATTTCCGACGTATGTGTTTATGTCCAACTTGAACGGCTGGCAAACAACTTCATCGGCACCAGCTTTGGCGAACTCCTTTTCCAGAAATTTTCCTGCCTTGTTCGAACCGCCTTTCGCATATCCGCGTCCTTGGTATTTTGCAGAAGTTAATTCCTTGATAATCTGCTTGTAATAAGTCATATCCTGTGCCTGCAAGAATGAAATTCCAACAAAAGCACAGACCCACCATAAAATAATCAACCTTTTCATTTTATTTAATTTTGAATTAGAAAACAAAGATATAATGGAAAAAGGGATTTTGGACTTAATATTAAGTTAATATGCAAAATAACAGATGTTTTCCGCAAGTCGTTAATAGTAACTAATTTTTCCGAATTGCAAAAATTGCATAATGGAATTGGCAGTTGCTGAAAATAAAGCAACCACTGTTTACATTATTTTATTTTAATCTCTAAGTTGTTTGCAAGTACAAGTTTTTTTGTCGGTTTGTCAATAACCTTGTTTTTTAAGTCTTGCGGAATATCAAGTGAGCGGAAATCTGTTCCTGCATCTCGATGAATGGGTATGATGGCGTAACGGGGATTAACTTTTTTGCAAACATCAGCTAAGGCTTCTCTTGACGCATGTCCTGATGTGTGGAGATATTCTATATGCCAGTCTTTCATGTGTACAAAGTCGAAAGTCTCTTGTTTGAATGCTTTATGGGTTTTCAATATATATCCTTTAAATTGAGAGTATACGAAGCAGGTTTTTGCTGGATCCATTAGTGGGTAAACTTCATTGATAATTTTCCCGAAATCATGATTATTTCTCACAAGTATAGTCACTCCATTTTGTGGTATGTTTTCAATAATTTCAACCTTATGCCGGTTATAATATAATGCGCCTTTCAGTTGGTATCTTTTGTCGCCTTGTCCCAAAGTATTTGTTATTTTATCCAGTTGCTTCCATTGGTAGCCATCGACTACGAAGTGTCTGCGCGGATTTGCATTCTTGTTCGCCCAGAAAAATGATGCAAGACGGTCTGCATCTGTAGAAGAACACATCACAAAAACATTATCGTAGGCTTTCATAATGGATGCGGCTTGCTCCTGCAGTTCATTTTCTGTTGTAAGTCTTTTGTCATCACGACTTAACATTGTCCCCTCTGTGATTAGCACATCTATATTTTTTCTTGTAATGTAGTAATTGACCATTGGCAAAAGGGCAATGCCTTTATATCCGTGGTCGCGGAAGTCTCCTGTATGCAAAACTTTCTTATCATCACATTCAATTACAAACATATAAGCATCTGGAGCGGAATGGCTGACATAATAAGGAGTTACCCTTATATCCCTGTTTCCTTTTTTGTCATAAATGTAAACGGGGGAATCAGCTTTATATGTTATGAAATCCTTTATGGCATCGTATTCAGCCTTGGCTTTTTCTTTTTTTTCTCCTTTGGCGCGGAATATAATACTGTCTTTAAGAATTAGCATCATTTCTTTTGATACTTCGCCAATATATTGTGGGATTCCTTTCTCGGCGATTTTCGATTCAAATCCCAAGTGGTCGCCATGAGGATGTGTATAGAATACTGCGCTTGCCCCATTAACCAACTCGTCAAGATTTTCGGGTTTATCCAAAGGGTCAATTGATGGTTTGTCGCCATCGGGCAGATTGTGCCCTAGGTCAATAATGATCTTGGTGCCGTTTTTCGACTCTATTTCTGTGATGCAGCCACCTATTTTGTCAATTCCACGATGAATGGTGATAATCATAAGTTATAATTTCTTGGTTTCCAATAAAGAACCTGATATGCTATTTATTTCGGAAATATTTGGATCTGTGTCAATATAAATTGTGGCAGGATGTAATGTAACATTTATATCTGGGACAGATATCGGATTTAATTCGCCTTCTACATTTGTGTCACTTTTCCCTATTATACGGGGTGGCATCATTGTTATGACATCAATATCTATTGTTTTTTTATCATCCAACACAACATCTTTTTCTTGATTTCTAAATATGTTATACCATTTATTTCCACATTTTTTGTCGCGTAAAAGATGTGCGATAAAAGTACTATATACTAATGCTTGCTGCATAACAATGTGTTGTGGTTCTTTTGAATTATTTTCATCTTTTAATTCAACGATAGCTAATCTCCATTGATTATCTTTATGCATTATTCTTGCCAAAATATCTATACCACCGCCAATAGCGGCTCCATCTGTTCTCATAGCATATTTGGGATAATCTGGAGTGTGTCTACTGGCACTAAGTGGCGTTCTCATTTGAAAAAAACCAATGTTGCCAAGTTTTACAGGTTGAATGTATGTTAATGCTTTTCCGTCCTTTGTTTGTTTCTTTGCTAAGTCATGCAATACTAATGTTTCAAGTTTGTGCTCATTACTATGCATATTGGCTTCTTTACCATTGTATTTCACAAAAGAACTAATTATTTCTTGTGCTTCTTTTGATTCCCACTCATATGGCTTTCTTTTGGGGTTTGCTTTGGTTTTAAGGTTTAAATGTTCCAGATTGTTTTTTTCTTGTACGGGAGTGATTTTTATAAATGCTTTTGTTGGTGTATTGCTCTTGTTTAGTTGTATTTTTAAACTTCCAACACTCTGCCCATAAATACGTAAATCGTATTCAACTGTTTTTTTCTGGACTAGATTAATGCATGAATAAATTCGCAATAGACCTATATTTTTAGGAAGTTTCTTCTTTATAAATTTTGAAGCGTTGCAATGTTGTTCTTCATTTTTATTGATACCATTAGCATACCGCTCATAAGCTTCTCGCCAATCAGTATTGTCCATTAATATTTTACTTGTCTTTTCTACAATTTCTAAATTTGTCATAACATCTTTTTTTATGTAACTACGATGCAAATTTAATCAAATCATCTTCATTTTATCACATATATTTCCGCTTTTAAAATTTTATTGGGAGAAAATCGTAAAAAAATTCTCACCATCCTGTAATAAATCGTTTACCTTTGTTGTCTAACATGATGAACGTTGCAACGAAAACGAATAAATT
>JAEEGL010407081.1_pt1 | contig 12423 bp, 10 predicted proteins | sample 9134231 | NCBI WGS metagenome assembly JAEEGL01 (sample SAMN16246548, study PRJNA631951) | gut metagenome | biome: gut microbiome; feature: rumen; material: fiber-attached | host: Bos | place: Iran: Karaj | collected 2018-10 | reverse complement strand
CGGCTCATTTGAGACCGAGCAGAACCGCAGAAGGCGTGTAAACGCGTGCTCCGCGGAGAGTCCCGCTGTCAAGCTCCTGCGGGTTGATTACGAGAGGGACATAGTCTGTCTCAGTGATGAAGGCAGGGCACTTATTTTCAGTTCTTCACTTCTCGCTACTAAAGCGACACGCTCTACTGCCGGAGTTTCAGTCATGACCCTGAAGAAAAACAGATCGCTAACCGATGCCCAGTATTTCGAAGACAGCCTCATTACGAATATCTCCCGTTACAGGGCAGCAAATATTCCCGCGAGAGGCGCCGTTTTACGTGATTCGGACAGGGGCGAGCAGCAGATGACATTACTGTAAACAATGAAACGTATTTTTATACTCTTAATTGCAGTTGCTGTATTTCTTTCGCTCTGCGGATGCGGGCTGTATGAGAAGGAATATGTCTCCGTAAAAGACTATGAGCCATCTGATACAAGTCAGAGCTCCGCAGGTGAGATGGCGGTCGTCGCAAATTATTCCGGACTGAAGAGAACGCTGCTTGCGCTGGTCAGGGCAGGCACAGAGAAGGACAGAATAGTTTTTGAGGATTCTTATCCCGGCGACGTCAGTGAGGACCTCTCGAGCGCCTGCTGGGAGATAAGGACCCAGAACGCACTCTGCGCATACTGCGTCGGGAATATATCCTATGACACATCTTATCTTGTCACTCACTATGAGGCAGATATTTCCGTCACATATGCCCCGGGTTTCGATGTGAGCAGTGTTATTACTTCTTCATATATTTCCGGAGCTTCACGATATATCCTTGATTCTTATAACGGGAACAGGCCGAGAACGGTTCTTCTGATCAGCAACGGAAGCTACTCCGCGGACGAGATCTCTGAGCTCTGTCTCAGCACATACAGAGACAATCCTCTCTCCTGCATATCAAAGCCGCAGATAGAGGTAAACCTTTTCAGCGGCTCCGGGCATGAGAAGCTCTATGAGATCAACATGAATTATCAGCTCCAGCCTGAAGAGATACAGGCAGACAAGGAAAAGCTTGAGAGCTTTGATTACGGTGCGATCTGTATCCCGGAGGACTCATCTGATGAGTACACGGCATTTTACATTTTAAAATACCTGCACGACAGTGTGGAATTTGTAAAGGATCCCGGCCATTCTTCCGCGTTCAGCGCGCTGATCGGGAAAAAAGCGGACAGCGAGGGCCTTGCAATGGCGTATGTCGCTCTGTGCAAGAATTTCGGGATAGAGTGCGAGGCTGTCGAGGGACAGAAGAATTGGGATGACCACTTCTGGAATATTGTAGGCATAGAAGGGGAGTACTTTCACGTTGATGTAAGCGCATCTTATGAAAGCGATGACCTGAGCAAATATTTCCTTGCGAACGACAGCAATCTCTGGGGCAGCTACAGATGGGATACCTCTTCATATCCCTCCTGCAGCGCGTCTGTCAGCTTTGATATTCCTGAGGAAACTCCTCCGGAAGAGACGGTTCCGACAGAAGAAACTGAAGGATAAATAAAGAAGAACCGGAAAACTCCGGTTCTTCTTTAATATTGAGATGTATCAGTTTATGATTACAGGCAGCTTTTCGGCGAGCTCTGTGATCTTATTCATATCCGTTGCCCAGCTCGTTGCGAAACGCACAGTGCTGTGTTCAGGGTCAGGCCTTTCCCAGAGATCGGTTCCCGCATATTTTGAGATCTCTTCCAATACGCAGTTTTCAACAGTAACAAAGGTCTGGTTCGTCGGGTTCTCGAAGACAAGCTCATATCCTTTCTCGCGAAAGGTCTTTTTGAGGATCTCTGCCGATTCTATGGCGGTTTTTCCTATATTCAGGTACAGATCTTCCGTAAAGAGAACGTCAAACTGTATCCCCAGAATGCGGCCCTTCGCAAGAAGCGCCCCGTGCTGTTTGATGATACTGAAGAAATGAGGTATGAGCTCCGGATCCGGAATGACCACCGCTTCTCCGAAAAGTGCTCCGCACTTGGTGCCTCCGATGTAGAAAACGTCGCAGAGGCGTGCAAGATCCTGAAGAGTCACGTCGTTTTCTTTGCTTGCCAGAGCATAGGCAAGTCTAGCTCCGTCTGCATAGAGCGGAATCCCGAATTCCCGGCACACTGTACTCAGATCAGTCAGTTCCTTAAGCGAATAAAGGGTTCCGAATTCCGTGGGCTGTGAGATATAGACCATCCCCGGCATTACAGTGTGCTCGCGGCTCGGGTCATTTGCGTAGCTTTCGCATACCTTCCGCACATCGGATGCTCTGATCTTGCCGTTGTATTGAGTTACTGCCATGACCTTGTGGCCGCCGAGCTCTATAGCGCCCGCTTCATGTACGTTTATATGCCCGCTCTCGGCTGCAACAACTCCCTGATATGAAGAGAGCAGCGCGTCAATGACCGTTGCGTTTGCCTGTGTCCCTCCGACGAGGAAATGTACCGCTGCTTCGGGACACTCACAGGCCTTTCTTATTTTATTTCTCGCGCTTTCACAGAACTCATCTGTTCCGTAGCCTGTTGACTGGAGCATATTGGTCTCGGCCAGTTTTTTTATTATCCCGGGGTGCGCACCTTCCTCGTAATCCGAGGCCAGATTTATCCTGTCCATAAATACTTCCTTTTCCGCAATTCGCATCTTACAGATACAGTTTATATTATATCTCCGTATAATGCAAAAGGTTTCTGAAGACTTCGGTTTTGTTGAATTTCCACAGCTTCAAACACATGGATGGACAGTGATTGTATTGAGGGAGTGTGAACTCAAGCGGAATAAGTTTGAAGAAACAATGGATTCTGTTGAAAGAGTATTGCGGCAGCATATTTGATAATTAGGTATGGACTTTCATACGGCTTGAACCTTTTGGCGAATCTCGATAAATGCCAAAAAGAATAGGGGGCGGGTGCAGATTATGCCCAACTTGGCTTACCCACCTGACGGTTTTTTATACCGCCCCGTTATGACCGCATCTGCGACCCTCCGGATCTGAAACCTTGGGGGGATTGTGGCGTGTTACGCTGGGCAATTCAAGGGACATGTCAGGCGGGTGGAAAATCTTGACATGCGGGCACCCGTGTTTTAAACTTGTCATGAAACGCCCTATTCTGCAGTCCGCTCTCTCGAGGCAGGCGCTTGCCTCCATCTGCTCGTGCGGCCACGGCTGCCGGCCGGAGATTAGTGACCGACGCCGCAAACGCATGGAAACGCTGCGTGCGAAATTCAAAAAGGGGAAATGCGGAGAAACCGTTCTACGATCAAACAAGTCGTTTTTGATACGTAAAATGGCATGATCAAGCGGGATCCGGACAAGATCGTCCACGCGATCTGAACTAGGCGGGGATCCCCGTCCGCTGTGAGTCTTGAAAACAGGTTTCTACGAAAAATATATTCAGTCCGCCGAGTCCGGAAATGCAGTCTGGCTGGGCGACCTGAGGGCCTCCGCTGCTTCTGTGCCGGGGGCCGAGCGCCTTGTGCTTCGTCTGACGGACTGCAGCGGCGCGAAGGAGGATTTCCCGCTGTTCCTGCCGCCCTGGCAGGGGAACAGAGAGCGGGAATTTGCACTGTCGCTGCTGAGCGCCGTGATGTTCAACCTCTTGTCCGCCCGAGGAGGACGCGAGCTGCAGATCTATTTCCACAAGGATAACACGGCACTCTCCGTGCTGGTAGGCGAGCTGGAGAACGTGTTTCAGCTCCGTCAGAACGTGAGGCGCGGCTACGGTAAGGCAGTGAACGTGTCAAACCGTATCAGTGCCGCGCTCGGCTGTACGCCTTTTTCCGTCACGAAGAAGGATATCGGTCAGTATCGGCCGCTGCACCGGAAAAAGGAAAGCGCTCCATCGGTCATGCTTTGCGAAAAGCTCCGTGCAGCCGCCGAAGAGGCAGAAAACAGCTTCTGCTGCGGAATGGACGTGGGTGGAACTGATGTGAAGCTGGCCGTCTCCCGCGGCGGAAGGCTTCTGTTGACGCGCGAATTCGACTGGAACCCCGCTCAAAGCCCGACAGCCGACGGGCTGATCGATCCGCTCATCAAGCTGCTTGACGAGGCGCTGGATGCCTGCGGTGGGGGCGCCTTCGACGCAATCGGCCTCAGCTTTCCCGATGTTGTGATCCGCGACCGCATCCTCGGCGGCGAGACACCAAAGACCCGCGGTCTGCGCGAAAACCCCGCGCTGGACTATGAGCGTGAGTTTTCCCGGCTCGGCGGTCTGTACGAGCAGATGTTGAGCCGCTGCGTCTCCGGCGGGCGCGTGCGTATCACAAACGATGGCAACATGGCTGCTTTTTCCGCCGCGATGGAGCTGTCCTGCGGCGGGGAGAACGGGCTTGAGGGCGGCGTGCTGGCCCATACGTTGGGTACCGACCTCGGCAGCGGCTGGCTGCTTCCGAACGGGATGGTACCTGAGCTGCCGCTGGAGATGTACGACTTCCTGGTGGATCTTGGCAGCTTCCCGCAGCGGCGCTACGCGCCATTTGACCTGCGCTCAGTCTGTAACGAGAACTCCGGCCTGCCCGGCGCGCGACGCTATCTGGGTCAGGCTGCCTGCTACCGCATTGCCTGGGAACTAAAGCCCTCGTTGCTGGACGGCTTTACCGAGGAGAGCGGCGGCCTGCTGCAGATTCAAAGCCTGCCCCGCGATTTGCGCAAGCCCTGTCTGGAGCATCTGATGGCTCTGGCCGAAGAGGGCGTGCCCGAGGCGGAGGAGATCTTCCTCCGTATCGGCAGACATCTGGCACAGGTAAACCGGGAGATGGACTTTATCCTGTATCCCGGGACACAGACGCGCTATCTCTACGGCCGCTTTGTCAAGCGGGCGCGCTGCTTCGCCTTGATCCGGGAGGGCTGCGCGGAGATCATGCCCTCGCTGCAGCTGGTCGCCGCAGATGAAAACCTCGCCTGCTCGCCGCTGATGCGTCAGCTCGCACAGCGGCCCGGCGTCACCGTCGCACAGTTTGGACAGGCGGTCGGCGCGATCTATTTTGCCCTGATGGAGAAGAGAACATGAAACGAAGTGAGATCAATGCCGCGCTCCGCGAGATGGAGCAGATGATTCGAGATTGCCGCGTGTCCCTGCCGCCTTTCTGCAATTTCACGCCGGACGACTGGCAGCATATCGGTCACGAATATGACGAAGTGCGCGACTGTATGCTGGGCTGGGACATCACGGACTACGGTCAGGGAGACTTTGACAAGGTGGGCTTTTCGCTCATCACCCTGCGCAACGGAAACCGCGCCATGCCTGACAGGTACCCCATGGTCTATGCCGAAAAGCTGCTGTATTTGAAGGAAGGCCAGTATTCCCCGATGCACTTCCACTGGTTTAAGACCGAGGACATCATCAACCGCGCCGGCGGGACCGTGCTGATTCGGGTATACAACTCCCTGCCGGATGAAGAGATCGACTGCGAGAGCGACGTGACCGTGCATTCGGACGGCCGTACCTATACAGTGCCCGCCGGATCGCAGGTGCGGCTCCGCCCGGGCGAGAGCATCCACATCCAGCAGCGCCTGTACCATGACTTTACCGTGGAGCAGGGCACCGGCCCGGTGCTGCTGGGTGAGGTGAGCCAGTGCAACGATGACAGGTCCGACAACCGCTTTAACCCTCCGATGGGCCGCTTCCCGGCGATTGAGGAGGACGAGTTGCCCTACCGTCTGCTCTGCGGAGAATACCCGAAAGCGTAAAATACTCCGGAAAATCAAATCCCGGAGTTTCTGAAATGATGTCGGGACGACCTCCATCCGAAAAGCTTTATTCATAATTGACATTTTGTGGGGATGGGTATATAATCCCTTTTGTTGAAAATGTATAAATTTTCACGAAGATTTATCGGCTAAACGCCGTTAAACAATATTTACTAGGAGGAAACAAAATGAAGAAACTGCTTGCGCTGCTCCTGGCGCTTGTCATGGTTTTTGCACTGGCCGCCTGCGGCCAGCAGGCCGCACCCGCCTCGGCACCCGCCGAAGCGCCTGCCGAGGCACCTGCCGAGGCTCCCGCTGCCCCAGCCGATCCCATGGAAGAGCTGATTGCCGCTGCACAGGCCGAGGGCGAACTGGTCGTCTACGGCTCCTGCGAGGAGGAATACCTCGCCGCCGCCTGCGAGACCTTTGAGAAGCTCTATGGCATCAAGACCACCTATCAGCGCCTTTCCACCGGTGAGGTCCCGGCCAAGATTGAGGAGGAGAACGGCAATCCATCCGCCGACGTCTGGTTCGGCGGCACGAACAATCCCTACGACGGCCTTGCCGCGAAGGGCTTCCTGGACAACAGCTATGTGCCCGTTAATGCCGCTCACCTGACCAAGGACATCTACAAGGATCCCAACGGCTACTGGTACGGCATTTACACCGGTCTGCTCGGCTTCATGGTCAACACTGATGAGCTCGACCGCCTCGGCCTCGAGGCTCCGCAAAGCTGGGACGACCTGCTTAAGGAAGAGTACAAGGGACTGATTTGGCTGTCCAACTACAAGACTGCCGGCACCCCGAAGCTCGTCGCCAACCTCATGATCCAGCTAAAGGGTCATGACGAAGGCGTCCAGTACCTTGTAGACCTCGACAAGAACGTCCAGGTCTACACCAAGTCCGGCTCCGGCCCGAGCAAGAACGTCGGCACCGGCGAGTGTGTCATCGGCATAGGCTTCCTGCATGACGGCATTACTCAGATCGTCGACAACGGCTACGAAAATGTGTCTCTGGTCGTCCCGTCCGACGGAACGGCTTGCGAGGTCGGACCCGTCGCCATCTTCAAGGGCGCCAAGCACATGAACGCAGCGAAGCTGTTCATGGAGTATGCGCTGAGCCCCGACTGCGTGGAGCAGGCCGCTCAGCACGGTTCCTACCAGTTCCTTGTCATCGACAATGCCGAGCAGCCCCAGGCCGCCAAGGACTTCGGCCTCGATCCAAGCCTCGTGTGGGATGGCTATGACTTTGCCAAGGCTGTCACTGACACCGAGCAGAACGTCGAGGACGTCATGAACGCCATCGCTGCCGCCGGCGGCGATACCAGCGCAGATCGTTTCAAGACTGAGTAATCCTGTGTCTTCCGCAAGGATGGCGGTTCTCCCGCCATCCTTTTTTTAGCTGAAATTCGATAGAAAGGAGCGGATCCTATGGCAAAAAGCCAGGGCGCGGCGCTGGACCGAAAAAAACTGATGGCGGACCCCATCATGGTCACCACCATCGTCGCGCTAATCACCTTTTTGACCCTCTTTATCCTCTACCCGCTTGCGATTCTGCTGGTGGACAGCTTTGTCGGCGACGGGAGCTTAGGCTTTTCCATCTTCAAGCGCATCTTTGCGATGCCGAGCTTCACCAAAGCGATTACCAACACACTCAAGGTTGGCTTCGTCGTTGGCCTCTTCTCGACGCTGATTGGCCTGCTGTTCGCATATGTTGAGGTCTACGTCCGCATGAACAAGTTCGCGGGCGGCCTGTTCAAGGTCGTGTCCATGCTGCCGGTCGTTTCACCTCCATTCGTGCTGTCACTGTCGATGATCATGCTCTTCGGCAAGGCAGGCATCATCACACGCTTCCTGCTGGGTATCTACGACAACAGCGTCTACGGTTACTGGGGTATCGTCATCGTACAGACCCTGACCTTCTTCCCGGTCTGCTACATGATGCTCAAGGGCCTGCTGAAAAATATTGACCCCTCGCTGGAGGAGGCCGCGCGCGACATGGGCGCGAGCCGATGGAAGGTCTTTGCCGACGTGACATTGCCGCTGATGCTGCCCGGCCTCGGCAACGCCTTTCTTGTGACCTTCATCGAGTCTATCGCGGACTTCGCCAACCCCATGATTATTGGCGGCTCCTACGACACCTTGGCCACTACGATCTACCTGCAGATCACCGGCGCTTACGACAAGGCAGGCGCCGCCGCTATGGCCGTTGTTCTGCTGTGGATCACGCTGGCAATGTTCGCTGTGCAGAAGTTCTATCTCGAGGCCAAGACCGCCGCGACATTGACCGGGAAGGCCTCCCGCGCACGTATGCTGATCGAGGACAGGAGCGTGAAGATCCCTCTGACGATCTTCTGCTCGCTCGGCGCGCTGTTCGTCATCATGATGTACATCTGCGTCCCCATCGGCGCCTGTTTCCCTACCTGGGGCTACAAGTTCTTCCCGCTGACCGGCAAGTGGTTCAGCCAGGTCTTCACCCGCTACCACGGCCTCAAGGCCTTTAAGGACTCTTTTGTACTCAGCTTTATCGCCGCTCCCGTTACGGCTTTGCTGAGCATGATTATCTCCTATCTCGTCGTCAAGCGCAAGTTCAAGGGCAAGGGATTTATCGAGGCCGTGTCCATGCTGGCGATGGCCGTGCCGGGTACGGTTCTCGGCGTCGGTTACATCCGCGGTTTCTCCCAGGGTGTTTTCCATACCGGCTTCATGCAGGGCCTCTACGGGACGGGCGCGATCCTCGTGATCGTGTTTGTTGTGCGCTCCCTGCCGACCGGCACCCGCAGCGGCATCTCCGCCCTGCGCCAGATTGACAAGAGCATAGAGGAATCGGCCTACGACATGGGCGCGGACAGCTTCAAGGTCTTTACAACCGTGACGCTGCCGCTCATTAAGGACTCCTTCCTCTCCGGCCTCGTCACCGCTTTCGTGCGCAGCATTACCGCCATTTCTGCGATCATCCTGCTCGTCACGCCGAGCTTCCTGCTCATCACCGTGCAGATCAACGAGTTCGCGGAGAAGGGCTCCTTCAGTCTGGCCTGCGCATTCGCCACAATACTGATTATCATCACCTACGGCGCGGTGCTGCTGATGAACCTGTTCATCAAACACTTCGGCACCAGCAGAAAGATCAAGGAGGATTAAGCCATGGAAAAAGTGAAGAAGGGTGTCCGTCTCGAGCATATCTCGAAAATCTATCAGGACCCCAAGACCGGCAAGGAATTTTACGCTGTTAAAGATACCAACCTCACCATCGAGCCCGGCAGCTTCGTGACGCTGCTTGGCCCTTCCGGATGTGGTAAGACCACCACGCTGCGCATGATCGCGGGCTTCGAGAGTCCCGACGAGGGCGAAATTTTCCTCGGCGACGAACCAATCAACGAGCTCACCCCCAACAAACGTGACACTGCGATGGTTTTCCAGAGCTACGCCCTGCTGCCGCACTACAATGTGTTTGATAATGTGGCCTATGGCCTGAAACTCCGCAAGGTACCGAAGGATGAGATCCGCGAGCGCGTTATGCACATTCTTAAACTCGTAGAGCTCGAGGGTATGGAGAGCCGCATGACTAACCAGCTTTCTGGCGGCCAGCAGCAGCGCGTCGCTCTGGCGCGAGCGCTCGTCATCGAGCCCTCCGTGTTGCTCTTCGACGAGCCGCTGTCCAACCTCGACGCAAAGCTGCGCGTATCCATGCGCACGGAGATCCGCCGCATCCAGCAGGAGGTCGGCATCACGGCCATTTACGTTACACACGACCAGTCCGAGGCCATGGCTCTGTCCGACAAGATCATCATCATGAACAAGGGCTTCGTCGCACAGATGGGCACTCCGCAGGAGATCTATTATCACCCCGTGGACGAGTTCGTAGCCGACTTCATCGGCGAGGCGAACTTCCTCAAAGGCGGACTCAAGCGTGTCGAGAACGGCATTGCCGTCCTCGACATCGAGGGCAATGACTGCCCCGTCGTCGCGAACCAGGAGATGGAGTTCGGCAAGGAGTACACCGTCGTGCTTCGCCCCGAGGCTGCGACCCTTGCCGACGAAGGCGGTCTGCCCTGCAAGGTTATTCTCAGCTGCTTTATGGGCTCCTACCATAACTACCACGTCATGGTGGGCAGCACGCTTGTTAAGCTTGAGGAGCACAACCCCAAGAACAAGCGTATCTATCAGGTGGGCGAGGATTGCTCGCTGGTCTTCGACCCGGCCTCTGTCCATGTCCTGTAATCGGTCTTTTGCAAAAAGCAGCTCCGTTGTCTCCTCCGATATCATAACGTCATGAAGATCAGATAGCTTCATGCGCCTAGATCAGGAAATGAGTATAAAAGACCGGTTTGGTATCTTTTGAATTGTCAGTCTAGAGACAGGCTTTTCATTATCCTGATTCGTAAAAGTTTAGGGGAAGCTGCATTTTCCCGAGGCTGAAGCCAAATTCCGAGTAAAAGCATTATAGCGGGGCAGAAAGATGCGTGTCTGCACCCTCTGTCTCGCTATAATGCTCGATATAAGGATTATTTTTGATAGGAATATTTGAAAAGTACCCAAGCTATTGTATCATAGCTTGGGTATTAACATGGTGCGGGTGACAGGACTTGAACCTGCACGCTTGCGCACGAGAACCTAAATCTCGCATGTCTGCCAATTCCATCACACCCGCGCAATTGCGAAGATAATATCACCAAGGAGCAAGTTTTGTCAATCACAGTGTTGACAAAACTGAGTTTTGTGTTAAAATCAATAGCGTTCTGCGGCCTTAGCTCATCCGGTAGAGCGCCACCTTGCCAAGGTGGAGGTAGCGAGTTCGAGCCTCGTAGGCCGCTCCATTCAATGAAGATCTTCGGAAGAAGGTCTTCTTTTTTAAAAGGGCAGAGGCATTTAATGGAAAAGAGGTCAGTATGCTCGCTGTACTCATAAACGTCATTGCAGTCATCACAGGCAGCGCGACGGGTACGTTTTTCGGCAACAGGATAGGGGAGAAATACACGAATTCCGTGATGGTCTGCCTGGGGATATGCACTGCCGTTATAGGCGTTCAGGGCGCTGTCGCGACTTCCAATATACTGATTGTCATCGTCTGTGCCGTGCTCGGAACTGTTATCGGAACACTTCTCAGGATAGACGACAGGCTCGATTCTCTCGCCGGGAAAGTGCAGGATAAGCTTTCAGGAACGAAATTCGGCAGAGGAAAATTCGCAGAAGGGTTTACGACGACTACGATCCTTTTCTGCGTTGGAACCATGACAGTGCTAGGCTCCATTGAGGCGGGCCTCAACCACAACTACAGCATACTTATAACCAAGAGTATCATGGACCTGATCAGCTCGATCGCGTATTCTGCTGTCTTCGGAATAGGCGTAATGGCCTCGGCAGTATCCGTTCTGGTGATCCAGGGTGCGATAGTGCTTCTGGCAGGGGTTGCCTCTCCGGTGCTCACTCCGGAGGTCATAACCGAGATGTCAGCAGTCGGAGGAGTACTTTTTATAGGACTTGCCATAAATATGATCGGTTTAAGGCAGGAGAAGATAAAGGTCGGGGATATGCTGCCTGCAATCTTTCTTCCTATAATCTGGTTTCCTTTGTCAAAACTCATAGCGGGGCTGTTTTGAGATGAAAGACATGCATGTGATCCTGGCCTCGGGTTCCCCGAGAAGAAGAGCCCTTCTCGACATGGTCGGGATAAGCTATGAGGTCTGCATTCCGGATATTGAAGAGAATACGGACAAGACGGATCCTGCCGAGATCGTAAAGGACCTGAGCCTTCAGAAGGCTTTCTCCGTCGCACCGAAGTATCCGGAACAGGCTGTTCTTGCAGCTGATACGATAGTTGAGATCGACGGAAGGATACTCGGAAAACCCAAAACGGAGGATGAAGCCTTTTCTATGCTGAAAATGCTGTCCGGCAGAACACACAGCGTATATACCGGTGTCACTCTTATATTTCCGGACGGAAGCCGTGACAGCTTTTATTCTGAGACAAGAGTGACGATGTTCGACAACAGTGACGATCTGATACGCGATTACATCTCCACAGGAGAACCGATGGACAAAGCCGGCGCATACGGGATACAGGGCGCAGGAGCGTTTCTTATTAAGAAGGTGGACGGAGATTACGGGACAGTAGTCGGATTGCCTGTCAGTATTGTATTCAGAAAACTCAGAGAATACACTCTTCTTCAATCGAAATGAGCGCGGAAAGAGATCGATAAGCAAAACAACATGTGCGTACTTTAAGCACATGTTGTTTTGCTTGTCTTTCAGTCAAAAAACGAACGAAACAAACTTATACATTAAAGTTGTTTCGTTCGTTTTTGCGAATTGAATTCGAACTCTTCCTAAATAAATGCAGCTTATGTTATAATAGAAAAAAATTCGGAGGTTATTATATGAAAGTTCTTTTGTTAAACGGCAGCCGCAGAAGCATAGGCTGTACAAGAACTGCGCTTGATATCGTTGCAAGTGAGCTCGATGCTGCTGGAATAGATACAGTTTTCATGGATGTCGGGCTCAGAGTTTTAAAAGGTGAGCTGGATGAATCCGTTAAAGAAGCTCTTGCTGCAATGAAAGAGGCGGATGGTCTTGTCATAGGCTCTCCTGTATATTATGCCTCGCCCTCCGGGGAAATAATATCTTTTCTTGACAGACTGTTCTGGGAGGGAAGTACTGAATTCAAAGGAAAACCGTGCGCAGTCCTCGCATCTGCAAGAAGAGCCGGGACTACAGCCTCGATCGAAGTCCTTAACAAATATCCG
>JAEEGL017254300.1_pt1 | contig 12424 bp, 21 predicted proteins | sample 9134231 | NCBI WGS metagenome assembly JAEEGL01 (sample SAMN16246548, study PRJNA631951) | gut metagenome | biome: gut microbiome; feature: rumen; material: fiber-attached | host: Bos | place: Iran: Karaj | collected 2018-10 | reverse complement strand
GACCTTTATCAAAAGATAAAAGATGGAGACTCGTGAGCATTGTTGAAAAAGCAAAATAATCTCATGTGTAAGGAGGCTAAAATATGGTTCAGCAGGAAACCAGATTGAAAGTAGCGGACAACTCCGGAGCAAAAGAGCTTTTATGTATCAGAGTTCTTGGTGGTTCAACAAGAAGGTATGCAGGAGTTGGCGATGTTATAGTTGCAACTGTTAAAGACGCAACACCCGGCGGTGTTGTTAAAAAAGGCGAAGTTGTAAGAGCAGTTGTAGTTCGCACAAAAAAGAGTGTCGGCAGAGCTGACGGATCATATATCAGATTCGATGACAATGCCGCTGTAATTATAAAAGAAGACAAAAACCCCAGAGGTACTCGTATTTTTGGACCCGTTGCAAGGGAATTAAGGGAAAAACAGTACATGAAGATCCTTTCTCTTGCTCCCGAAGTATTATAAGGAGGTAACGAAATGGCAGGCATGAAGCTTAAAAAAGGCGACAAGGTTGTTGTTATTGCCGGAAAAGATAAAGGCAAAGAAGGAACCATCCTTGTAGTAGACGTAAAAAAGAAACGTGTTATTGTTGAAGGCATCAACATGGTTTCAAAACATACAAAACAGAAAAGTGAAGAAGAAAAAGGCGGTATCGTAAAGAAAGAAAACTTTATCGACGCTTCAAATGTTATGTATTTACACAACGGAAAACCTACCAGAATCGGCGTTCAGCGTGTAGCGAAAACTGTAAACGGAAAAGAAAAAATGGTTAGACAGAGAGTAGCTAAAAAGACTGGTGAAGTTATTGATTAATCCTATGAAAGGAGGTAGGAATTGTGGCAAGATTAAGAGAACTTTATGAAAACGAAATCATATCCAGCATGAAGGATAAATTCGGATATAAAAATGTTATGGCAGTGCCTAAACTTGAAAAAATCGTTATAAACATGGGCGTTGGCGAAGCTAAGGATAACTCCAAAGCATTAGACGGAGCAGTAAGAGACCTTACAATCATCTCCGGCCAGAAGCCTATCGTAACAAAAGCTAAAAGATCTGTTGCAGCTTTCAAACTTCGTACAGGAATGCCTATCGGATGTAAAGTTACATTAAGAGGCGAGAGAATGTATGAGTTCGCAGACAGATTAATTAATATCGCACTTCCCCGTGTACGTGACTTCAGAGGTGTAAGATCTACATCATTCGACGGAAGAGGAAACTACACAATGGGTATTAAAGAGCAGCTTATTTTCCCTGAAATTGAGTACGATAAAGTAGACAAGATCAGAGGAATGGATATTGTATTTGTAACAACAGCTAATACTGACGAAGAAGGCAGAGAATTACTCAGATTATTCGGAATGCCTTTTGCTAAATAAGTTAGGAGGGAAATAAATGGCTAAAAAAGCAATGAAAGTTAAACAGCAGAGACCCCCTAAATTCTCGACAAGAGCTTATACACGCTGCAGAATCTGCGGACGCCCTCACGCTGTTTTAAAGAAATTCGGAATATGCCGTGTTTGCTTCCGTGAGTTAGCATACAAAGGTCAGATTCCCGGCGTTAAGAAAGCAAGTTGGTAATTGTGAAAGGAGGAACCGAATATGTCAATGAGCGACCCCATTGCAGATATGCTCACAAGAATCAGAAACGGCAATACCGCTAAACATGATACTGTTGATGTACCTGCATCAAAAATGAAATGTGCAATTGCTGATATATTGACAAAAGAAGGCTATATTAAGGGTTACGAACAGCTTGAAGACGGTATCAAAAGAACCATCAGAATCACCCTTAAATATGGTGAAGATAAAAACGAAAAAGTTATTACAGGCCTTAAGAAAATCTCAAAACCCGGCCTCAGAGTATATGCCGGCAAAGATGAACTTCCCAAAGTACTTGGAGGATTAGGCACAGCCATTATCTCAACAAGCCAGGGAGTTATGACCGACAAACAGGCAAGAAAGCTTGGAATCGGCGGCGAGGTAATCGCTTTTATTTGGTAAGAAAATTAGGAGGTGCAGAACGTGTCACGAATTGGTAAATTACCTATAGTGATCCCTGCGGGTGTAGACGTTAAACTTGAGGATGGAAACCTTCTCACAGTTAAAGGACCCAAAGGAACACTTACAAGAAAACTTTCCGCTGACATGAACATCGCGGTTGAAGATAATCAGATCGTTGTAACAAGACCCAACGATTTAAAGAAAAATAAATCACTCCATGGATTAACAAGAGCTTTAATCTTCAATATGGTAACAGGCGTTACAGAAGGTTATTCAAAAGTGCTTGAAATCAATGGTGTTGGATACAGAGCAATGAAATCCGGAAACAAACTTACACTTTCTTTAGGATATTCACATCCTGTTGAAATGATCGACCCCGAGGGAGTTGAATCAATTGTTGAAGGAACAAACAAAATCACAATAACCGGTATCGATAAGGAAAAAGTTGGACAGTATGCGGCAGAAATCCGCTTCAAACGTCCTCCCGAACCTTATAAAGGAAAAGGTATCAAATATCAGACAGAACATATCAGACGTAAAGTAGGTAAAGCCGGTAAGAAATAATTGAAAGGGTGAAATCAAATGATTAACAAGCCGTCAAGAGCTGTAGCCCGCAATAAACGTCATTACAGAATTCGTAATAAAGTTCAGGGTACTGCAGCAAAACCCAGATTGGCAGTTTTCAGATCCAATAATCATATCTATGCACAGATTATAGATGATACAGTAGGAAACACTATTGCAGCATCTTCTACCCTTGAGGCGGAAGTTGCCGGCAAAGTAGAAAACACATCAAACATTGAGGCAGCTAAAGCAGTTGGCGAAGCAGTAGCAAAGAAAGCTTTGGATAAAGGTATTTCAGAAGTAGTATTTGACCGTGGAGGATATATTTATCACGGCAGAGTAGCAGCTTTGGCAGATGCAGCAAGACAAGCAGGATTAAAATTCTAATTAAGGAGGGAAAGACTTGAAAAGAATCGACCCAAGCACATTGGAACTCAACGATAAAGTCGTAACCATCAACAGAGTAACAAAGGTTGTTAAAGGCGGACGTACCTTCCGTTTTGCTGCTGTAGTTGTAGTAGGAGACGGAAACGGCCACGTTGGCTGCGGAATGGGAAAAGCAGCTGAAATTCCCGATGCAATCCGCAAAGGTAAAGAAGACGCTATTAAAAATATTATTTACGTTGAGAGAAACGAAGCAGACAGCATTTATCATGAAATTAAAGGCGAGTATGGCAGCGCAAGCGTACTTTTAATGCCTGCTGAAGAAGGTACAGGAATCATCGCAGGCGGACCTGCCCGTGCGGTATTGGAACTTGCCGGACTCAGAAATATCAGAACAAAATCTTTAGGCTCTAACAACAAAAAGAACGTTGTAAACGCTACAATCGAAGGATTATCCAGAGGAATGACACCTGAAAAGGTTGCAAAACTTCGTGGTATCAGTGTAGAAGAGCTTCTGGGTTAAAGGAGGTTAAATTATGGCTTCTCAGCTTAAAATAACATTGGTAAAATCCACAATCGGAGCTTTACCCAAACATAGAAAAACAGTTCAGGCATTAGGTCTGAAAAAGCTTAACAGAAGTGTAATTCAGCAGGACAATGTGGCTATAAGAGGAATGATAAATCAGGTACGCCATCTTGTTAAAGTTGAAGAAATTTAATAGGAGGTAACACAATGAAGTTACATGAATTACAGCCCGCATTCGGCTCTAATCCTAAAGCTTACAGACGTGGAAGAGGCCATGCTTCAGGCAACGGAAAAACAGCCGGACGTGGACATAAAGGTCAGGGCGCTCGTTCAGGAAGCGGCGGAAAATTAGGATTTGAAGGCGGCCAGATGCCTCTTTACAGAAGACTTCCCAAAAGAGGTTTCAAATGCATTAATTCAAAAGAAATCGTTACAGTAAATGTTTATTCTTTAAATTTATTTGAAGAAAATTCAGTAGTAGATATCGAAGCTTTAAAATCAAAGGGACTCATCAGCAATCCCAGAGACGGAGTAAAAATTCTTGGTGAAGGAGAGTTGGAAAAGAAGCTTACTGTTAAAGTAAATTACTTTAGTAAGGCAGCTGCTGAAAAAATCAAAGCAGCAGGCGGAGAAGCAGAGGTGATTTAGTTGTTCAAAATACTTATCAACTCTTTGAAGGTAAAAGACATAAGAATAAAAATGCTTTACACACTGCTTATACTTGCTATTGTAAGGCTCGGCGCTCATATAGCTTTGCCCGGTGTGGATCTTATATCCATTAAGACAATGCAGAATCTTTATTCTTCCAGTACTCTTTACAGCATAATCGCGGGAGGAGCCAATTCTCAGTGGTCCATATTCGCGTTAGGTATCGGACCCTACATCACATCCTCAATTATTATGCAGCTCCTCACGGTAGCGATACCCAAACTGGAGCAGCTTAATAAAGAAGGCGAGACAGGCAGAAGACAGATTCAGAAATATACAAGAGGACTTACAATCGTTCTTGCCGTTTTACAGGGCATCGGAACAATAATGACTTACAGGGATTACTTCCCCGGAGCAACAAGAATGACATATTTCTTAGCTCTCATCGCTATGGTAGCAGGTACAGCGTTTGTAATGTGGCTGGCAGAAGTAATAACAGAAAAGGGTGTAGGTAACGGAACATCTTTCATCATTTTTGTAAATATCGTTTCCAGCATTCCAATGGCTATGGCATCACTTTCATCCTACGGAAACAGTTCACCTGCAGGTTGGGTAAAAGTGGTTATAATTGCTGTGATCTTGGTATTGGTTATGGCATTCGTAGTCTATGTACAAGGCGGAGAAAGAAGGATACCCGTTCAGTACTCGTCTAAGATAGTGGGAAGAAGAAGCTATGGCGGACAGGCATCAAATATTCCCATTAAGGTAAGTACAGCAGGCGTTATCGCAATTATCTTTGCGGTATCAATTCTTCAGCTTCCTCAGACGATAAACAACTTCACAGGCGGAGGAAGCTCAGGTCTTGCAAGAGCTTCACAGTTTTTGTCAATGACTAAACCCCTTGGCGCGATAATTTATCTTCTTCTTATACTTGCGTTCTCATTCTTCTACACATCAATCGTTATCAATCCTAACGAGATGGCAGAGAACATGAAGAAAAACGGAGGATTTATTCCCGGTATCAGACCCGGCGCTCCTACAAGCAAGTATATAACAAGAGTAGTTGACAGGGTAACACTTGTCGGAGCTATTTGCTTCATTATCATTGCTATTATTCCTCTTCTCTTACAGTGGATCTTCAAGATCACTGCTGGTTTCGGAGGAACAACACTGGTAATCGTTGCAGGTGTAGCTCTTGATATTAATAAGACTCTGGAATCTCAGCTTCTCATGAGGCATTATAAAGGATTCCTTAACTAAAAGCTTGTTTTCGGGAAGTATGGAAAAAACTTCCCGTAAGCAAGAAACAATTTCCAAAACTTTGTTTTTAGGAAAATGAAAGGAGAACGAATATGAAATTAGTACTCATTGGTGCTCCGGCTGCCGGAAAAGGCACACAGGCCAGAAGACTTATCGATAAATATAACTTGGCATACATTTCAACAGGCGATATTCTCAGAGAACAGGTAAGCAAAGGTACAGAGCTTGGTTTAAAAGCCAAAGAAGTTATGGACGCTGGAAAGCTCGTATCCGATGAACTTATCATCGCGATCGTAAAAGATCGTCTTTCAGAGGATGACTGCAAAGTTGGATACATTTTAGACGGATTCCCTCGTACAGATGTTCAGGCTCAGAAGCTTGACGAACTTATCGGTTCCGTTGACAGAGCTATTTATATCAAAGTTCCTGATGATGTTCTTTTAACAAGACTCACAGCAAGAGAAACATGCCCCGATTGCGGAGCTATTTACAACAAAATTTCAAGCCCTTCAAAAGAGGCTGGCGTTTGCGACGTATGCGGAGCAAAGCTTACACAGCGTAAAGACGACAACATGGAAACAGGTCTTGTAAGACTTAAAACTTTCCATGACACAGCAGACGCATTGATCGACCATTATGCAAAACAGGGAAAACTTTTTGAAGTAGACGGACTCGCTGATATCGACGACGTTACAAACGAAATCTTTAAGAATCTTGGTGAGTGATAATGGCCATCACAATAAAAAATGACTCACAGATAGAAAAAATGAGAATTGCAGGGCAGATTCTTGCTCGGCTGGACGAGGTTTTGAGAAAGGAACTGCGCCCGGGAATAACAACTCTTGAGCTTGATAAGATTGCGGAAGATTATATCAGAAGCCAGGGAGCGCTTCCTTCCTTCAAAGGCTACGGCGGATTCAAAGGTTCCATATGTACTTCCGTAAACGAAGAAGTTGTTCACGGAATACCCAGCGGCAGAAAGCTTAAAGAAGGCGACATCATCAGTCTTGATATGGGAAGCTATATAAACGGCTTCCACGGAGACTGTGCAAGGACTTACGGCATTGGAGAGATAACTCCGGAATGCCAGAGACTTATAGATGTAACTCAGCAGAGCTTTTTCGAGGGAATTAAATTTGCCAAAGCCGGCAACCATTTATATGAAATCTCGTCAGCAGTGCAGAAATATGTTGAAAGCAACGGTTTTTCCATTGTAAGGGATTATGTAGGCCACGGAATTGGCCACAATCTTCATGAAGACCCCGCAATCCCCAATTTCAAGCCAATGGGAAGAGGTCCCAAATTAGTTAAGGGTATGGTTTTGGCCATAGAACCTATGGTTAATATGGGGAAATGGCAGGTTGATGTTTTAAGTGACGGCTGGACCGCTGTTACGAGAGACGGACTTCCGGCTGCTCATTATGAAAATACTGTTTTAATAACTGATGGAGAGCCTGAAATACTTACACTTTAATGTATTTGAAGTGGAGGTGCTTAAAAAATGGAAATTACTCCCGGTCAGGTTGTTTATTCAAAATGCGGCAGAGACAAAGGCGGAGCGTTCATAGTGATTTCCGCCGAGGACGGATATGTTTACATTGCGGACGGGAAGACAAGAAAACTTGAAAAGCCGAAACGCAAGAAAGTAAAGCATATTCAGCCCACAAAATATGTTTTTGCCGAAATAAAAGAGAAAGTCATAAATGAAGGTTATCTTTTAGATGCGGACCTGAGAAAAGCCCTCAGCAAGATAACCCATGTAAAAGCGTAAGGAGGTTTAATACCTTGTCTAAGAATGATGTTATAGAAGTAGAGGGTGTCGTAACAGAGAAGTTGCCCAACGCTATGTTTCAGGTACAGCTTGAAAACGGGCACACGATTTTAGCCCACATTTCAGGTAAACTGAGAATGAACTTTATCAGAATTTTACCCGGAGACAAAGTGTTGATAGAAATGTCTCCCTATGACTTAACTAAAGGCAGAATAATCTGGAGAGCGAAGTAAAGGAAAGGAGGGTTCATGATGAAGGTAAGACCATCTGTTAAACCCATGTGCGAAAAATGCAGAATAATTAAAAGAAAAGGCCGTGTAATGGTTATTTGCGAAAACCCTAAACACAAACAGAAACAGGGTTGATGAAATATATGACTAAGCCAAAGGTTCAGGAGCCTGGCAGGTCAGTGAATTAGTAGAAGTAAAACATTAAAAATAAGAATCATTTAAGATAAATAGTTATAATAAAACTTTTCAGGAGGTGTAAATCTTAGATGGCACGTATTGCAGGAGTTGACTTACCTAGAGAGAAACGTGTAGAAGTAGGTCTTACTTATATTTATGGTATAGGACATTCTAGCTCCGTCAGGATTTTAAACGAAGCAGGTGTTAGTCTTGATACAAGAGTAAGAGATTTAACGGACGAAGAAGTTTCAAGAATCCGTGAAGTAATAGATAGAACACAGAAGGTTGAAGGTGACTTGAGACGTGAGACTGCTTTAAACATCAAACGTCTTGTAGAAATCGGATGTTACAGAGGCATAAGACATAGAAAAGGTCTCCCCGTAAGAGGACAGAGAACAAAGACAAACGCTAGAACAAGAAAAGGTCCTAGAAGAACAGTTGCCAACAAGAAGAAATAAGTAACATTAAGGAGGTAGTAGTTTAATGGCTAAAAAGACCGTTAAGAAATCCACAACACGCAGACGTCGTGAAAAAAAACATATTGAACGCGGTCAGGCTCATATCCAGTCCACATTCAACAATACAATCGTAACAATTACAGATACAGCAGGAAATGCATTATCATGGGCAAGCGCAGGCCAGTTAGGTTTCCGTGGCTCAAGAAAATCCACACCCTATGCTGCACAGATGGCAGCAGATACTGCAGCTAAAGCTGTTTCAGATTTCGGCTTAAAAACAATCGAAGTATACGTAAAAGGTCCCGGTTCAGGACGTGAAGCAGCAATCAGAGCACTTCAGGCAGCAGGTCTTGATGTAACAATGATCAAAGACGTTACACCCGTTCCTCATAACGGATGCAGACCGCCTAAACGCAGAAGAGTATAATGGAGGTGTAAAATTAAATGGCAAGAGATAGAGTTCCCGTTCTTAAAAGATGCAGATCTTTAGGACTTGATCCCATTTACCTTGGAATAGATAAAAAATCCAAAAAAGAAAATCCCAGAGCCGGAAAGAAAATGAGCGAGTACGGACTCCAGTTAAGAGAAAAACAGAAAGCTAAATTCATTTACGGTGTTTTAGAAAAACAGTTCAGAGGCTATTTTGCTAAAGCAGCAAGAATGAAAGGCATTACAGGTGAAAACCTTCTTGTTCTTCTTGAATCCAGATTAGACAACGTAATGTTCAGATTAGGCTACGGCAGAACAAGAAAAGAAGCACGTCAGATCGTACGTCACAAACACGTGCTCGTAAACGGAAAACCCGTTGATATTCCTTCATATCAGGTTAAAGTCGGAGATACAGTAGAAATCAAAGAAAAATACAAAGATATGGACAGATATAAACTCATTCTTGATACAACAGGGTCAAGAATAGTGCCTGAATGGCTTAGTGCGGACCATGACAACCTTAAAGGCGTGGTTTTAACAAAGCCTCAAAGAGAGCAGATCGACATTCCTGTAGAAGAGACGCTTATAGTTGAGTTGTACTCTAAATAATAGAGTTTCTTGATAAAATGTTGTTTAGCTTAAAATTAAAAAAGGAGGCTTATGAATGATTGAATTTGAAAAACCTCGCATAGAAATTGCTGACGAAACTCCGGACAGAACATATGGACGTTTTGTGGTTGAGCCTTTGCAGAGAGGATACGGTATAACATTAGGTAATTCCCTCAGGAGAATTTTGTTATCATCCTTGCCCGGCGCGGCCGTGACAAATATAAAAATTGACGGCGTTCTTCATGAATTCAGTGTAATTCCCGGCGTAAAAGAAGATGTTACAGAAATAATTTTGAACCTTAAAGGTCTGGCAATTAAGAATTCAAGCGACAGTGATGAACCTAAAGTTGCGTATATTGATTTTGAAGGCGAGGGCGAGATTAAAGCTTCCGACATCAAAGCAGATGCTGACATCGAAATATTAAATCCCGATCACCATATAGCTACTTTAAGCGGCGGTCCTTCCAGCAAGCTTTACATGGAGCTTACGATTAATAAGGGACACGGTTATGTCGGTGCGGACAAAAATAAAAAAGAAGATCATCCTATCGGTATGCTTCCCGTAGATTCAATTTATACGCCTGTAAGACGTGTAAACTTTGCGGTAGAAGACACAAGAGTAGGGCAGATTACAGACTATGACAAGCTTACATTGGAAATCTGGACAAACGGAACTATTTCTCCCGATGACGCAGTAAGCTTGGGCGCTAAGATTTTAAACGAGCATCTTAATCTTTTCATGGATCTTTCCGATACAGCCAGAAATACAGAGATTATGGTTGAAAAAGGCGAAGACAAGAAAGAAAAAGTGCTTGAAATGAGCATAGAGGATATGGATTTATCCGTACGTTCATACAACTGCTTGAAGAGAGCAGGAATCGATACAGTTGAAGACTTGGCGAACAAGACAGAAGAAGAAATGATGAAAGTCCGTAATCTGGGTCGCAAATCTTTAGAGGAAGTATTGAACAAAATGGCCGAGCTCGGATTATCTTTGAAGCCCGGTGACGAATAGAATTTTTAGGAGGTTTTACAATGACAGGAGCAGGATACAGAAAGCTTGGTAAAAATTCCGCTCAGAGAAAAGCGCTTTTAAGAAACCAGGTAACTAATCTGTTATACTACGGTAAAATCACGACCACTGAGACAAGAGCAAAAGAAGTAAAAAGAATCGCAGAGAAGCTTATTACTCTTGCTATAAAGGAAAAAGATAACTACGAAGAAGTAGAGGTTACAGCAAAAGTACCCAGAAAAACTTCTCAGGGAAAACGTGAGAAAACAGTTGTTAACGGCAAAAAAGTTACAGTATATGACGAAGTAAAGAAAACTATCAGAAAAGACAAACCCAGCAGACTCAATGCAAGAAGACGTATGTTAGCATATCTTTACCCTGTAACAGAAGCGCCCAAGGACGGCAGAAAGAAAAGAAGCATGTCCAAGAAAGTGGATATGCCTGCTAAACTTTTTGACGAAGTTGCAGTTAAATATGCAGGCCGTAACGGCGGATACACAAGAATGATTAAAATCGGAATGCGTAAAGGCGACGCAGCTCCCATGGTTATTCTTGAGTTAGTATAATTCAAAATACTTAAGGACTTTGAGGTTAATCCCCAAGGTCCTTTTTTTGTTCGCAAACAGTATATTTAATGTAATTTATGCGATGAATTCCGTTTAAAATTCCTTTTTATGCAGATAATGATTTAGGAATATGTTTATTGAAAAGGAGGAAAGCATGGATACATTAAGTACGTTACTGAGATTTGTATTTTATATATTCGCCATAGTCTTTTTTTACACTAATTCAAAAGGAAACGGCAGGTCCATTGACGCCATAAAGACAGAATCGGCGAAGGAAGCGCTGAAGTACAGGAATCTGCGTAAAATTAGCCTCACAAAACCCTTGTCGGAGGAAACAAGGCCAACAGATATAAAGGATATTGTGGGTCAGGAACAGGGCATAAAGGCTCTCAGGGCGGCTCTCTGCGGACCAAATCCACAGCATATAATAATATACGGGCCTCCGGGAGTAGGAAAAACCGCGGCAGCCCGTATAATTCTTGAAGAAGCTAAGAAAAGCGGAAATTCTCCTTTTAAACAGGAAGCGAAATTCGTTGAGATCGACGCAACAACCTTGAGATTTGATGACAGAAGCATTGCTGACCCGCTTATGGGCTCTGTTCACGATCCTATTTATCAGGGAGCAGGAGAACTGGGTATGGCGGGCATTCCTCAGCCCAAACCGGGAGCAGTTACAGAAGCCCATGGCGGTGTACTTTTCATTGATGAAATAGGTGAGCTTCATCCCATACAAATGAATAAACTGCTGAAGGTTCTTGAGGACAGAGTTGTCCACATCTCCAGTTCATATTACAGTCCGGAAAAGGACAGCATTCCCAGATATATACATGAAATTTTCAAAAACGGCTTCCCTGCGGATTTCAGGCTGATTGGCGCAACCACGCGTAATCCCGGGGAAATTCCCTCAGCTCTCCGTTCTCGGTGTACGGAAATTTTCTTTGATCCGCTGAAGGATCCAAGCATTATGAAAATTTGTGAAAATGCTGTGGATAAGATTGGATTTGGCTGTGAGAAGGGTGTGGTTGAAAAGATTGCGGAATACGCGTCCAACGGAAGAGACTGCGTAAACATAGTAGAGATGGGAGTGTCTGCGGCAAGAATGGAAGGAAAGGAAACGCTGACAATGAAAAACCTTCTCTGGGTCCTTGAAAGCGGCAGACATCAGCCAAAATATGTGAAGAAAATCAGAACAGAAGCCGAAATCGGTGTCGTCAGCGGTCTTGCCGTTTACAGCGGAGGAATGGGTATTCTGATTGATATTGAAGCCGCTGTAACCAAAACATCAAAGAGCCGGGGCAGCTTTAAAATCACAGGAATTATCGATGAGGAGGAAATTAAGAAAAACACAGGCTCATCCAAAATGCGTTCCACAGCCAAAGCCTCAGCCGACAACGTTGTTTCGGTTTTAGAACGTATTGAAAACATCGATATGCGGGATTATAATGTGCATATTAATTTCCCCGGAGGAATCCCTACAGACGGTCCGTCAGCAGGCACGGCCATGTTTATGGCGATGTATTCCGCTCTGAAAGGCATTCCTGTTCCGGCTGATACGGCGTTTACGGGAGAGGTGTCCATAAAAGGCAAGGTTCTTCCTGTGGGCGGTGTCCGTGCCAAAGCGGAAGCCGCAAAGGACGCCGGAGCCAAAAAGGTGTTTATCCCCAAGGACAATTATAATTCAATGCTGGATGATATTGGTATAGAAATAAATTGCGTTTCAACAGTGAACGAACTTTTAAACATGGTTTTCGCAAAGGAAAATCCCGTGGAACCCATCGAAGGAGTGATTCTGACAGCAGAAT
>JAEEGL016474303.1_pt1 | contig 12424 bp, 11 predicted proteins | sample 9134231 | NCBI WGS metagenome assembly JAEEGL01 (sample SAMN16246548, study PRJNA631951) | gut metagenome | biome: gut microbiome; feature: rumen; material: fiber-attached | host: Bos | place: Iran: Karaj | collected 2018-10 | reverse complement strand
TGAGCGGCTATGAGTTTTACCTTGTCAAATCCGAAAGAAAATGAAAGCACAAACCTTCTTTTTCATCGCTGTGCTCGGGTGTTTTCTCGGGGCCTTCTCGGCGCGTGCCCAGGCCCCGGACACCCTTTTTATCTCCACCACACAGGTGGTGCACCTGCGCTTCGGGAGCGAGCTGAAGTACGTCAATCTGGGCAACAAGGCCATTGTAGCCAAGATTGTGGACGGCAGCAAAGATTTTGTGGCTGTCAAAGCCCGTGAGCCCTTCTCCATCTGCACTTCCATGTCCTGTCTGGAGAGTACAGGACAGATGCATACGTTCCTGGTAGCCTATAGGGAGCATCCTTCCAAACTTGAGATTGATACCCGGGTTTTTGCCGCCCCCTCCGGCCTGACCGGGGGGATCTCCCCTGCTCAGCAGGATACCACCTTTTCTTTTTCATCTTTGAAAGACTACGCGGCCATGGACAAAGAGCTGTACCACATAGGCACGCGCGGCTATGGCATTGATATCCAATGCGACAATCTCTTCTACAAAGATGATGTGCTGTTTCTGGTCCTTTCGCTACGGAACAATTCCGCTGTAAGCTACGAACTGGCCACTCCCCGCTTTGCGGTGGAGAGCCGCCGCCGTACCAAGCGGGGGCTGCAGTACGAGAAGGGCGTGTTCCCCAGGCAGAGCTACGGACTAGGCGCTGTGGCGCCCGGCGCTGAAGGGCGGCTGGTGTTTACCTTCGATAAGATTGCCCTGGTGAAGGGGCAAGTTTTCCGCGTGTACTTCTATGAGAAAGGTGGAGCGAGGAATCTGGTGGTGACATTCAATTTAAACGACATTAATAAAGCTAAAAATATTGCTTTCATCTAAGTTGCGATGTTTTTTCGTATATTTGTCTTTATTCCAGACATCATATTATGCCAAGAACTACAATAGTTGAAACCACTGTTAACTCACATCCCGTCAAGTTCGATAGGAGCAAAGCTATTACTCCGCTTGAATTTGTCGCAAAGTATGGGGCTAAACGACATGGGTTTTCGTTTGATGCATCCCAGTTTAGATGTATTTTGACTTGCGTTAGTCAACATAATACAATGGATAAGGCAGTAGCTGATGACGAGTTGTACGGACGCCTTCTGATAGGAGCCGAACAACCGCTTCCTGAGAATACGTTAATCGCGCCGCTATATGAGGGACAAAGTACTTCTGCTCAATGGGTTATGTTTCTGCCTAAAAGGATTGCTGATTTGAAACAGAATCAAAGCGTTGCGTCATTCATGAATTCTGATGGACAATATGGTGTAATGGATAAAGACTGGAATCTAATTGTCCCATTTGGGAAGTATGATTGGATTTCTGATTTCAGCTATGGACTCGCAAGAGTAAGGAAGGGCGGCTTATTGCCAACAACATTTCCTACCGCAATAGAAGGAAAGGCAATTTCAATTAGGAAAACTACTGAAGAGGGCAATCTTTGGGGCATAATTAACTCATTTGGAAAGGTTGTGCTCCCCATAGAATATGATGATATATGGAGATTCGAAGGCCGAGGTTATTTAACGACAAAGGCTATAAAGGATGGCAACGAAGTCGTAATTGATTTAAGGACACTCAATCCTATCTTACGTCGCAAAGGCCATATTAGTGTAAAGACTTCCGGATATGGGAAATATGCCGGATCTTATGCGCAAGACGTTGCCGGACTAGACGATAACACCATTGATGATGCTTTTGAGGGAGATCCTGATGCATATTGGAATATAGATTAAGAAATCACTGGAGATGGAAGTCAATGTTTCTAAGAGGAAAGGTGATATTATCGGCATATGGGTCTTGGGGCTCCTGCTGATAATTGAAATCATTCGGGTTTTTTTCACCGTATGCTCTGAAAGATATGATATTGATGGGAATGACCTCCCCACGCCGTATGTAAAAGCTGTAGCTTACTCTCTATTGCTATACCCTTCTGTTTTTTTTCTCGCTTTTGGCGGTTTGATATACTACTTGGTCTCTCCTATAACAAGTAAACCCTCCTTGCGGAAGCGGCCTATGCTTGTCCAGATCTTCGGTGGAATCTTTGGCTTTCTCTATTTAGCCATGATGCTATTGTTTTGTGTTTTCTCTTTTCTAATCTCGGGACTGGATTCAGAGGATATTATTATAGGATGGCTGTTTTTCATACTTATTGGCATTCCCATTGATATAGTTTGTTATTTCCTTTGGCGAAAACGGTGATGCACTCCCACAATGATGCTTGAAACTGATAAATACATCGTTCCGATTTTCAATCTCGACAATACTGATGGGATTGGTTTTTTTGTAGGGAACTATTTTTTTACGGCCGGTCACGTGGTTTTGACAGGAAGCCCATTTATTTTCTTAAAGGGCAAGCAGTATTGGCTAGAAAAGGAAAAGGCTTTACTTCTTAAAACGCTTGAAAGCGAATCCACATTCGAAAACGGGCTCGATATTGCCGTCTTCTATTTTGAGGCCATTGATAGCCCATTAGAATTCTCTAATATCCCGGTCTCAGTTGGGACAGAATTGACAAGTCGTTGTTCATTTCGACATTATAGCGAAGAGTTTGGGGAAGCCTGGTCCATAGAACGAATTCCCGGAAGGGTATCCCATGAGATGGGGAACTTCTTTAAATGCGATTTATCCAGGACTTTGCATGAAGGGAGTAGTGGGAGCCCTATTCTATTGGATGATAAAGTTATTGGCATTCTTTGCGGAAACTTTCCAGAGGATCCAGAAAATAGAATACTGTACATGAAAGCATCCGCTATAACTCATCTCTTAGAATAGTGAAAGTTGGTCAATTTTGCCAGATTGAGCTTTCACGCCATCAAGACTATTTATCAAAGCGGTAATATCATCTATTGAGCTAGTAATAGGCCGGGCAATATGCTGCTGAATTAGATGCTTGTTACCGCCATCGTATTGGGGCTCAAGATGATTTCTATATTTAACAGCATATACTGGTTTAGCGACAACGGCTGCAGCATTGACGGCATGCATGGTTCCTCCATTTACAGCTGTTTGTATGACTATAACCGCCTGTGACAACGCTGCCTGAAGCCTGTCACGTGCAACCAGTGTATATGGCGAAGTCTCTTCTCCCACTGGATATTCAGACAACAATAACCCGCCAGCATTAACGATCTTATCAGCGAGTTCAATATTCTCTGAGGGATACACTTTGTCTAATCCTCCTCCAAGGGTAGCGGTAGTAACGCCATTTCCATCCAGGGCACCTTTATGGGCAGCCGTGTCGCAACCGAGGGCTAACCCACTTACTATATTAAAGCCTTTTTCCGCCAATACTTTTGCAAGATAGGTTCCCGCTTTTTCTCCTTCCGAGGAAGGCTCACGGGTCCCTATAATAGTAATGGACCTACGGCTTGTGACGCTCAGATCACCTCTATAGAACAGGAAAAGAGGAATAGATTCTTTACCATCTTCTGAAACCGTATCAAGCAGGGCCTTCGGGTAGAGGCTCTCATATCTTGATATCATAGAGATACCTATCGCAGCAGATTTGTCAAGAATACGTTCCGCACGGATCAAAGCTGATTTGAATTCAGAAGGTTCGAATTGCTTGACACCTTTAATCGCTTTTCTTCCTATCAAATCTGCAATGAGTTCACACATCTCCACATCATTCAATTGCCCATTACCTTCTTCCAACAGGTAGCTTGCAATTGCATGAATCTTTTTAGGGCCAAAGCCCTTTGTCCTGTTTAGGGCCAAAAGATGTTTGTGCGAAATAACCATATTTCTACTATTCTTCATCCATGTCCGGATGACCATTACGGCGCTCGTGGCGTGTCTTTCCAACTGAAAGTCCACAAATCACCTGTGCACCAAGCTTTTCCAATTTAGCTTTGGCTATACGCATCGAGTTGCCTTTTGTGATGATATCGTCAAGCAAAATTACTCTTTTTCCATTGAAAAAACTATCGTCGAATGAATAATTTACCACACCTTCTTCACCACCATTGTGCCTGGCTTCCCTTGAAACTGTCACGTGAGTATAATCAAAGCCGTTTTCCATCCCCGTCTCCTGGCAGAGTCTCTCAGAAAACTCTTTATATCGTGCGTCGTTCTTAATCTGTGTTGAAGCAGGGATACAAACCAATGTCAAATACTTCAAGGATTCTTCGCCAAATGTATCCTTTAATATACCGGCAAACTCAGGGATAACCCTGTCCAGAACACGTTGGTGTGCCTTTTCTGGTGTTTTTTCGGGGTCGTTCTTGAAATTCCAAACAGTCCAGCGGTCGTCCCATTCATCGTCATCAGCGTCAAACTCAACAGTCGTCGGATAATAGTCCAGCAAATATTTGATTTTAAACTCGCTAAACGGAGAAAGCGGCTCCCAGCCTTTAACCTTTGACTGGATTGAGTCAATAAGTTCTTGCTCTTTACGTTTCTTTTCTTCCTCTTCAGCAATTGCTTTGTTCTTTTCATCAATTAAGGCCTGCATTTCCTCAGTACTTAATTCTTTAAATAAGGAAAGAAAACTAACGCACGGACGAGATGTTGGATAATTCCTCCATAACTGCTTAGTAAAATTGATTATCTCGCTTGTCTCAGTTCGGTTTGTAATGACTATTATTTTTTTATGATGTAAATCTGAATTGCTCAAATCAGAAAAATAGAATAAAGGTATGTTCTCATAGAGCAATATAGTTTTTAGAGGGATTGTCATATCCACGTAGAGTTTATCTTGTTCAGTAATTAAGGTAACCCCATTTGAATTTTCTTTATTGCCAATAAGCCCATCGATAAACTGTGCTATGAGGTTGTCATTATATACAATGACAGCCAAATCCTCATACTTCTCTCTTAGTTTTTTTAAGGCATTTTTAAGCATGTCATGATATATCCTATTATTTAATGGCCCCCAGGCAGAGCTATCACCGTTAAGATAATTCTTTAGCTGAACTTTCTCTGGAAAAAAAGTGTAATCCCGTTGGTCATCCAAGCAATAACTATGAAAAAAAATTTGCCTAAATTTTTGAGATGACTCAAACACACCACCTTCTTCATTGAAAAGGGAAACAGGAGCGGAATAAGCAAAACATCCCATTCCCTTGAGAACTCCGCCTATTAGCTCCCAGACTGAATGTGAGAACGCTTTTTGTTCCTTTACCCACTCCTTGTCTTCCTCAAATCGCTGATATGTGTGTTCTAGTTCGTAAATAACATCTTTATTGCATACGGCATCTTTTTCATTAACACGGTCCAATAATCCTTTTAAATCAGCGCCAGAATACAAGTCTTCGAGCGGTATAGGATTCTTCCAATCAGCAACGAAGTGGTTCTTTTTGAGCCATAGGTCTATACCATGAGGGGCCTCCTTTTCCAGTGCCGAAAAGGCTTCTTTAATTCTTTTATCATTAAGTTCTTTTTCTTTTATGTTCTGAAGTATTCTCTCTTCCTTTCGTGCCCAGTCATCGTCAGGGATATGTAAAAAAGCCTTCTGCTCTTTTATTGTTTTGCCACTACTGTCTCGCCAGGTATAAGCATGAGGGTAACGTTCCTTTATTTCTTTTTGGCGTCTATCGACAAGAGCTTTGTACATTTCCTCTATACTGGAATAAACACCTGCGGAATAAACGACAAGAAAAATCGGAATGATAATAACCAGCGTCCAAGGGGCATATTTTATCAAAGCATAGGCGGGAATAAAAAGAATAAGCAAAAACAAAAATGCACCTACTATCTGCAGAATAGCTTTGAATATAATCTGATTACTATTGTTCTCCATAATTATCTAAAACCTAGATACCCTCCATTTTGATCTTCTGACATATCCTTAGGCAAAATCACGATAGTCAGAATCCCTATTGCTATCACAAGGATGGCCGATACAAATGCCATACCCACTATCCTCAGTCTATTTTCTGAAGCTGAAGTCTCGGGGTTGTGAGACTATCCGATTACTTGGAACTTATTCTCGGTATTTCTTTTTCTTTTCAGTCATTTTTCAAAAATGCAACAATTTAAGCCTTTAACTTGAGAGAACCTACTGGGCGGCGCACAGTTCATGGTAACAATCGGCAGAGTCTGAAAGTGCTTGCTTGGCCACATCTCCCCGTTTACAAATCCAAGTTGATGATAATTACCCGGCCCAGGCGGATCAAGTTTGATCCATTGTCGCCAATCTGGCCACCTATCAGATTTTCCATGACAGATATGGCCGGGAGTGTTAATCATTCAATCCATGGATGATAATTTTGTCATTAGGATATGCCTTATTCCATAAATAAAGAATATGAATCTTATCATAGCGTTTATTGAGAAGAGACAAGATGAAAGTATTCTCTTTTTTCCACACCTTAAAATCTTGGTATCTGCCCGGAATAATATGAAGCCATTTATTAAAATCTTCCTTCTTGGTGTCTAGATAACTACGAACAACTTCTGAGTCTATATTACGTAATATCTCTTTAAGCGTAATATCTTCAGAGTGTATCAAACTAGACAAGCGCAGTACTTCGAGATACTCTTTCTTATATCCTGAGTATCTATGTCTCAACCATTTAGCCCAGTCTTTTGAATGCTTATTAGTCCATAATTCATAGATTTGCTCCTGAGATAAATCATTTCCATATGTGCATTCTATCCATGCACGACCTCTCCAAAAACGGAGCCATATATCGCATAGCAACTCATCCGGATTAGCCTTGTTGTCAAACCAGTATTTAAGGAGATAATCCATCAAGGTCGGCAGGTTGTGGCGATAACACCAAATATTGAAATCTTCATAAGATAATTCTGATGCTTCAAATGTCCTATTATCCTTATACTTTTTGTATCTGAACCGATAATTGTAGAGACTGTACTGATAATCAAAATCAGAACGACCTTCGTCCACGAGTTGGTCAATTGCGTCTTGTTTTAAAGAATTCTTAAGAAAATAGTATATGACCTCCCGTTTTGTGAGACCAAGGTATTCGTAATCCTCATAATGCTGATCTTTCTTAGGTAATAGTGACGTATAATCTCTAAAAGACTTAGGCCCAAGTTTTAGTTTAGTCTTCTTATTGAGTAATGATGCGGATAATTTAGCTTTTTCTAACTCAATCGCATTACGTTTCTCTATCGCAAGCGTTTGCTCTTCACTCAAATCATCATCTAAAAAACCAAGTAAATCCGCCTCCCATTCATCGTTTAACTGGTGTCTTCGAATACGTCTACGATTAACTACCTCATCCCAAATTTCTTTTTCTTCATCCTCATCTATCATGTCGGGGTATAAATCGCCCCTAAAAGCTCCCGGGAGGACAATTTTCACTCCGTCAAGCTCAGGGTGTGACTGAGGTCGGACGCGAAAATCAGTATCAATCGTTACTGTTAATTCTTGAAGGGAACTCACCTTGAACCACTTAATTCTATCGACAACTGTCTTGTTAGCTTTTCTAGCCACTGCTCTTCTCGTTATTTTCTCAAACAGCAAATCATAACCTAGTGAGTTAGCCTTCTGAAATTTCTCCTTGATATCCAAAGCATAATAGTCCCACCAATCAGACATATGCTCAGTAATAATTTGTATAAGAAGATTACTTGGCTTATTGTTATATAGTTGATGGGAATCTAATAATCCTGATTTAAACTGTTGGTAACTCTTATTGCGATAGAGAATGGTTTTCAATCTGGGGTAATTGGCGTGAAGCCAATTATGCCATTCTTCATTATTGTCCTTGACCCAAAGTTTATATAAGATAGTATCCGTCGAATCATCCGGAACAAACTCTTCTTTCCACGCTTGGAAACGAATCTTTTCTTCGTCTATAGCACCATCATTCATGAATGGTTTATCCGACAAAGCGAGTAAGCCTGAATTGAAACGCAATACATCTTTCGGCTTATGTTCTTTGACATATTGATCATAGTAATCTTGAAACTCCTTCAATTGAAGTTTGGCAATTGCATCCTTATGCTCATTATACCATTTTTCATACACACCATCGCTCTTCATCCATAGCGACCAGTAATCTGGGGCATCAAGAGATCCCCATAAACGGACAACACGTGAATAACTGCTTCTGACAGCGTGCCATAGAGCTAGTTGTTTCGGAGTGGCATTCTGTTCCCACGTTTCCATTGGCTTCCATCTAAGCCTTTCTCTAGCAAAGCGCGCGTAATCCTCTTCCATGAACTCTTCGTTGGAAGCTTGCCTGTCAGCTTCAGAGCATAAATAATCAAGATAATCTTGCTCATCATTGAAGCCATCTTCAATCATGTCATCTTCGAAACTCATGGTGTATGGCGTTTTTAAATAATCAAATCAATAATTAGCTATCTTTAATTGACGTCAATTCAATGCAAACTATTAGTTTTCCAAATTATATAATTCTCATTTTTATATGTTCCCCTATGCACATCCGGTGCAAACAGGGTCTTCTCCCCGGCCTCGTTAATATACCACCCAAAAGAGGAATGGCTTCCCACCAGGTAGATGGCGTTTTCTACGTCTAAATCCACTAGCGCCTGAGCAAAATCGTGCATGGATTCATCTGTCTCGCTGACAGCCATGAATAACTGTCCGGCACGACTACAAAGGGCCTTGCGCATAGTCTTGTTCTTCTGGTCACTTTCCACAAGAGTTCCATTGTCCACTAACGGGAACTGGCGGAAAAAGTAGCCCTCTTTTTCTGTAGCCTCTTCGAAGAGTGGAGAGTTCTCAGAAACACCGACTGTCACTTTACCTTCAATAATTGCGCAAAAACCTTTCTTAGAAAGGCCCCATGCAAGGGGCTCACCCTTAAGTACAAATGCCCCCAGGATCTTCCTGTTATCTTTACGGATATCAGCCGCCTGCGCTGCCAAAATAATATTCTTATCCTTTCGGTCAGGAACGCCAAGAGTAAGTTCCGGCTTGGCATTATGAGGAATATAGATGGAGAGCTGGACGTCATTGATAACAGTATCCAGCTTCTCCGTATAGTGTGCATCAGTAGCTGTGCCAAGCGGGGAAACAGGCTTATGGACCACTTGCTCGGGAGCATTCTCGAACAGTCCTTCATTCGGATCTTCCGGAACTTCCTTCGGCCAATTCACAATAGTCAGAATCCCTATTGCTATTACGAGGAAGGCCGATACAATAGCCACGCCCATTTTCCTCCGTCTCTTTTCAGAAGCCGAAACATCGGGTGCGGGAGCATGTCCGATTACTCGGAACTCGTCATCCCTAATATCTTTATTCTTTTCAGCCATTTTTCACAATCGCATCAATATAAGCCTTTAACTTGATGAGAACCTCTCTGGAGGCACTCAATTCATGGTAACAACCGGCACAATCTGAAAGAATCAGTGTTTGTTTGGCCACATCTACCCAGTACACGAAATCCAGATTGATGATAAGCCCACGTCCAAGGCGAATAAAGTTGGAGCCTTCATCACCCAACTGGTCACCTATAATATCCTCAATCTGCCCCAACTGAAAGGAGACAATCCGCTTACGGTTATCCTGCGTCACCACCTCCGAATAGTTTCCATCGGCCGATATAAATACCAGCCGATGGGCAGGAATACGGAGCAGTTCCGTCCCTTTCGATATGACAATTACCTTGTTCAATTTGAAGCGCTGGACAAATTTAGCGATTTCTTTTCAGCTGGGAAACAGCATTGTACGAAATCAAAAAATACAGTACGAAATGGGGGCCGCAAGAGGCTCTCATACAGCCCGTTTCCACTCCATACATCGCGTCCGAAAATCCTTGGTAGAGTGCGTTCAATTGCTGATTTTTGCAGCAGAAAACCAAATTAATTCGCTTTATGAAAACACGCTTTATTTTCGCGGCATTTGCCGCCGCAGCCATTCTCACAGGCTGCAACTCCCGTGGAACCGTTGCCGAGGAAATCTCGGACGACGGGCTCCTGCTCAATGACGAACTGGTGGCCGTCCGGACTGACGACGGAAAAGTATCCATTAAAAATGCCACCACCGGCAAAGTGACCATCAAGGACATTAAACTGGATTGGACAGCTCCTTCCCGCAATGATTCTCTGGCCGTCTTCTGCTCCGAAAACAAGCGCGGTTACTATAATATGTACACGGGAGAGATTGCCATCCCTGCCCAGTACCGCCGCGCCTGGGTATTCTCTGAAGGCTTGGCCGCCGTCCAGAAGAATGGCAACATCGGTTTCATCAACCGCAAGGGAGACGTCATCATCGACTTCAAGTATCCCTTTCATGGCAATCCGCTGTCGGAATTTATCTTTGACGACGGTCACTGCGTAGTGGCCGATACCACGGGCAAGTGCGGAGTCATCAATAAGAAAGGCGAGTGGCTTATCGGCCCAGAATACGATAATATAAGCGCATATAAGGAGTACGCCATTGTAACTAAGGCGGGTGTTACCATGCAGCTGGGCTATAATGGCCATATCATAAACTCCTTCGTCCTAGACAACATCAAAGAATTGACATACAAAGAGAAAGAGCGCTACGAGAATCGTGAAGGCGAGCTGGAATATGTCGAAAACACTGTCAAAACCGGCCTTTTTGCATACTGCGTGGGAGGCCGATACGGATTGATGGACGCCAACTGCCACAGGCTCACGGATCCCCTTTACAAGAGCATTGCGGCCGTCAACAAGAACATGTTCAGGGCCACCCTTCTAGACCACTATTCAGAGGTTATTCTCAATGCCCAAGGTGAAGTGATGAAATAGCCATGAAAAGAAGCTGGAAATATTGGCTATTCGTCAGGATACCCTTCTGGTTTATTCTGGCCAGTATAGCCTTGGTAACGCTGCTGCGATGGGTTCCAGTGCGGTACACTCCTGTGATGCTGAAGCGTGCGTTTCAGTTCCGTCAGGAGCCCGGCTACCGTTCGGAACAGGAATGGGTATCACTTGATGAATTCTCTCCGGAACTCATCAAAGCAGTTGTTCTGGCTGAAGATCAAAAGTTCTGGAAGCACCATGGCTTTGACTGGGAGGAAATCGGATTGATGTGGGAATCACATCGACAGCAAGGCACACGTATTCGCGGCTGTAGTACCATCTCACAACAGACAGCTAAAAACGTATTTACATTCGGTTCTCCAACCATTATTAGGAAGGGATTAGAGGCATGGTGGACGTTTCTGATAGAGATGATTTGGGGCAAGGAAAGGATTATTGAGGTCTATCTAAACGTAGTCGAAATGGGGCAAGGAGTATATGGAATGCAGACTGCTTCCAAGAAGTATTTCGGATTAACGGCGGACGAATTGTCAGCAAAAGAATCTGTCTGCTTAGCCGTCTGTCTTCCGGCCCCTTTAACGTGTTCCCCTTTTCAACTTACCCAGAAAGAAATACGCAGAAGAAACCGATTGATTGCCTCTATCCGACAGTAAATTAGTTATCAACAAATCAACAATATTAACAAGTGGTTATCAACAAAATAACCACCTGATTTTTAATATTATACAAGTTATCCAAAACTTCTCAACACTGCTTGGTTTTGGCAAAAACGCGCCCTATATTTGCCACTGGACAAACACTAAAAATTATGGCACAGAATACAAGAAAACGTGCCGCATCCACTGATGCGGTTCAGATGGCATCGGCCGAAATCGGCCACAAACCACCACAGGCACCCGAGGTAGAAGAAGCCGTCATCGGCGCCATGATGCTGGACGCCGACAGCGTTTACATGGCGATGGAATCCCTCAAGGAAAAGAGCTTTTATGACCCGAAACTCCGGCTGATCTTTTCCGCAATTGCAAAGCTCTTCCATGAGCGTACTGCTATCGATATGATGACGGTTACGGAACGGCTTCGTAATGATGGGACTTTGGAGGAAATCGGCGGACCAGGATTCCTAGCCGGTCTTACCCAGAAAGTTGGCTCCGGAGCCAACATCGAATACTATGTGAAGATCCTCCAGCAGAAGACCATCCAGCGGGACCTCATTGAGGTGGGCTACGGCATCCTCCGGAAAGCCTTCGACGAAACCTACGAAGTGGACCGCCTAATTGAAGAATCCCAGACCGAAGTCTTTAACGCCGTACAGGGCAATATGCGAAGCGGCTATGTAGACCTGGGCCAGGCCATCAACATGGCCATGGAGCGTTTGGAATGGGTCCAGAAGACCGACGGTCTCACCGGAGTACCTTCCGGCTTCCCCGCCCTGGATGCGATTACCCGCGGCTGGCAGGAGGGCAACCTCATTGTCATCGGCGCGCGCCCCGGACATGGCAAAAGCGCCATCGCACTGAATATGGCCGTAGCTGCGGCCGTTGACAACAACATCCCCACGGCTTTCTTCACGTTGGAAATGGCCAATATCGAACTGGCTGACCGTATCATCGGCAGCGAAGCGGCTCTGGCCTCAAGCAAACGCAAAGGAAAGGATAAGATGGAGGACTATGAATGGAAGCTGCTGGAACAGGCCCTCGCGAAAATCGTAAAGGCGCCGTTGTATATCGA
>JAEEGL016147327.1_pt1 | contig 12424 bp, 9 predicted proteins | sample 9134231 | NCBI WGS metagenome assembly JAEEGL01 (sample SAMN16246548, study PRJNA631951) | gut metagenome | biome: gut microbiome; feature: rumen; material: fiber-attached | host: Bos | place: Iran: Karaj | collected 2018-10 | reverse complement strand
TTTGATGCTTACGGCTTTTCCACCAGCAGTCTTCCCCGCGGCGGCCGCAGCGCCTACACCGCGCTGGACGACTGATTGAAACGCAAAAGCACACCGGCCTTGCTCAGAACGCAAGGCCGGTGTGCTTTTCTCTTTGTTATGATGATTTTACCTTTCTGTTCAGCAGCTCCGTCAGCGTGAAGCCGATCACGGCGAACAGAACCAGCGCAAACGGGAACAGCCGAAGGCCGCACGCGTTGGCCACCCAGCCGAACACCGGCGGCATGAACGTGGAGCCGCAATAGGCCGACGCCATCTGCACGCCGACCACGGCCTGCGAATTCTCTTTGCCGAACACCGTCGGCGTCGCGTGGATCACCGCCGGATAGACCGGGCCGCAGCCGAAGCCGGCCACCGTCAGCCCGACGAGGCACGGCAGGGGAGACGCGAACGGCAGCAGCACGAGCAGCAGTCCCGCGAAGCAGACGAAATAGCCCAGCCGGATCATCCGTTTATCGCCCAGCCGATCGGCAACGAAGCCCGTGACAAAGCGGCTGACCGTCATGCCCAGATAAAACAGCGAGGCAAACCGGGCGGCGCTCTCGGGCGCAAGCGCGCGGACGTTGACAAGATAGGTGCTGGTCCAGGCGAAGGCGATCGCCTCAATGGCGCAATAGGCAAAAAAGCCGAGCAGGACATAGAAGATGCCGGGCAGGGCCGCAATTTGCCGCAGCGTTTTCGGCGCGGTTCGCACCGCTTCCTGCGTTTCCGGCGCCGCCGCCTTTTTCCAAAGCGGCAGGGAGGCGAACAGCACGGCGGAAAACACCAGTTGAATGAGGCCGACCGTCAGATAGCCGCGGTCCCAGCGCAGCTCGCGCGACAGGAAGAAGCCCATGATATACGGGCTCACGCTGGCGCCGAGACCCCAAAAGCAGTGCAGCCAGCTCATGTGCTTCGAGGAAAAATGCAGTGCCACAAAGTTGTTCAGCGCCGCGTCCACCGCGCCCGCGCCGAGCCCCAGCGGTACCGCCCAGACCACGAGCATCCAAAACTGCGTGGCGGTTGAAAAGCCCAGCAGGGCCACCGCGGTGGCAACCACGCTGCAGGCGGTCACCTTGGCCGCGCCGAAGCGGAACGTCAGCCGGTCGGAAAGCAGACTTGCAAGAATCGTGCCGCCCGAAATGGTCATGGTCACAAAGCCCGCCCACGCCAGCGGAACGTTCAGTTGCGGCTGCAGCACCGGCCACGCCGCGCCGAACAGCGAATCGGGCAGACCGAGCGCGACAAAGCCGAGATAAATGATGCAAAGCAGGAGCGTCATGGGTTTGGCCTCCGTTTTGTCAGGCTCAGGCCATCTTGCCGCGGATCAGCAGATCGATGCCCTGCCCGATCAGATAGGGCAGCTCCAGCACGCCGAACACAACCTGCAGCAGCCGGACAGGCACCAGCGCAAGCTCTTTGAGCGCCTGCAGCGCCATGTTCGGCGCCTCGGGCTCCTGCAGTGCTTCCGGCGTGGGCAGCTTGCTGGTGATCGTATAGCGAAATTCCGTCAGCATCGGGTCGTGGTCGGTGTAGCGCTCGCCGTTCGGGCCCCTGAGCGGGGGCACGGTCTTGCTGACCGGCTCCAGCGTCACGTCCGTCCCGCTGCGGAACACCACGCGATCCAGTTCGTCACCGGGCTCCTCCCAGGGGAAGGCCGGGTCGCCGGGGTCGGTGATTCCGCCGGAAAGCAGCGCCCAGACATCCTGCAGCCCGCTTTTTTCCAACAGGTTCGTCACGAGGTTATCCTTGAGCTGCCGCTTGAATTTGAAATTAAAGTCGCCCTGCACAATCAGCGCATGGCCGTCGTTCAGGTTTTCGTCGATCCATTCGGAAAGCTGGCGGAAGTTGTCGCGGCGCGCCCGCACCGAAAGATAATCGTAGCCCGCGTCACAATGCAGCGTAATCACATGGATATAAACGCCGTCTTCGAGTTCCATGAGGGCATAGAGAAAGCCCTTGTTGGCCAGCGCGTCGGCCGAGCCGGACAGCGTGCCGAATTCCGTCCTCCAGTTGACGCGCTGCAGGTTATACACCGGCCGGCGCGAAAACACGTTGAGCCCCTGTCCCAGAAGCAGCCCGCCGCTGGTGAACGAGCGGTAGGGGTAGGCCGTCATCTGCTTTGCCAGCCGGTCGTGGGCGTTGAAGTCCTCCTCCACGCTGATGAAGTCGGCCTGCGTTTCGTTGAGCAGGGCGCCGAGCTTTTCGGCGCGGTCGGCGGTGGTCGTCACCACCGAGCCCTGAAAATCGCCGACCAGCGGAATGCCGGAGACGTTATAGGCCAGCATGTGCAGCGTGCCGGTTTTTTCCTCTTCAGCAAAAGCAAAGACGCCGAACGGGAGCATAAGCAGCGCACACAGCAGCAGACAGAGCGCTTTTTTCATGGCGGTCACATCCTTTTTCAAAAGCTATTCTTATCTTAATCGAAAGCGCCCGCCTTTGTCAAGAGCGCAGGGAAAATCCGCCGCGGAAAATAAAACACGAATAATTTGTAAGCTTTGCAAAAAGCGCCCAATTTGTTGGACATTTGTTGGACACACGGTATGCTATAATAAATCCAAAAATCATCAAAGGGGGAACCTTCTATGAAAAACAACATTCGCAAATCCATCAGCGTTTTGCTGTCTGTGTTCATGGTGCTGTCCCTGTTTGGCGGCTTGACTGCCTTTGCAGCGGACGCCTCTGATCTGGCCGCAGCGCTGGAAGAAGCAAATGATTGGTATGATACAATCCGTGGTACGTCCTTCGGTTACAACCATGCGGAACTGCTCAACAAGGTGCAGGATGCCATTGCCATAGGAAACGCAGTTGATCCCAACGACTATGAGCAGGTGGAGATGGATGCGGCAGTTGGTTACTTGCAGTCGGCAACCGCCAATCTTGCGCTGGCTTACGGCTACGATCAGGCGACACGGTTCTATTCCTATATCGAGGACGACTATCCCGAGATCGCGGCGACGCTGAATACGGCGATCGGCGCGGCAACGACCGTGGTCAATGACCCCGATGCGACCGCAGCGGAAAAGCTTGCGGCCGGCAAGGCGGTTTATCTGGCGCAGAACGTCGCGGCGTTTGAGGTGGAAAAAGCCGATACGCCCGACACCCCGGACGACGGCGGCGACTGCCCGTATTGCGGCAAGCACCACACCAAGATCTGGGTCAAGATCATCCACATCCTGCTTTGGTTCTTCCAAAGACTGATTGGCGTATTCAAAAAGTAATCTCCTCTCTGTTTGTTTTTTCATGAAGGGATGCCGGCAAAGCCGGCATCCCTTCATTGTTTACAAAAAGTTCACAAGCCGCAGCGCAATTTGTTGGACATTTGTTGGACAATCTGTGCTACAATAAAATGGAATCAGAGGATCCGGCCTTGCCGGAATCGAAAGGAGGATGTTCGATGAAACAAAACAGAAGATGGCTGTCCGTTCTGCTTTCGCTGGTGCTGGTTCTCTCGCTGACGGCGGCGCTCAGCGGCTGCGGCAAAGAGGCGGCGGCCCCGGCGCTTTCCGGCGCGGCGATTGAACACGAGCCGGAATTCGGCGGGGTCTATATCACCAGCACCATTGACGATTTCAACGCGCTGGGCTTTGCCTATGGCGACAGCGTGAACGTGACGTTTTCCAACGGCTATACCGCGGAGGATCTGCCCTATTACAACGGCTACTATACCCGCAACGGGGAAGCGCTGCTGGTTGCCTATCCCGGCTATCCCTATATCAAGGCCGCCATCAACAACGGCGACGACTTTTGGGAAATCGCCGGCCTTTCGGCGGGCGACACCGCCGAGATCACGCTCGCGGCCCGCGGCAAGTATCTTGCCATTCAGAATGCCAGAGATATTCACTATACCGACGCGCGGGAAGATTATGACAGCGACGTCATCTTCGCCAATTTCCGCTCCGTCGACGCCGCCGGCATTGCGCCCGACCGGCTGTTCCGCTCCGCCTCTCCCTGCGATAACCAGCATAACCGCGCCGCTTATGTGGACGCCTTGATGCAGGAAGCCGGCGTGCGCTTCATTTTGAACCTTTCCGACAACGAAGAAAAGATTGCGGGCTACATGTCTTCGCCCGACTTCTCCTGCGAAACCTTCCGCGCCTTGCTGAAAGCGGGTCAGGTGGCGCCCATCGCGCTGAACGCGAACTACGGCTCGCAGGCGTTCCGGGAAAAGCTGGCGGCGGGTCTTGCCGTTATGGCGCAGCAGGAGGGCCCCTATCTGGTGCACTGCACCGAGGGCAAGGACCGTACCGGCTTTGTCTGCATGCTGCTGGAAGCCCTGTGCGGCGCAGCCTATGACGAAATCGAAGCCGACTACATGAAAACCTATGAGAACTACTACGGCATCACGAAGACCGCCGACGCCGAAAAGTACGACACCATTGTGGAAAACGTGATGGTGCCGATGCTGCAGATCATTGCGGGCGCGGACGACGCCGATGTGAAAACGGCCGACCTTGCCGCCGGCGCAGCGCAGTACCTGACCGCGGGCGGCCTCAGTGACGTACAAATCGCCGCACTGAAAGCCAAGCTCGGCTGACCCGCTGCGAAACGGGACAAGCCGTGTTGGAATTTATAAAACGGAACAAGAATCAGAAAAGGAGTCTGATCGTATGAAAAACACCATGAAACGCACACTGGCCCTGCTTTTGTGTCTGCTGCTGACGCTGTCTCTGTTCGGCTGCGGCAAAGCGGAACCTGACCCCGAAACGCCTGAAAAGCCGACAGACGCGGCGCTTTCGCTCTGGACGGCGGACGCCGAGAGCAAAAAAGCCCTGACCGATTATATGGCCGCGATCACCGCGGAAGGCGGCGCCGACTTTATTCCGGTCGAAGACCGGATTGCCGTGTTCGATCTGGACGGCACGCTGTTTTGTGAAACCGACCCCAACTATTTCGACTATACGCTGCTCGTCTACCGCGTGCTGGAGGATCCGGACTATAAGGACAAGGCCTCCGACTTTGAGCGCGAGACGGCGAACAAGATTGTGGAGCAAAACGAGACCGGCGCCAAGTTCGACGGCCTTGAGGTGGATCACGGCAAGGCGATTTCCAGCTCGTTTGCCGGCCTGACGATTGAAGAATTCGACGCCTATATTCAGGAATTCAAAAAGCAGCCCATGCCGAGCTATGAGGGCATGACCCGCGGCGAGGGCTGGTACCGCCCGATGCTGCAGCTGGTGGAATTCCTGCAGCAAAACGACTTCACGGTCTATGTGGTCAGCGGCACCGACCGCTTCATCGTCCGCGGTATCGTGCACAATTCTCCGCTGAATGTGCCCCCGCGTCAGATTATCGGCTCCGACGAAACCATCGTCGCCAACGATCAGGGCGACGCCGACGGCCTGGACTATGTCTATGACGACAACGACGAGCTGGTGCTCGGCGGCGATTTCCTGATCAAGAACCTCAAAATGAATAAGGTCGCCGTCATCATGCAGGAGATCGGCCAGCAGCCGGTGCTTTCGTTCGGCAACAGCACGGGCGACAGCAGTATGGCGGAATATGTGACCAGCAGCAACCCGTATAAGAGTCTGGCGTTCATGCTTTGCTGCGATGACACCGAACGCGAAAACGGCAACGAGGAAAAGGCACAGAAAATGTTTGATCTGTGCAAAGAATTCGACTGGGTGCCCGTTTCCATGAAGAACGACTGGACCACCATCTACGGCGACGGCGTGACCAAAAAATAAGCAAACGGAGGAACCACGATGAAAAAAGCAATCAGCATTTTCCTGTCTCTTCTCATGCTGCTGTCTGTCTGCGGCTTTGCGGCGTTGGCAGATGGTGAAACGACCAAAGAAGTCACCTATATCGACGCCAGCGGCACAGCGCAGACCGTGGAAGCGACGGTGGCGGTGCCCGGCAGCCACTATGGCGCATCGGTTGAAACGGGCTGGTATGTGATCGAAGGCACATACAGCGGCGACGGAGCGCTGTATTTTGAAGACGCCGTCACCAATCTGATCCTTTCCGATGACGTCGACTGGACGATTACAAATTCGGAAATGGTCAGCATCGGCAACGTCAACTCTGCCGGCGGTACGCTGAATGTCTATGTGCAGGAAAACAACATGGCGAAGCTGCAACTCGCGGGCGGAATGCTTTCCAAAAACGGCGCAATACATCTTTACGGCGGCAGTGTGTCCTCCTCTTTCAGAATCGGCGGCTCGCCCAGCAAAGGCGACTTCACGGCCAGCAACAGTACGCTGACCGGCAGTCTCGCCGGAAATAATATCACACTGCGCGATTGCATTGTGAACGGTAACACTTGGGACTGCCAGGGTGTATTCACGATTGACGGCGGAACGTACACGTCTGTTTGTAATTACACAGAGGTGCCTGTACGGGCGGCCGGCATCATCATCAACAATGCCACGGTGGAAGGAAGCGGCGGTCAGTTCGGCCTGCACGCCACCGGCGGCAGCGTGACCATCAGCGACAGCACAGTCAATGTCACAGCCAGCAGCATGGGCATTTTCGGCAGTGGCGTCAGCATCTCCGGCGGCAATGTTACAGCGACCAGCACAGGAAACTTCGGCATCTACAGCTCCGGCGGTCCGATTGAGATCACCGGCGGCGTCGTGACCGCAGCCGGCAATGCCGCAGGCGTCAAACCGGGCGGCACGCTTACGCTCGGCGCCGACACACCGAACAGCAGCTATTCGCTCGGAAAGGTTTTTTCCGGCGCAACGGTTACCGTCAAGGACGGCCAGACCCTCACCGACGGGGAAAACGACTACACCGGCACGCTGAGTTCCGAACAGGTCGCGGTGCTGGCGGGTAAGACGCTGACCTGTAAGCACGCGTATGACGCGCAGGATTGGGCGTACGATAACGAAAACAGGCATGTTCATCTTTGCAAGATCTGCGGCACACCGGCATATGAAAGCCACGAAATCATCGTCAAGGGCGCGGGCAATGCAAACTGCGGCTATGAAGGCTATACCGGCGACGAAGTCTGCTCCGTCTGCGGCGCAAAGCTTTCCGAAGGTGACATCATTCCGCCGACCGGCAACCACACGACCGCGCTCGTGAACGCCAAGGAAGCCACCGCGACCGCGGACGGCTACACCGGCGACGAGGTCTGCACCGTCTGCGGCAAGACGATCAAAACCGGTGAAACAATCCCCGCCACGGGGGAGACAGCCCCTGACACGCCCGACGCCCCGGACGACAGCGGCGATTGCCCGTTTTGCGGCAAGCACCACGACAAGCTCCGGGTCAGGATCGGCCACCTTGTGCTGGCGTTCCTGCGTTCACTCTGGAATATTTTGAAGAAATAACCGGCTTTGCTGCGGAAGGGAGAAGCAAGTATGGTATCACGTCAGGAACTCAAACAACGGGCCAAAGCACAGCTCGGCGGCGGCATTTTCACCAGCCGCTGGCTGACCGCGCTGCTTGTCTGCTTTGTCGCCTCCATGCTGCTGAGTGTGTTCAACGTTCCGAGCGCAGTCAGCTCAGCGATTCAAACCGTCCATTCCCTCAACAACGGTGCGTCCTTCACGTTTCATGTGTCCGCGCTCGGTTCGCTCGGCACGGTGGCCTACCTGCTGCTGGGCGGCCCGCTGAACTACGGCAAAAGCCGCATGTTCCTCAAGCAGGCGCGCGACGGCCAAGATATGAACCTCGCCGATCTGTTCAAGGGCTTCACGGAAGATCTCGGCGGCAACATCGTTTTGGCGCTTGCAACCGCCCTGTTTACCTTTTTGTGGGCGCTGCTCTTCGTCATCCCCGGCATCGTCAAGGGCTATGCCTATTCCCAGGTCTTCTATATTAAGGCCGACCATCCGGAATACGACTGGAAAGCCTGCATCGAGGAAAGCAAACGCATGATGCAGGGGCACAAGGGCGAACTGTTTGTGCTGGATCTGAGCTTTATCGGCTGGTTCTTTGTCGGCGCGCTCTGCCTCGGCGTCGGCACCCTTTGGGTTACGCCCTATATGGAAGCTACCAAGGCGCATTTCTACCAGACGCTGCCGGCGTCCCAAGCGCCCGCCGCGCCCTTTGACGCACAGACGATCTGACAAGGAGAGGAAGGCATTTCAATGAAACGTGTGGCAAGAACATTGACCGCTTTGCTGTTGTCCTGTCTGTTGCTGTTTGTGGGAATCGTTCCCGTGCTTGCCGCGGCGAACGCGGAAAGCGCGGCGGACGCCGCTTCCGGTTCCGGGCGTTTCGGCGAGCGGGTTCGGGCCTTCTTCAAGAACCTGCTTTATCGGCTCAAGGCGCTGCGGGAACGGATTGTCCAGTTCTTTCGCGTGCGGGAGGAGCAGGTAAAAAGCACCAGAGGCCGCAACGCGATCCATCAACTGAAATCCGTGACGGATACGATCTGCGACAGCTATATCATCACCACCGAGGACGGCAAGGTCATCGTGATCGACGGCGGCCATTACACGGAGACCGCATATTTCCTTGCCTATCTTCAGGCGGCGACCGGCCGAAAAAAGCCGCACATCGACGCGTGGTTCCTTTCTCACGCGCACGACGACCATTGCGAAGTCTTTCTCGACGTTGCGGAGCATTACAGCGATCTTGTCACCTTTGACAAGGTCTATGCGAATTTCCCGGAAGCGTCCTTCTATGAGGGCCGCGACGACTGGGCGTTCACCATTCTAGGTGAGTATTACCGTCTGCTGCCCGGCTTTGCCGACAAGGCCGTCAGCCTCAGGGAAGGCGACGTTCTCAAGATCGGCGCGGCAGTCTTTACCGTCTTTTATACCTTCAACCCCGCCTGGACGAACTGCAACGAGGGTTCCACGATTATGCGGATGGATCTCGGCGGAACCGGCGTGATGTTCACCGGCGACGCGGGTGAAAACGCCGGCAACTATGTGGTGGACAAATATGCAAACAGCGGCCTGCTGGACTGCGACTACTGCAAAATGGCGCACCACGGGCAGGACGGCGTCGGCCGGAACTTCTATGAAGCGGTCTCGCCCGAAGTTTGCCTTTGGCCGACGCCCACCTGGGTTTGGGACAACACCCCCGGCAGCCTGAAAACGGCGGAGGTGCGCGCCTGGATGGACGACCTCGGCGTGAAAAAGAACATCAAGGCCTTTGAGGGCTCGCAGGTGATCGGCATGAAGCAGCGAATCGTCACGACGACGGATGTGTTTGAAGCGGGCTATCCCGCCGAAAAAGCCGTTGACCGTCTGGCCGCGCTCGGCTATGAGGGGATCGATATGGGCTTTGATTACTGGGTGTATGACGAAACCTCGCCGTTCCTCGGCGACGGCTATCTGGATTGGGCGAAGGGGCTCAAGGCGCGCGCCGAAGAAAAGGGCGTCGTCTATACCCATGCGCATGCGCCCGGCAGAACGGATTCCGGCGATGTGATCGGTCGTTCGATTGAAGCGGCCGCCGCCCTCGGCGCAAGATATCTGGTGGTGCATCCGACCTGGCAGGACAAGAACGGCCGGGATATCCGAACCAAGGCCCGCTTCTTGTCGATCAATGCCAAGGAAATCAAGAAGTGGCTGCCGAAGGCGGAGGCCTGCGGCGTTGTGCTGCTGTCGGAGAACGTGCTCTGGGGCCCGTCTGCGGATCCGCGCAACATCGCTGCGCTGGTGCAGAAGGTGGATTCCGACTGGTTCGGCTGGTGCTTCGACGTGGGACACGCCTGGTGCAGCGGCTATGGGCCGGAGATTCTGAAACAGTGTGCGGTTGTGCCGCTGTCCTTGCATATCCAGGATAACGACGGCAGCGGCGACGGCCATCTGATCCCCGGCGACGGCACGATCGATTGGGCGGTCTTTACAAAGACGCTCAGGGAAATCGGCTATCTGGGCGACTGCGTCATGGAGGCGCACCATCAGTCGCTGGTGGCGCCGGATGCGGAGCGCGACGCGATTCTTTCTCGCCTGCTCGACGTTTCCAAACAGCTGCGCAGCGAGATGGAGGCTTAACAATCAACAAGAATTATTAAGAGCAGCAGGGGAAGGGGTGTGCTCCGCAGGGAGGAGCCGCCCGCTCAGCGACGCTTTTCCGCGATAACTGCTTTATAAATCCGCCCAAGGCGTCAGCCTTGCGCGGATTTTGTGCGTTGTTCTCACGAAAAATAGTTCGCTGCTCGGGTGCAAAGCAGTTTTTGAAGAACAAAAAAGTTCCATAAGGCAAAGCCGAAAGCCGCAGGAAACCTGCCGGTTTTCAAGGCTTGTGGCACAGCATTTGGGCATTTTTGGCTTCAAAAACCGACGCTTCCTTGCGGAGTACACCCCAACTGCCGCTTTTTTGTGTTCTTTTTTCGGGTAACGTGTACAATATTTGAAATCCGCTTGCATTTTTATTGTGAATTCTATATAATAAAGAATAATGAAAGAGAAGAAGGAGCGTGTGTGATGCAGCCGTTGAAATTCTATCTGATCACGGATACCCATTATTTTAAAAACAGTCTGGGCGCCTATGGCAAGGACTATGAGGCGTTTATGGATTTCGAGCAAAAGTGCTTTGCCGAAACACAGGCCATCAACGAGGCCGCGTTCGCCTGGCTGCGGGAAGCGAAGGACGCCGATATTGTGCTGATTGCCGGCGACCTTTCGTTCAACGGCGAAAAGGAAAGCCACAAAGCGTTCTCCGAACTGCTGCACGATTTCAAAGAAAAGAGCGGCAAACGCGTCTATGTGGTGACCGCCGGGCACGACTTCAACGACAATCCCTTCGCCTTTGACGAAACCGGACGAAAAACGCCGGAGGGCACAAAGTTCGGCGAGCTGTTGGACTATTACCGCGACTTCGGCTACAGCGACGCGATTGCGTTTAACGAGGAGCATTTGTCCTATGTGGCCGAGCTTTCGGACGATGTGCGGCTGCTGGTCATCTGCAACGACACCGCCGAAGGCAAGCATGTGACCTATGACGACGCGTTCCTTTCCTGGATTGAAGCGCAGGCCAAACAGGCCCGGCAGGACGGCAAAATGATGATCGCCATGGAGCACTATCCGGTGCTGCCGGGTCAGCCGCTGCTGGCCTTGATCGGCGACGCGCGGCAAAGTGAGGCGCAAAAGCTGGTTGATACGCTGGCCGACAACGGCGTCCACCTGATCTTCACCGGCCACATGCACAACCAGAGCATCAACATGGTGGAGACCGCCGAGGGCAACCGCTTCTATGACGTTTGTACCGGTTCGGCCATCGGTTGCCCGGCCTATCTGCGGCTTGTCACCGTGCGGGACGAAAGCACCGTGGAGATCAAAAGCATCCCGGTGCCGGATTTTGACTGGGACAAGAAGGGCAAGACCGGCGAACAGTATCTGCAGGATCAGTTTGACCGGATGATCCGCTCGCTGCTCGACTGCATGAAGAACGACCCCGAGCGCCTGATGCGCAAAATCCGCATGAAGCCCACGCCTGCGCTGAAAAAGATTTTCCCTGTCATCGGCAAAAAGCTCGACAAGATGACGGTCGGTTCGGTCGGGCGTCTGCTCTGGATCCGCGTTGACCCGGCAATCAAAAAGACGCCGCTGGTGGAATTCATGATCGACCTGGTGCGGACTGTGTTCGAGGGCAACCAGCCGTTTACGGAGGGCACGCCCGGCGGCGACGCGCTCTTGAAGCTGTTTTGCCGCGTGCGGCCGTTTGTCAAAACGCTCAAGGGCGCACAGGGCGAAACGCTCGATTTCTATGAAACCATGAAGCATACCGTCGGCAACTACGGCATCGACGATTACAACGCCGTGCTGAAGCTGTCGTGAGAGAAAAGGAGGAGAAACCATGAAAAAGAAAACAGACGCCGCGCTTGACGCAGCAAAGGTTCCTGCAAACGCATTGCCGCCCGAGCAGGGCAAAAACGTCACCACCTTTGAATACATCTGTCTGAGCCTTGCCCGTATCGGCGGCATGTTCGGCACCACCCTGACGGGCACGCTGGCCGCCGCCTTCCTGCATGAACTCTACTTCGGCCCGGTGGGTGTGGACTCCGAACAGATTGCCCGGATCATGGCTGTCCAGACCACGCTGACCACGGTGGTCGGCGTCATTATCGGCCTTGTGGCCGGCATCGTCGTGCAAAAATGGAAGAGCCGCTGGGGCCGCTACCGCCAGTGGTACATCATCTGCCTGGTGCCCATCTTCATCCTGACCGTGCTCTATTTCTATGTGCCTCAGGGCTGGACCGTGCAGCAGATGACGCTGTTCCGCTACGGCATCGCCCTTTGCCAGACAATCTTCAACGCGTTCAACAACTTCGGCCAGAATGTGGCCCAGGTGATTTCGCCCAACCCGAAGGAAAAGAAGACGGTCGCCACGGTGTGGCAGTTGTCCTTTTATCTCGGCTACGGCGTCGCTTATCGCGGCCACTTTGTCTACGGTCTGTTCCGCGTCGACAAGACCGCCATGTATATGACCCTCGCGATCGTGGCGGCCGTCGTCACCGCGTTCGGCAACCTGATGTGCGGTCTGTTCTGCA
>JAEEGL014035147.1_pt1 | contig 12424 bp, 11 predicted proteins | sample 9134231 | NCBI WGS metagenome assembly JAEEGL01 (sample SAMN16246548, study PRJNA631951) | gut metagenome | biome: gut microbiome; feature: rumen; material: fiber-attached | host: Bos | place: Iran: Karaj | collected 2018-10 | reverse complement strand
GAGCTGCCTTCCAAGGAAGCGCTCGTCGCCCAGGTCCTGGGTACCATGGTCGCACCGCTCACCGGTTTTGTCACGGTCCTCAACGCAAACATCCGCGGTCTTGCCGTCGCGCTCAAGGCGATTGCAGACAAAAAATCCGAAGGCGCGGCCTAAGCCTGCGTCACTACATTCTTACTTTAGGAGGATATTCTAATGGCTAGCGAAAAGATCGATGCTCTGATCGAGCAGGTTTCCAATCTTACCGTTCTGGAGCTCAGCGAGCTCGTCCATGCCCTCGAGGAGAAGTTCGGCGTATCCGCCGCCGCTCCTGTCGCCGTTGCCGCCGGCCCCGTGGCCGCCGCCCCTGCCGAGGCTGCTGAAGAGAAGACTGAGTTCGACGTCGTCATGACCTCTTTCGGCGCCGAGAAGATCAAGGTCATCAAGGCCGTCCGTGAGATCATCTCCGGCCTGGGCCTGGCTGAGGCCAAGGCTCTGGTCGAAGGCATCCCCGCCAAAATCAAGGAAGCCGTTTCCAAGGACGAGGCTGAGGAAATCAAGAAGAAGCTGGAAGAAGTCGGCGCCGCTGTTGAGCTGAAGTAAGCTAGTTTCCTTACAACGAAACACCCGGTTCGGACAATCTGCCCGTTCCGGGTGTTTTCAATTTGTCGGACAGTTTACAAATTATCCAAAACTAAACGCACAATTGTGGTATACTGTAAAAAAACGCAAGGGATGGGAATGCCATGGCACAGAAAGTTCTGATCGTAGAAGATGACGAAAACATTGCCCAGTTGTTGACCCTGTACCTGGAAAAGGAAGGGTTTCAGGTTCAGACCGCAGGGGATGGTGCTGCCGGTCTGTCCGCCTTTAAGTCCTTTCAGCCCGACCTGATCCTGCTGGATATCATGCTTCCCATCATGAACGGTTGGGCCGTATGCCGCAGTATCCGCGCAGAATCCAAAGTCCCCATCATCATGCTCACCGCAAAAGAAGAAACGGAAGACAAAGTGCAGGGGCTGGAACTCGGTGCAGATGATTACGTTACCAAGCCATTCGAAATCAAGGAACTGATCGCAAGGATCCATGCTGTTCTTCGCCGCTATAACGGTGATGCTGCTGTAGGCGAGAAAAAGCTGAGCTTTGATAAGCTGGTGGTGAATCTTGATTCCTATGAGCTGATCGTAGACGGGAAAAAGGTGGACACTCCTCCCAAGGAGCTTGAACTCCTGTTTCACCTCGCCTCCTCTCCGAACCGCGTCTACACCCGCAATCAGCTTCTGGACGAAGTCTGGGGCTTTGATTATCTCGGTGATTCCCGTACAGTGGACGTACATATCAAACGGCTGCGGGAAAAGCTGGAAGGTGTCAGCCCGGAATGGGCCCTTTCTACTGTTTGGGGCGTAGGGTATAAATTTGAGACCTTTGCTCCGAAAAAATGAAACGTAGTCTGTTTTTCCGACAGCTTGCGGTTTCCGCCGTGTTGATCCTGCTGAATCTTCTTCTCCTGGGATTCTCCTTTTCGCTGATCAGTTATCGCTATATTCTTCAGGAAAGGCGCGGCAGACTGGATGAAACCGCCCGGACCGTTGCGGAGATGGCCGCGGCGGTACATGAACTCAACAGCATGGAGGACTGGCAGCTGAGTATACAGATCACCTCCCTGTCCAGAGCCACAGGCAATCACATTTTTATCTGTAATACGGAAGGAAAAGTGTGGGCCTGCTCGGACAGCTTCATGCTTCAATGCGATCACATCGGCAAAAATCTATCTTCCAGATTCTTAGATACGGTGAACAGGCAGGAACTCACACGTACATTCAGCGATCTGGACGGCTTTTATCCTGCGAAGCAATATGTTTCCGCCGCTGCGATCATTTCGTCTGACGGGAGTCGCCTGGGGACCGCCATTTCCTCAACGGGAAGGGGAGATGTCAGCAGAATTTGGGCAGGGTTTGCCCTGGTCATGCTGTATGCTGCCGGTTTTGTTCTGGTCATCTGCGTGCCCGTCGCGATCATTTTTACCCGCCGCGAAACCGCACCGTTAAAAGAAATGGCAAACGCAGCCCGACAATTCGCCAAGGGAGAGCTCTCTGTCCGCGTTACCGGACACGGCCGGATGGATGAGGTCGGCGAACTTGCCGAAGCCTTCAATCAGATGGCTGAAAGCCTCGAAAAGGCGGAGAAAAGCCGAATGGATTTTGTGGCGAATGTTTCCCATGAACTGAAAACGCCCATGACCACGATCTCAGGTTATGCGGACGGGCTGCTGGATGGGACAATTCCCATGGAGCAGGCCCAGAAATACCTTTCTGTCATCGCCAGTGAAACAAAGCGGTTGAGTCGTCTGGTCCGCCAAATGCTCAATATCAGCAGGATGCAGGATGCCTCCGTCCTCCGAAGCGGCTCCTTTGACGTAACGGAAACGCTGCGTATGGCCATCATCAGCCTGGACGCAAAACTATCAGCCAAACAACTGGAGCTTCGCCCGGAGATCCCGGAAGATGCCCTTAGGGTTCGCGGGAACGAAGACGCCGTATCTCAGGTGATCATCAATATTCTGGATAATGCGGTCAAGTTTGCCAAGCCAGAGAGTGTTCTGGATGTGCGTCTGTTCAAGCAGGGCAGTAAGGCATATCTCTCCATCATTGATCGGGGCGAGATCATCCCTGAAGATGAACTGCCAAGGATATTCCAGCGTTTTCACAAATCAGACCGCTCCAGAAGCCTGGACAGGGACGGGGTCGGCCTGGGGCTTTACATTGTGAAATCCATTCTGGACGGGATGGGCGAGGATATCTGGGTCCGATCTGCAAACGGGGAAACGGAATTCCGCTTTTCCCTTACGATCTCAGACTAAGGGTTTACGGTTCCTTTACAAGCCGTTCACATGCCGTTCACACAACGCCGAAGGTTTTCCGTTATACTGGCAGCAGTTATGGAGGTTGAACGCAATGCTCGAGAACAGAGAGGAACAACTGAGCGATCGGGAGCTTGCCTATACGGCACCGGTTGATTCGGATGCCCCGTCCTCTTTTCAATTCCGTTCCGATCTGACGCCACAGCCTGCTGTCCGCCGAAGAGCTGAGCGAAAAAGGCGTAAATTGGCTGTTGCGCTTGTGTGCATCATTGTGCTTCTTTTATGTCTGGCGCTGGCCGTATCGATTTTTTTGCTCCGTTATCAGATCATCCTGAGCAAAGAAGAAGTCGGGATCCAGGTTCGCATCGCAAAACGGGAGAGCTCCATCATTACCCCAGTGGAACTTATGCAACCCAATGATGCTTCCGCAGAGAAAAATCCGAACGGTCGTTCTGTCACAAGCGACTACCAATGGAATGGTACCACATTAAAGACGGAGAACATCCGTCAGGATGACGTTCTCAGCTGGTCACATATCTACCAGACCTGTTCCGGTTCTGTCACCGCCGTGATCGCAGTTGACGCGAACGGCAATGAGACCAGGGGAAGCGCGATCATCATGTCCTCAGATGGCTTTATGATCACCGGCGCCCATATCGTTCTCTATGCCAACGACATCCGCGTAGACCACCAGGGCTTGACCTATCCGGCAGCTCTGATCGGGTTGGATATCGCGAGCGATCTTGCTGTGATCCGAATTCAGGCGGAGGGATTGATCCCCGCAGAGTTCGGGCAGTCTGAACTTGCAGCCCCTGGTGATAATATCGCCGTTTTGGGTACTTCCTTCCTCGGCGCGTCGGGAATCAATCCGGGCACGATGATATCCCGTGCGGAACATTATGCTTACCGCGGTTTTCCTATGGATCTGTTTGAGCTGAATATCCCTGTCAGCAGCCAGTGCAGCGGAGCTCCGGTGGTGAATCAGTGCGGACAGGTGATCGGGATTATCAACACCGATATTGGATCCGTGGTCCCGGATTCGGGGAACACAAGTTTCGCCATCCCGATCTACGTGGCAAAAGGGATCATCGATCAGCTTCTGGAATACGGGTATGTGCCCGGCAGACCTTCCTCCGGTTTAACCGTCACAGAAATCCCTACAGCATATGCGATGTATTATAAATACCCCTCCTGTCTGTATATTGCTGAAGTCAGCGAAAGCAGCACCGCCTATGAGGCGGGTATCCGCAAGGGAGATTTGATTCTATCGGCAAACGGAGTCAAGATCCAATCCGTTGATCAGCTTTATGCTGTGATAAACGGCATGAAAGCCGGCGATGAATTAACCCTTGAGCTGTATCGGGACGGCGATATCGGTACGCTGAGCTTTCCGCTGATGGAAGCGACAAGGCGTGTCAGCGGAGGGTGAACAATCTGCTATTTCCCATCTTTTCATACTTTTCCCTTTCCACTTCCCAAGGAGACAGGCACACGGCTCACGGTCGTGTGCCTGTTTCCATATCGATCAGCTTATCTGTGTCCATAATCGCGTTCTCGATACAGGAAGACGAATTTTCATTGTAAATGCATAAAATATCTGTTATGATAAATGAAACGCACTTTTTGGACCACGGAAACGGTGCGGTTCCTCAACAGGAGAAAGAGGCAAATCAGTGGGTGTCTTGGAAAGAATCCGCAGCGCAGCAGATGTGAAGGCGCTGAACAGCGATGAACTGGACCAGCTCTGTCTGGAGATCAGGGAGCATCTGATCTCCGTCGTATCCAAAACCGGCGGGCACCTTGCATCCAATCTGGGCATCGTCGAGCTCAGCGTTGCGCTTTTCAATGTCTATGATCCCTTTTGTGACCGTATTCTTTATGACGTCGGTCACCAGTGTTATGTGCATAAGCTGCTCAGCGGACGGCTGGCGTCATTTTCTGATCTGCGGAAGGATGGCGGCATATCAGGCTTTCCCAAACCGGAAGAATCAGACGCGGATGCTTTCGTCGCGGGTCATGCATCCAGCGCCGTATCTACTGCTCTCGGAATGGCTCGCGCACGGACATTATCCGGAAAAGATTATCAGGTCGTCGCTGTTTTGGGCGATGGAGCGCTCACCGGCGGTCTTGCCTATGAAGGGCTGAACAGCATCGGGCAAAGCAAAGAACCGATTGTTGTTATTCTTAATGATAACGGTGTTGCCATCAATAACACCGTAGGGGGAGTCGCTAAATATCTGAACCGTGAACGTCTGAAGCCCGGGTATTACCGGATCAAAAAAGCATATCGCAAAACTCTGATGCGTCTTCCCGGAGGGAAGAGCGTATTCAAATTCACGCAAGGGATCAAAAACAGACTCAAGTCCGCGATTTTCCACTGCAGTATGTTTGAGGATATGGGGCTCCGGTATATGGGCCCGATCGACGGTCACAATGTCAAACAATTATCTTACATGCTGAAGCTCGCACAGGAATACCATGAGCCTGTTCTTCTCCATGTGGTGACGAAAAAGGGCAAGGGATACGGACCCGCAGAGGAGAATCCAAATCTCTATCATGGTGTCGGTCCCTTCGATCCGAAGATCGGGATCACAGCCCAGAGAAAAGCGAGTTTTTCTTCTGTTTTTGGGGAGACGCTCTGCAGGCTTGCCGAAAGCGATCCACGGATCTGTGCGGTGACAGCTGCCATGGAGGATGGAACCGGCCTGCAGGCTTTCCATCAGCGGTTTCCGGATCGTTTCTTTGATGAGGGGATTGCGGAAGAACACTGTGCCGCTATGTGCGGCGGCCTGGCCAAGCAGGGGATGAGACCTGTCTTCGCCGTATACTCCACTTTTTTGCAGAGAAGCTATGACATGCTGCTGCAGGATGTGGCGATGCAGGGGCTTCCTGCCGTTTTGGCTGTAGACAGAGCCGGTCTGGTAGGCAGCGATGGGGAAACCCACAACGGGGTTTTCGATGTTGGGATCCTGCGTCAGATCCCCGGGATGTCTGTCTGGTGCCCGTCATCCTTCGCAGAGCTGCGGGAAATGCTGAAGTCCGCTTTGCAAACCGACGGACCTTCCGCCGTTCGTTACCCGAAGGGCAGCGAAGGCGCTTACCGGGATTGTCATATGGAACCGATCGCCAGATTGCGCAGCGGTGATGATCTCACCCTGATCGGTTATGGTACTATGATCAATGAATTGTTGGCTGCCGCCGACCTTCTGGAAGATCGCGGCATCCGGGCGCAGGTATTGAAACTCAGCCGCATTGAGGCGCCGGATCTGCAGACACTTCGCACCTTCCTGCCGGAAGGCGGAAGGATCATCGTAGCGGAGGAATGTGTGGAAACCGGCTCAGTCGGAGAATACCTCGCTGCACGACTCCCGGGATATACCGTTATTCCGGTCAACCTTGGAAGGAACGGTTTTGTCCGACAGGGCAGTATCCAGCAGCAGAAGGAGCGCTGCGGAATCGATGCGGCTGGGATCGTGAAAAAGGCGACGATGGGATGAAAAAAGAGCGATTGGATGTACTGCTCACCAAAATGGGCATTTGCGATAGTCGGGAACGGGCAAAGGCAGAGATCATGAGCGGGACGGTCTTTGTTGACGGCCAGAGAGCTGATAAGCCGGGCACCGCGTACCCGCCTGATGCGCATATCGAAATGCGGGGCAGTTCTATCGGTTTTGTCAGTAGGGGCGGTCTGAAGCTGGAAAAGGCGATGAATGCGTTTCCGGTAGTTCCCGAAGGAAAAGTCTGTATGGATTGCGGCGCTTCCACCGGCGGTTTTACCGATTGCCTGCTGAAACGGGGGGCCATACGGGTCTATGCCGTTGACGTCGGATACGGGCAGCTGGCTTGGAGTCTCCGAACGGATCCCCGCGTGATCAATATGGAGCGTACGAACGCCAGGTATTTACAGCCGGAGGATATTCCCGAGCTGCTGGATCTTGCAGTTATCGATGTATCCTTTATCTCCTTGAGCCTCATCCTTCCCGCGATCCGCAGGCTCCTCAAACCGGAAGGAGAGATCGTCTGTCTGATCAAGCCCCAGTTTGAAGCGGGGAAGGACAGAGTCGGGAAAAAAGGCGTCGTTCGTGACACAGAGGTACACAAAGATGTTCTGGATGGGTTTCTGCGTGCGGCAGACAGCCTTTCCCTGCATCCCACCGGTTTGACCTGGTCTCCGGTGCGCGGCCCGGAAGGCAATATCGAGTATTTGGGTTATCTCCGCTGCATGGGAGAAAGCCTTAGCTTTGATACAGCAGCGATCGTAGCTGCTTCCCACAAGGAGCTGGATGTATGAAAAGGATCCTGCTTTGTCCGAATGTGGAACGGGACCCCGGTCTTCAAGTCTGTTGTCAGTTGCTGGTGAAGCTCCGGGAAAACGGTTTGGATACAGGCGTGTATCTTCCTTTCGATGAGAATCCTGCCGGATTCTCTCCCAGGGACCTGTTGTGCGGCAGTGAAGCTGAGATCATGCATGGCGTCGACATGATGATCTGCCTCGGCGGCGATGGGACCATGCTTCGGTTTTCTACACTTGCCGCAAAGTATGATGTACCTATGCTGGGGATCAACATGGGACACTTAGGTTTTATCACCGAGCTGGAGCTGGAAGAGATCGACGAGCTGAAGGAGATCCTTGCCGGACGCTATACTTTGGAAAAGCGGATGATGCTGGATGTGGAAGTGCGGCGGAACGGGGAACTCGTTTATTCCGGTTTCGGGCTGAATGAGGCAGTAGTGAGCCGAAGCGATCCTGCGCATGCAATACGACTGACCGCCTACGGGGACAATCGGAAAATCTCGGATTATGCAGGCGATGGAATAATTATCGCCACCCCCACTGGTTCGACGGCGTATTCCATGGCTGCAGGCGGTCCTATTGTCGAACCGACTGCAGAAAACCTCATCCTGACACCGATTTGTGCCCATTCACTGACGGCAAAGGTTTATGTGCTTACCGGAGATCGGCGCACCAGCGTAAAACTGATCAGGGCAGAGGGAAACGATGCGCAGCTTCTGGTTGACGGGCGGGATCGCTTCCCGCTCCTGGTCGGCGATCTGATCTACGTGAAAAAGTCGGAATTCTATTGTCGTCTGGTCAAGGTAATGGACCGCAGCTTTTATGAGATCGTAAAAAACAAACTCAATCAGTAATGGAGCGGTAAAGATGAAAAGTGATCGTCAGTCAAAGATCTTGCAGATCATTGCAGAACAGCAGATCGAAACCCAAAACCAGTTGATCCAGGCATTGCGGGAAGCGGGCTGTGTCAGCACGCAGGCTACGGTCTCCCGGGACATGCGCGAACTGCGGCTGATGAAGGAACTGGTGGAAAACGGGCATTACCGTTATGTGGCGCCAGCAAACCATACCGGCAGTGAGCATAAGGACAGATTGAGGACCATCTTCCGCGAGTCTGTCACTTCCTTTCACTGCGCGCAAAATCTGGTGATCATCAAAACGCTGCCCGGCCTGGCCAGCGCAGCCTGCGCTGCCATCGATTCCATGGAGATCCCTGGTCTCGTAGGCAGCCTTGCCGGAGATGATACCATGTTTCTGGCGATGGAAGATAACGCAGCCGCCATCCGCTTTCATCAGGAACTGCAGGAGCTTCTCTGATCAGAGGTAAATGGTATGCTGGACTTACTGCATATTGAGAATATTGCGGTGATCGAGCAGGCAGACATCGAGTTCGGCCCCGGCTTGAATGTGCTCACGGGAGAAACGGGAGCAGGCAAGTCCATCATCATTGATGCCATCGGCGCGATCCTGGGCAGCCGGACCTCGAAGGATTTGGTTCGCACCGGCATGCCCGCCGCGGTGATCAGTGCGGAATTGAGCATTTCCGCACAGGCTGCGGCCTGGCTCCGAAATGAGGACATTCCCTTTGAACCGGACGAAGATTTGATCATCACAAGGCGGATCACCGCTGAAGGGAAAACCTCCTGCAGGATCAACGGCACACCGGTCTCCGCAGCGCAGCTCCGGAGTCTTGGCGACATTCTCTTCGACGTACACGGTCAAAATGACGGCAGACGCCTGCTGAGTGAAACCAACCATTGCGCTTATCTGGATGCTTACGGCGGTCTTACTGACATGCGGAAGGCTTTCAGCGAAGGATATGGAAGGTTTTTGGCGCTTCGGCGAGAGTTGGAAAAAGTGCGCAAATCGGAAGCGGATCGGGAATACAGGGAGGAAAAGCTGCGCCGGGAAATCCGGGAACTGGAGGAAGCGCAGCCGGTGGCCGGGGAGGAGGATGTGCTCCGTTCCCGGGAAACCATTCTTCGAAACCAGGAGAAGCTCCGGGACAGACTGGAACGGGCCTACGCCTGCTTCCACGGCGATGATGACGAAGAAGGAATCGTCTCCCTTGCCATGACAGCGGAGGCATCCGCGGAACAGGCTGCACGATTCTCCGAAGCTTTATCCGAACTGGCGAAGAATATCGGTGATTTTCGATACCGGGCCGAAGACCTTTCCGATCAGCTGCAGGATGCGTTGCGGGAGCTGGAGGGTTCTCCCGGCGAACTGGACCGGATTGAAGAACGGCTCGCCGTCTATCGTCGGCTTACCCGCAGATACGGCAGCGTAGAAGCTGCCTCAGAGCGGTTGCAGACAGCAAAAAACGAACTTGAAGAGGTAGAAACCATTGCTGAACGGTCGGAAGCTCTTTCCGCAGAGCTGGAATCGGTAAAAGCGGAGCTCCTGCGAAACGGTGAAGTACTGAGCGAAGCGAGGCGTAAATCAGCCGCAGGTCTTTGCTCGGCAATTGAACGGGAGCTAGCTGATCTGAGCATGCCCGGTGCTCGTTTCCGCATTGAGTTCACACCGAAGACCGGTGAAAGGTTTGATTCCGGCGGTATGGAGGATGTTTGCTTTCTCCTCTCCGCAAATGCCGGGGAGGAGCCCGGACACCTGAGCCGCATCGCTTCCGGCGGCGAATTGAGCCGGATCATGCTGGCGCTGAAGAATGTCCTCCGAGGCGGCGGTGAGGATGTTCTGGTCTTCGATGAGATCGATACCGGTGTGAGCGGCATTGCTGCGCAGCGCGTGGGAGAGAAGCTCGCACAGCTTGCACGGGGCTGCCAGGTCCTGTGCGTTACCCATCTTCCCCAGCTTGCCGCCATGGCGGATAACCAGTTTTCCATTGAAAAGACCCAGCTGGAGGGAAGAACATATACCCAAGTCACCAGGCTGGACGACTCCGGACGGCAGAGGGAACTCGCTCGGCTCATTGGTGGAGAAACGATCACCGATGCTACGCTCCGCGGCGCTGGAGAATTGATCGCAGCCGCGTGGGAATATAAGAAGGAAATACGAAAGAGGTAAACAGGTAATGACACTTTATGACGAATTGAAAGCCAGAGGATTGATCGCCCAGGTCACGGATGAAGAGGAAATCAAAAACCTCATCAACGAGGGCAAGGCGGTCTTTTATATCGGGTTTGACTGCACAGCCGATAGCCTTACCGCCGGCCATTTCATGGCCCTGACCCTGATGAAACGTCTCCAGATGGCAGGGAATAAGCCAATCGCATTGATCGGCGGAGGTACGACGATGATCGGCGACCCTTCGGGCCGCACAGATATGCGGAAAATGCTCACTCCGGAGACCATTGCCCATAATGCGGATTGCTTCCGGCGGCAAATGGAACGTTTTATCGAATTCGGCGATGATCAGGCTATGATGCTGAATAATGCTGACTGGCTGCTGAATTTGAATTACGTAGATCTGCTGAGAGAAGTGGGCAGTTGTTTTTCCGTAAACAACATGCTTCGTGCGGAATGCTACAAACAGCGTATGGAGAAGGGCCTCAGCTTCCTTGAGTTCAACTATATGATCATGCAGAGCTACGATTTCTACTACATGTTCCAGCATTACGGCTGCAACATGCAGTTTGGCGGCGATGACCAATGGTCGAACATGCTGGGCGGCACCGAGCTGATCCGCAAGAAACTGGGTAAGGATGCCTATGCCATGACCATCACGCTGCTGACGGATTCCCAGGGAAATAAAATGGGCAAGACCGCAGGCAACGCAGTCTGGCTGGACCCCGCCAAGACCAGCCCTTATGATTTTTACCAGTACTGGCGGAATGTAGGAGATGCGGACGTGATGAAATGCATCCGCATGCTGACCTTCCTGCCTCTGGAGCAGATTGATGAAATGTCCGCTTGGAAAGACGCCAGACTGAATGAGGCAAAGGATATCCTCGCATATGAGCTCACCAAAATGGTCCACGGTGAAGAAGAGGCGCAGAAGGCAAGGGAAGCCGCAAGAGCGCTCTTCTCCACCGGCGGAGACTCGGCCCACATCCCCACGTTCACCGTGGAAGAAAAGGACTTCAAGGATGGCCGGATCGGTATCATCGATCTGCTTACCCTGACCGGCCTCTGCTCCTCCAAGGGCGACGCCCGTCGGAACATTGAGCAGGGCGGCGTCGAAGCAGCCGGCGAGCGGGTAAAGGATATCACCCTCAGTTTCAGCAGGGAAGAGCTGCAAGACAGCGGTATCATGCTGAAGCGCGGCAAAAAGAAATTCTTCCGCATCACCTGCTGAAGATTACGCAAGCCGAACAAGGCGCTGTCCCGGGATTGATTGCCCGGTACAGCGCCTTGTTTTTCAATTATTTTTATTCACTCAGATCCGGGATCTGCAAGGAGCGCAGCATAGGTAGCAAAACGGCTGTTGGTGTTTCCCCGCAGAGGAATCTGGATCTCTGTCTATCACAGTTCCTTCAGTTTTCTCGCAATCTCTTTCATATCATCGAAAGCCTCGGGTCTGCGCCTGGGATCCCGGAGCAGGGCTGCGGGGTGAAAGATCGCCGTGTATTCGCGGCCGTCCCGCTCAATCCACTGACCGTGCTGCTGGGAGATCCGATAATTCGAATCGATAAACCGCATAGCGGCGATCCGTCCGAGACAGACCACAAGCTTTGGATCCACGAGCTCCAGCTGCCGTTTCAGCCAGGGATAGCAGGCGTCCCGCTCCTCAGGGAGAGGATCGCGGTTTCCGGGTGGGCGGCATTTTACAATATTGGCGATATAGACCTGGGATCTGTCCAACTCAAACATGGCAAGCATATCGTCCAGCAGCTTGCCCGCCCTGCCGACAAAGGGGATCCCCTGAAGATCCTCCTGTGCTCCGGGACCTTCCCCCACAAACATCAGTCTGGCGTTCTCATTTCCCGTCCCGAATACCAGGTTCGTGCGGGTCTCGCCCAGGCGGCAGGCATGGCACTCCCGGCATGATTCAAACAGTGCATCCAGTTTGCCCATGAATTCTTGTCTGTCTCCTTTCGCAGTCGGTGATCAAAACACATCCCTGAAAACTATCCAAAACGGAAAGCATCTGTGTTGTGGAAGGGCCCGTTTTGATGTGCGTGATCAGTGGTCAGCGTTCGCCAATGGTAAAGAAGACGCAGGGGCGTTCGACCTTCAGATACTTCAGCGGCAGATGATAGGTGCCGTGTTTCATATTCATGGCAGTCGCTTTGGTGACGGTATAGTGTTCCTGATCCTCTCCATCCTCGCCGATGCAGAAATCGGCTACGGCATGAAGATCAGACAGGTTGTTCTGATCCAGACTGAGGAGG
>JAEEGL013652144.1_pt1 | contig 12424 bp, 10 predicted proteins | sample 9134231 | NCBI WGS metagenome assembly JAEEGL01 (sample SAMN16246548, study PRJNA631951) | gut metagenome | biome: gut microbiome; feature: rumen; material: fiber-attached | host: Bos | place: Iran: Karaj | collected 2018-10 | reverse complement strand
GCCAGCTTGGCCAGGCGTTCCTGCAGCTTTTCGCGGTCGTAATCGCTGGTGGTTTCGGCGATCTGGGCCTTGATCTGGCCGACGCGGTTCTGGATCTCCTGCTTGTCGCCAGCGCCGTCGATGATGGTGGTGTTCTCTTTGTCCACCTTGACCTGATGGGCCTGGCCCAGCATATCCAGGGTGGCTTCCTTCAGTTCCAGGCCCAGCTCGGAGCTGATGACCTGGCCGCCGGTCAGGATGGCGATGTCACGGAGCATTTCCTTGCGGCGGTCGCCGAAGCCGGGGGCCTTGACGGCGACGCAGGTGAAGGTGCCGCGCAGCTTGTTTACAACCAGGGTCGCCAGGGCTTCGCCTTCCACGTCCTCAGCGATGATGAGCAGCTTCTTGCCAGCCTGCACCACCTGCTCCAGCACGGGCAGGATCTCCTGGATGTTGCTGATCTTCTTGTCGGTGATCAGGATATAGGGGTTATCCAGCTCGGCCACCATCTTGTCGGTGTCGGTGACCATGTAAGCGGAAGCGTAGCCGCGGTCAAACTGCATGCCTTCCACGGTGGTCAGCTCGGTCTTCATGGTCTTGGATTCTTCCACGGTGATGACGCCGTCCTTGCCGACCTTTTCCATGGCGTCGGAAATCAGCTGGCCGATTTCTTCACTGCCCGCGGAAATGGAAGCGACCTGGGCGATGGCCTGCTTGCCGCTGATGGGGCGGGAAACTTCCTTCAACCCTTCCACGGCGGCGGCGGTGGCGTCTTCGATGCCGCGCTTCAAAACCATGGGGTTCGCGCCCGCGGCCAGATTCTTCAGGCCTTCGCGCACGATGGCCTGGGCCAGCAGGGTGGCGGTGGTGGTGCCGTCGCCGGCCACGTCGTTGGTCTTGGTGGCGACTTCCTTGATCAGCTGAGCGCCCATGTTTTCAAAGGGGTCTTCCAGCTCGATTTCCTTGGCGATGGTCACGCCGTCGTTGGTGATGAGGGGCGCGCCGTATTTCTTGTCCAGCACCACATTGCGGCCCTTGGGACCCAGGGTGATCTTCACGGTATTCGCCAGGGCGTTGATACCGGCTTCCAGAGCGCGGCGGGCGTCCTCGCCGTATTTCAATTGCTTAGCCATAATCTATCTTCCTCCTGATGATTCAATCATTTAGTTGTAGAGTTGAGAGTTAAGAGTTGAGAGTTGAGATTATTTTGACTGAACAAAGGGTTCGTACCAGAGCGAATGCACTATTATCTTAACTCTCCGCTCTCAACTCTCGTCTTTTCGCTTTGCTTTTAGTCCACCACGGCCAGAATATCGCTCTGCCGAACGATGATCACTTCTTCGCCGTCCAGCTTCACTTCGGTGCCGGCATACTTGGAATAAATGACCTTCTGGCCAACCTTTACCTGCATGGCAACTTCCTTGCCATCCACCATGCCGCCGGGACCCACGGCCAGGATCTCCGCCATCTGGGGCTTTTCCTTGGCGGCGCTGGTCAGGATGATGCCGCTCTTGGTGGTTTCTTCCGCTTCCACGTTCTTGATGACCACGCGGTCAAACAAAGGCTTAATGTTCATAAGGCTCCTCCTTATCATTGATAACATTTTTCAGGGGACTGTTAGCACTCTTTATCGTCGAGTGCTAAATCATCCTTGCATAGTGTACTTCATTCGGGCGTTTGGCGCAAATGGTATTTTGTTCAAATTCCGCCATATTAGGATGAATATTGAATTTATTTTGAATTATTGATGATTTATGCCATATTTTCTTTTATTTTCTTCGATTTTCTTGAAATTTCATTTTTCATATTCAATCTTTCCCCAACATGTGGTAAGATAGGAAACAATCAAAGCACAATCAGGAGGCCCTGCCATGTTTTCCGCTCTGCTCCTTGCCTGGTACGATCAGCACCGGCGCATCCTGCCCTTCCGCGGCACGAAGGACCCCTACCGCATCTGGGTCAGCGAAATCATGCTGCAGCAGACCCGCACCGAAACGGTGGGGGCCTATTACGAACGGTTTTTGAAGCGCTTCCCGGATGTGTTCGCGCTGGCCGAAGCCCCGGAACAGGACGTGCTGAAATGCTGGGAAGGGCTGGGCTATTATTCCCGGGCCCGGAACCTGCACAAGGCCGCACAGCAAGTGGTCAATCAGTACAACGGCGTTTTCCCTGCCGATCTGGAAGCCCTGCGCGCCTTGCCCGGCGTGGGCGATTACACGGCTGCGGCGGTGGCTTCCATTGCTTTTGATCTTCCCGCGCCAGCCATGGACGGCAATCTGACCCGGGTGCTGTCCCGTTTCCATGGCGTGCGGGAGGACGTGGGGATCCCCTCTGTAAAACGCAGGCTGCTGGATTTGGCCCGGGAGGACATGCCCGCCGCCCGCTGCGGCGATTTTAACCAAGCGCTGATGGACTTAGGGGCCATGATATGCGTGCCCGGCACGCCGGATTGCGAAAGCTGTCCCCTGCGGCCATTGTGCTGCGCGTATCAGGCTGGCGACGCGGAGGATTTGCCCATCAAAACCGCCGCCAGGCCGCCTAAGGAAATCCCCCTGGCCGTCATCCTCGTTACCTGCCGGGGCCGGATTTGGATGTGCGAACGCAAGGAAGCGCTGCTGCGGGGGCTGTGGGTATACTGCCTGGCGGAAGGCGGAAAACAAGAGGACGCAAAAAAAGCGCTTGAAAGCCTTGGCGTACAGGCCAAATGCCTTCAAACACTGGGACCCGCCCGCCATGTGTTCACCCACCGGATATGGAATATGACGGTATACCATTTTGAAACGGATTCCATGAACTGCAGAGAAGGCCGTTTCGTCAGCCTGCCGGAAATGCTTTCGCTTCCCATGCCCACCGCCATGCGGACTGCCCGGGAATGGGCGCTCAGGCTTTTGACCCCCAAAGTGCTGCGGGCGGATAACGCCATTCTGCCTGCCATAGCTGCAGCCTATACCGAAAGCTGGAAAAACAGCCATGCCGCCCATTGCAGCCCCGCTTTTATTCAGGAGCATACGCCGGAGCATATGGAAATGATCCTGCGGGGGCATCTTGGTGCGGGTCGGGATGTGTTCGGCCTATGGCTGACTGAAACGATCGTGGGCGTTCTGGTGATCGACCGGGCGGAAAACGAACTGGTAACCCTCTACATTCATCCGGATTACCAGAGTCTGGGTGTGGGAAAAGCCGCCGTCACCTTCGCCATCGGCGCGCTGGATGAGCGCAGGGACATGAAGGTGACCAATCTGTGCGATAATGAGCGGGCCCGGCATTTATATGAAAGCTTCGGCTTTTGCCATATTGAAGAAACCCGCCTGCTGAATCCGGAAAGAAATATCAGCGAAGAAACCCGTATCCGCAAAGGACGGTATTTCCTGCCGCTGTCCGCGCTGCATCCTTCCCAGCTATATATTTCAGAAGAAAAATTAGCCGCGGTGCGCGCCTGGTTTGACCCTGAAAACCTGATCGGCTTCGATCCCGTGCCCGTCAAAAAGCGGGCCGACGGGCTTTTGTATTTGACTGACGGCCACACCCGGGCTGTTGCGGCATACCTTGCCGGAATGAAGGAAATCCCCGTCTGCGACGAGTGGGAAGAATTGAGTTGGGAGGCCTATGACGAATGCATCCGCTGGTGCGATGCGGAAGGGGCGGACACTATAGAAAAGCTGGCGAAGCGCATCGTAAGCCCGGAAGAATATCAAATCCTGTGGAACGACCGCTGCGATCAGCTGCATCGGGAATTGGAGGAAAAACGCCATGACGCTTGAACTGCTGCCCCCGGAATTTACCGTTTGCCAACTGGCAGCGGATTCAGAAGCGGATTTGTCCGCCCCCTTCACCTTTTTTGCCCGCACGGATGAAGAACTGTCGCTGGTCTGCCCGCTGGATGCCTGCCCCGCCTCCGCCCTGAACCGGCAGGACGGCTGGCGCTGCCTGCGGGTCAAGGGGCCCCTGGATTTTTCGCTGATTGGCATCCTGGCGGAACTGGCCAATTGTCTGGCCAAAGCGGGCGTGCCCATTTTTGCTGTTTCCACTTACAATACGGATTATCTGCTGTTCCGCGCGTGCCATGAAAAAGCAGCTCTCGCCGCCCTGGCTGCGGCCGGACATCCAGTGATTGCCTGATCAAGAGCAAGCAAAAAGCCCTGCGTCCAGGACGGAAAAGCAGAGCTTTTTTCATATAATGCCAAAGCAATGATTCATATCATGCTTTTTCTGTTCTAAAGCATATGGTTTTCGATTGAAAATGATCAGTTATTGCGACGATTCAAAATAGGAGCCGAATAAAAGCTATGATGGGTTCTTTCGGATGCGGATGCGCATTTCCAGCCAATTGTCCTCCTCCTGGGTTTCCAATTGCGCGTCCAGACCCGTATCCTGCATTTGGCGCATCACGTTTTTGATGGCGTTCACATACAGCCGGTGATCCCGTACCAGAGAAATCACCTTCCGGCTGGGCGGGGGCACGGGCAGGCGCTTTTGGGCCTTCATCACCAGCGCTTCGGTTTCCCGCACGGTCAAATGCAGTTGAGCGGCCTGATGGGCGATGCGGAGGCGGGCGGCGCCGTCCGGCAGGGGCAGCAGGGCCCGGGCGTGGCGTTCGCTTAAACCTTCATCCATCAAATACTGCCTGAGCTCCGGCTCTATTTTCAGCAGCCTCAGCTTATTGGCCACGCCGGAGGGGCTCTTTCCCAGCTTTCGGGCCAGGGCCTCCTGGGTCATGCCGGTGGACAGCAAATCGGCATAGGCCTCCGCTTCTTCAAAATAATGCAGGCTTTCCCGCTGCAAATTTTCGATCAGCGCCAGCAGCGCGCTTTCCCCTTCCGATACGGGCAGGATAAAAGCGTCGATATGGGTATAGCCCAGCAAGGTACAGGCACGGAATCTTCTTTCCCCCATCACGATTTCGTAACCCGCGCCCGCCGCCCGCACCGTAACGGGCTGAAGCAGGCCGTGCTGCCGAATGGAGGACGCCAATTCCAGCAGCGCGTGATCATCAAATTCCTTTCGGGGCTGCCGGGGATTGGGCGTGATCCTTTCCATGGGCAGGCAGAAAATCTGCCGTCCCCCTCCCGTCCGTTCCTCCCGCAGCACGCTCATGTACCCCATCCTCCTTTGACGTATACCGTACCCGCTGTCCGCAGCCCGGCCAATTCCTTCATCAATCCTGCTGAACGGAGCACGGAAGGCGTCCTGCTTCCCCTCCCCCTGGTTGGCGGGACGCCTGGCCGCGCTCACGGTAACTATCATTCTGCAAATAAAAAAATCCTCCTGCCGATTTTCCGGCGGGAGGAGCGGGAACCCTTCGACCCGATTCCGTTCAGACCGCGTTATTCGCCATCACTTTTTGCCGCATTTCAGCGGACGCTTGGCGGGAATGCCGTTTTTGCGCGGATATTGGGGAAGGGTTTTTTCAATTTTGAGTACGGGAACCAATACATGGCGGGTGTCCTGCTGGGGCATTTCGATGAACGGCTCCAGCCGTCCTCCCAGCGCTTCGGCGGCAAACGCGCCGTCCGCCCCTTCCTCGGCAGCGGCGGGGCCCTTCCAGCACAGGGCAAAGCCCCCAACCTTTACAAAAGGCAGCAGATATTCGCACAGCACGTTCAGGGGGGCCACGGCCCGGGCCACCGCCCGGTCGTACCGCTCCCGGTGATCGGAATTCTGTCCCAGCACTTCCGCCCGATCCTGGATGACCTTCACATTTTTCAATTGCAGATCATCAATCACAGCCTGCAAAAACTGGCATCGCTTGCCCTGGGCCTCCAGCAGCGTTACGGTAAAATCAGGCCGGGCCGCGGCCAAGGCCAGGCCGGGAAAACCGGCCCCCGTTCCCACGTCGATCAGCCGGAGCCCGGAGGGAAACAAAGCATTTTGCGTCAGCGGCAGCAGGGAATCCACAAAATGCCGGGCAGCCATATCCCGCGCCGTTACGCTGGTCAAATCCATGCGGGTATTCCAGTCCAGCAGCATGTCATGATACCGGTTCAGCCGGGAAACGGCATCCTCCTCCAATTGAACGCCCGCTTGATTCAGGGCTTCCTTCAAATCAGGCATATCGGTTCGCCTCCCGCATGGATAAAATCTGCAGCATCACCTTTTCCAGGGTTCCCACATCGGATAATTGGCCGCTCTTCACCAGGTATTCGCTTTCCAGGCACAATTTTGCCATCTCCGCCAATTGCTTGCCGGTATAGGCCCGGGCGGTGTCCAGGCTTTTGCGCGCCACGAAGGGGGGAATGCCCAATTTGGAGGCGATTTCTCCCGGCTGACACCCGGCGGCGGCCAGCGCTTTGGCATAGCGCAATTGGCGGCACTGCCTTCCCAGCAGCGACAATAGCATCAGCCTTTCCTCCCCGTCCCTTAGCAGCCCCTCCAGCATACGCAGGGCCTTGGCCCCCTGGCCGGACAGCAGGGTGTCCGCCATATCGTACACCTTGTATTCTGTGGACTGTACGCAGATGGCGTCCACGTCCGCCTCCGTGATTTCCTCCCGATCCCCCGCGTAGGCGGCCAGCTTGCCGATTTCGTTGTTCAGCAGCGTTAAATCCCGCCCAGCGGAAAACCACAGCCGCTGGCAGGCGGCCAGGCTGATTTTCTTGCCGTTCTTTTTCAACGTGGCGGCGATCCATTGGGCCAGCTCCCGATCGTCCAGGGGATCGAAGGAAACGATCTGGGCCTTCTTTTTCAAAACCTGGTACAGCTTTTTCCGCCCGTCGGCTTTGCCGTGGCAGTAGAACACGATCACCGCCGTATCCGGCAGCTGATCCAGATAACTGTCCAAGCGCTTCACCGCGCTGTCCTCATCGTAATCCTTGGCCTTTCCGGTTTGCAGCATAGCGCTGTCCCGTACCTCCACAAAGCGGCGGTCGCTCATGAAGGGCAATGTTTCCGCGGCGGCAATCAGTTCGTCCGGGGCGGGATCCGCCAGCCGTGTATCGTTCATGGCCGCGAAATCACCCCCCGCAGTCTTCTCACGAATGGCCTTCAAGGCGGATTTTTTGGTAAATTCCTCTTCCCCTTCAAACAGATAGCAGCGCTCCATGCTGCCCTTTTTCAGGGCGGAAAAAAATTCGCTGTGCTTCATTTCGTCTCCTCATGATTCAAATAGGGAATCAGCGTGGCTTCCCCATTCCGTACGGTAATGGTCAGCGCGCCCCACTCCCCCGTGTGATACGCGGGAATGCCCGCCTCCGCCAATCTTTCCAGCATATCCGGATGGGGCAGCACCGCGCTGCCTGCATTGGCGGGGATCAGGGCGATTTCCGGGGTAACAGCCTGCAGAAATTCCCTACCGGTGCTGTTTTTGCTGCCGTGATGGGCCACCTTCAGAATATCGGCGTCCGCTGCCGCGTACATTTCATAATCCCCCGTCAGATCCCCGGTGGTCAGCAGCTTCACCCCGTCCAAATCGCATAACAGGGCGAGGCAGTAGCGGTTGGCGTTCTGACCGGGGCGCACGGTGCCCGCCAGGGGCCACGTGGCCGTCAGGGTGACCCGGCCCATTTGCAGGCTGTCTCCCGCGTGCATATACCGAATGGGCGCCCCCATTTCCCGAAGCGTGTCCAGCAGGGCCAGGCAGCCCGGATCGATCAATTGTTCCTCGGCTCCCTCCGGCAGGATCACTTCCCCGATGGGCACGTTATCCTCCAAAAGCTGCGCGACGCCGCCGCAGTGATCGCTGTGCAGATGCGTCAGGATCAAATGATCCGCCCTGCGCCCCGATGCCAGCAGATAGGAAGCCGTATCGCCTCCGTATTTCCCCGTATCGATCACCACGGTTTCCCCGCCATCCAGGATCAGGGCGCTGTCCGCCTGACCCATAGCAAGCTGCACATACTGCACATCCCGGCAAACAGTCAGCCGCCATACGCCAAAGGCCATCACGACCGCCGCCCCGCCGATCGCCAGCTTTTTGGAAAACGGCTTCACGGCCACATACCGGGTGCACATCGCGGCGAACAGCACCGCCGCCCAAACGCAGTACCAGGGCAATTGAGGCGTGCGCACGGTAGCGAAGGGCAGATTTCCCAGCCATTTGACCGCGCTCACCATGCCCTGGGTGACCGGACGGATCAGGCTGCCCAGCCACATGCCCGCGGGCAGGGAAACGCAGCCCACGATCAGGATCATCGCATAAGCGGGCAGCAGCACGGCAAACAGAGCGCACAGCACGGGATTTACCAGCAGCCCGATCAAAGAGAATTTGTGAAAAATCTGAATCGCAGGCAGCAGGGAGCCCATCGTGGCGGCAAAGGTGGCGCTGATTTCCGCCCGCAGCGCCTGAGGCCGCACCTTTTCCAGCGGCTTTGCGATCAGCGGCGAAAACACGATCATGCCCAGCACCGCGCAGAAGGACAATTGAAAGCTGGCGGAAAACAGATCCAGGGGCCGGATAAGCAGGATGAACCAAAACGCCGCGCAAAGGGTGGTCACGGGGTCCAGGGCCCGGCGCACGATGCGCTGAAACATAGACAGCAGCAGAAGCACGGAAGCCCGCACCACCGGCGCGGAAAAATCCAGAATCGCGCAATAGCACAGCAGGAATACGCTCAGCGCGGCAAGCTGTCCCTTGGGCCCCATCCATCGTCTCAGAGGGATCAGCAAAAGCCCCGCCATCAATCCCACATGCAGCCCGGAAACGGCCAGCAGATGGGCCGCCCCCGCGTCGGTAAAGCCCTGCTTGGTTTCCTCCGGCAGATTGCTTTTCTGGCCCAGAAGCAGCGCTTCGGGCAGCGGGCTTTCCTCTCCGAAAACCTGCCGCAGCCTGTTTCCCAGGCTTTGCTGAATCCCGTAAATCACGGAGGCAAGGCCCCGGCCCGGATGATCCAGCACCATGGCGTCCGTTGCGCCGGAAACGCCCGCCGCAACGCCCTTTTGCAGCAGATACATACGGAAATCAAAGCCGTAGGGGTTCACCCGGCCGCTGGGATGATATATTTTTCCCGTCAGCGTCACCCGGTCCCCCTCCCGTGGAAGAAAAAGCTCCTCCTCGTCCGGGGTATAGGTCCAGTACAGCTTTTTGATGGTTCTTTCGCCTGCTTCGCCGGTATACCGAACGTTTTCCAGATACCCCGCCGCGGTGCCGTCCTCCCGAAGCACGGTATCGGCCGACAAAACGCCGGTCACCTGACACCGTCCCGCCTCCGGCAGCGATGGATGGGCGGCGAATCCTCCCAAAAGCAGCCCCAGAAACAGGGCGCAGGCCATAAACCCCGTCACTCTGCGCTTTTCATTGACGGGAAGCAGCAGCACCGTTAAAACCGAAGCCCCAAGCCCCGCCGCCCACCAGAGGGGCCGCCAGGAAAACAAAACGCCCGCCCATACACCGATGCCATAGGCCGCCGCGGCGGCGGCCAGCGGACGCTGGTGATGAAACGGGCGCGCGCTCACAGCGCGATCACCATCCCGGGGTGAACCGCCTGGGCATGGGGGCAGATTTCCCGGGCTTCCTTTTCCATCGTTTCCGGGGCATGCCGAACGGGCAGATGGGTGAGATACAGCTTTTTCGCCTGAGCCTCCAGCGCTAATCTTGCGGCCCCCGCCGCGCTCATATGAGGCTTTTGATCCGTCCATTCATGGGTCAGAAAAGCGGCGTCCGCCAGCAGCACGTCCGCGCCTTTTGCGAATTCCGCCAGGCCGTCGCAGTCGTTGGTGTCGCCGGTAAACACCAGCGTTTTTTCGCCGTCCGTCAGGCGAAGGGCCCGGCAGGGTACCGGATGGCGCACGGGCAGCGTGGTAACTGTCAGTTCCATCGCCTTCAATTCCGCGGGATAGGGCTTTACCTCAAAGGCCGGGGCCGTCAGCAGCGCCCGGAAGGGGGATTCATCCTCCGGCGGCACATACACTGTCAGCGTTTTTCCCGCGATTTCCAGATAATACCGCAGCACCAGCAAATCACTGGCATGATCAAAATGCAGATGGGAAAGCAGCACGCATTCCAGCGCTGCCGGGTCCCAAAGCTGCATCAGCCTTCCCAGCACCCCCGCGCCGCAGTCCATCAGCAGGGCTTTATCGTTGTTTTCGATCAAATAACCGCTGGTGGCGCCTCCCGCCGCGGGATAGGGCCCATGGCAGCCGATCACATGCAGCTTCATGGCTTTCTCTCCTTCATTCGATTTCAAACTTTTTGCTCACCCGGTCCCGCCAGGCCAGGCCGATATGCACGTCCTCGCCCACCCGGACCCCTTCCCGGCCCAGGCGTTCGGTATGGGTGGCCAAGGCCAATTCCGGCGTGTTGTTTTCCCCGCTCAAATGTCCCAGCATCACTTCCCGCACGCCGGTATTCATCAGCTCCAGCAGCCCTTCCGCGCTGGCTAAATTGGAAAGATGGCCGTGATTGCCTAAAATGCGCTGCTTTAAATACAGGGAATAATGGGGGTTGAGCATCAAAAGATCGGGATCATGATTGCTTTCCAATAACAAAATATCCACGCCGCTGAGCGCCTTGACCACGCTTTTTTTCATGCAGCCCATATCCGTGGCGGTGGCCACGCTGCGGCCACCGTAAAACACCCGGAAACCCACTGGGTCCGCCGCGTCATGAGGAATGGAAAAGGGATAAAGGGCTAAGTCCCCGATATAAAAATCTTCTTCGTCCTCGAATATGCGCCGGTTCCCAGGAGCAATCTCCCCCACGCTCCGGGCCATGGCGTTCCAGGTGCGTTCATTGGCGTAAACCGGCACGTGATATTTCCGGCTCACGATGCCCACGCCCTTTACATGGTCGCTGTGTTCATGGGTAACGGCGATGCCGCTTAAGGTTTCGGGCAGCACGTTGATTTCCCGAAGGGCTCCCTCGATCGCTTTTCCCGTCATGCCCGCGTCGATCAAAATTCTGGTATCTCCCGCGCCGATAAACAGCGCGTTTCCGCTGCTCCCGCTGAAAAGCGGGCAAAATGTAAACCGCATACCGTGTCCTTTCCGAGGAAAATCATTTCCGTATTATTATAATCAAAAATGATCATCCTGGCAAGCGGTAACTCACGCAAAAGAGGCGAACCAAATGACTAAAAGGTAGGAGGTAGGAAGTAGGAGGTAGGAGGTTTATATAGCCTCACAAATGAAAACGACTAAAAACCTCCTACTTCCTACCTTCTACCTCCTACTTTTTCCTATACACCACCGCCGCCGTGCACAGGCATACGCTTTCCGCGCCCGCGTTCAAAAGCGTTTTGGCGCAGGCATGGGCTGTGCTGCCGCTGGTGCGCACATCGTCTACCAGCAGGATCCGCAGGCCCTTTGCGTCCCCCGGGCAGGAAAAAGCCCGGCTCACGTTTTCACCCCTGCGCTTGAGGGGCGTGCGGCTCTGAGGTCTCCGGTACCGGTCCCGGCGAAGCAGTTCCATCACCGGAACGCCGGTTTCCCGGGATAAGCCTTCGCACAGCAGCAGCGCTTGATTGAAGCCCCTTTGACGAAGGCGTTTTTCATGCAGCGGCACCGGCACGATGCAATCAAATTCCCGGCGGGTAAGGGCATCCACCATAGCGCGGCTGAGCAGAGGAGCCGCTTCTCCGCAGGCGTTGAATTTCAGGGCATGAATCAATTGGCGCACTTCGCCGCCGAAGCGATACGGAGAAAACACGGCCTCAATAGGCTTCATCAGGGGCGACGCGCAGAACGCGCAGGGCTTCCCTTTGACCACCGGGGACAGGCACCGATCGCAGGCCTGGGGCGGCACCCTCCAGGATTTCAGCTTTTCCCGGCAGGCATCGCACAGGCAGTCCTCCAGCGAAGCGTTTCTTGGGTCCCCGCAGCATAAGCAATTGGCCGCCCGCGGGTACAGCCAATTTGCCGCGCGTTTTCCCGCTCTTCTAAGCCAAACGCCAAATGGAAGCATGCCCTCACCCCCCTCCTTATTATACCAGCAGCGTTCTATATCTTCAAATCCTTTCCCAAATTTCTTCTTGTTCCATTCATTCAAATAGTGTATAATAATTCCGGTTCGTATCATCGTATTCTTGATAATTCCAATATGGATTGCGAAAGGATGGATTTATTATGCAAAAGACCCCCATCACCGCGGAACAGCTTCAGGCTTGGAGCGAAAACTACCAATCCTCCCAGGCCCGGCAAATTGCCACCCTGGCCCTGGCCAAGCAGGATGTGAACGACGCCGCTTATGTGTCCAAGGCCAGCTTTGCCATGCGGCATAAGTTCTCCATCGATCTTCCCACTCTGCCGGTGACCAATCAGCAAAAGAGCGGCCGGTGCTGGCTGTTCGCCGCCGCCAACGTGCTGCGGGAGCGCATCGCCAAGCGGCTGAATCTGGCCTCCTTCGAGCTGTCCCAGAGCTATCTGGCCTTCTGGGATAAATTCGAGCGGGCCAATTATTTCCTGGAAAGCATCCTGGAAACCGCTTCCCTGCCCACGGATGACCGCACCGTATCCTTCGTGCTGCAAACCGGCGTGCATGACGGCGGCCAGTGGGATATGTTCGCCAATATCGTGC
>JAEEGL013169385.1_pt1 | contig 12424 bp, 11 predicted proteins | sample 9134231 | NCBI WGS metagenome assembly JAEEGL01 (sample SAMN16246548, study PRJNA631951) | gut metagenome | biome: gut microbiome; feature: rumen; material: fiber-attached | host: Bos | place: Iran: Karaj | collected 2018-10 | reverse complement strand
CTGCCGCACCAGTATAGGCGCAGCCCGCTGCCGTTATCATCATCGCCGTACAGAAAATTGCAGAAATTACTCCACGCTTCATTTTTTTCCCGCTTTGCCGTCAATTTATCAGCTTTTTACGGCCGCTCCGGCAATCAATCAGACAATTCTTCACAGTAACACTAAATAAATAATAACTCAGGCCTTAAACGTTTACCTGCCATATATTGCGATCTAATATGCAATTATTGTGATTTGGGGGACAAATTATTGCTCTGTAAATTGTGCCTCTTTCACAAGCATATGGTATGAATTCCCTCCCGCACCATATTTAATCACTTTTTTCTCTTCCTCTTTATTGCTTTCAGGCAGGATCAAAAAAAGCAAAACATGGTTATATTTTGCTTCCTTCGAAGAGCATGCTGTGTTACGATTAATAGGATAATCGGTAATTATCTTATGTATGTAAGTCTGAAGAGATAGTTATGAAAACAAACAGCCGGCAGAAAAAGCTTGACTATCTGCAGCAGAACCGCGACTTTGTGCGGCGCACTGTTGAAGAAGACCTTGAGAAAGACATTTTCCAGAAGGGGAGCTCGATCCGGATCTGGCACAATGTGGAAACCGAGGGGTTCGATGCGCACTGGCACCGTGCGCTGGAGATTATCATTCCTGTCGAAAACTATTACGACGCTGAAATCGATAACCACAAATATCATGCAGTGCCCGGCGACATCCTGTTTATTCCGCCCCGTGCCATGCACGCGCTGTACGCCCCTGACAGCGGGTCGCGCTTTATTTTCCTGTTCAACATCGATTTTTTCTCCGTCCTGAAGGATAATATCGGGATCCAGTCGCTCCTGAAGGCGCCCCTGCTCCTGAATGAAAAGAACAGCGCGCCGGTGTACGGCGACATATATGAAGAGTTTTCCCTGATCTGGAACGAATATTTCGGAGCAGAGGAGTATTATGAGTTTTCTATCTATTCTCATCTGTTACAGATATTTACGATCCTTGCACGCTTTCAGCTCTCGCGCCTTCGTCCCTTTTCCGGGAGCAGCGATTTAAAGCGCAAGGACTATTTTGACCGGCTCGGCCGCTCGCTCGAGTACATCTCTCTCCACTATAACGAGGCGATCACACTGGACGAAGCGGCTGCCCTGAGCGGCTTTTCCAGATATCATTTTTCAAGGCTGTTCAAGGAATACATGGAGTGCACCTTCTATGACTACCTGACGGACCTTCGTGTGAAAGCGGCGGAAGCGATGCTCGCCGGCGATGATCTTCCCATCACGGAAATCGCGCTGCAGTCCGGGTTTTCGAGCATCTCCACCTTCAACAGGACGTTCCGCCAGAAAAACGGCTGTACGCCGAAGGAATACCGTGTCCTTTATTCCGAGAGAAGACAGCTCGCTGCCTACGAGCACCAGTGACACGACGCGCCGCGGCAAAGGAGGATAATATGAGAAAAGGCTGTATAAAAGCAATGTCTGTGTATCTGCTGGCACTGGCTCTCCTCGCCGGAGGGTGCGCCGCGCTCCCGGCTCCGGCCCCTGCCGGAGACGCCGCGCCAGTACAGGAAGAAGCTCCCGCGATGGAGGAGGCTCCCGCAAAGGAAGAGGCCGCGCAGGATGAGGCTCCCGCGACGGAGGAAGCTCCCGCGGCACAGGAGCCTGCCGAAGAGGAAAAGGAGGAAGCCCCCGCGGCATCTGAAGAAATGAATACAGACGAAAAGAACCGCCCCGGAGAAATGCGCGGTCTTACACCCGCAGAGCTGATTTCCGAAATGAATACCGGCTGGAATCTCGGCAATTCCCTGGACGCCACGAGCGCACGGGGGCTCGGAGCGGAGACCTCGTGGGGAAATCCCGCAACGACAAAGGAGATGATTGACGCTGTATCCGGGAAGGGCTTCAATACGATCCGGATACCGGTGACCTGGGACGGCCATGTGGGAGCCGCGCCGGACTATATTGTCGACAGCGAGTGGATGGACCGCGTACAGGAGGTCGTGAACTACGCGATCGACGACGGAATGTTCGTCATCCTCGATACACATCACGAGGAGAACTGGCGGATTCTCGACGATGCGCATATCGACGCCGTAAACGCCGAGCACACCGCGCTGTGGAGACAGATCGCGGAGCGTTTCAGGGATTACGGCGACCACCTGATCTTCGACGGTCTTAACGAGCCGCGCGTAAAGGGAGGCGCGAATGAATGGAACGGCGGAACCAGCGAAGGCCGTGCCTGCCTGAATCTCCTGAATCAGTCCTTTGTGGACACTGTCCGCGCGACCGGCGGCAATAATGAAAAGCGTCTCCTCCTGATCACCAGCTTCGCCTCATCGGCCGTGATCCAGACCATCGGGAGCCTGAAGATTCCGGAAGATGATCATCTTGCCGTTTCGATCCACGCCTATACGCCCTACGGCTTTACCTACAAGGTGGACGCCGACTGGGCCCTGTCCGAGTGGGACGGTTCGCACAACTATGAGATCGACAAGGTGATGAACGATCTGAAGCGGATCTTTATCGACAAGGGAATCCCGGTAATGATCACCGAGTACGGCGCCCAGAACAAGGACGGCAACGATAAGGACATCGCCGCGTGGGCAGCGCACTACCTCGGGAAGGCAAAATCCCTCGGAATTGTCTGTGTGTGGTGGGACAACGGGTGTTATACGACCGGAAACGAGCAGTTTGCCATCTTCAACCGGAACGACTGCACCTGGTACTCGGAAGAGGTGGCGGATGCCATCATGGCAGTATTCCGCTGATACAGTCAGCAGGCAGGCAGTTCCTGTAATTACGACTTTCGGCATTGGAGATTTTGACAGATTATGGATCAGTCCGTCGATTATAAAGGAAAACAGCTGCAGCAAAGGCGCGTTTCGAACTCCCTCGGGATCCTCGGCTCCGTCGTTGTTGCGCAGGGCGCCTGGGGCATCGCCAAATCGCTCATGGCGGCTGTCGATTTCCTCCCGGGAATATTCAGGCAGATCGAGGAGACCACGCAGGAAAACCTCATGATCGTCCGCGTTATTGTATATTTTGTGGTATTCCTTGTCATTCTTGCCGTTTTTTCCATACGCTTCTATATCGGGTTCTCGGCCAGAGCCGAGAGCATGGGCGCAAAAAGGCTTCCGGTCTATCTGGCGGTTTCCGGTATCCTGGTCGGGTTCTATGCCCTTTCGCTGGTCATGTCTGTCCTGAACTTCCGCAGCCGGATGTCGAACCCTGCGGATTATTTCGTATCCCTGCTGCTGGATTTCACATCCCTTGTCCTGTTCGCGGATCTTATCAGGTCGTCGGCAGCCTGCAGGAGGCTGAAAAAGGAACTTCAGCAGTACGAAGCACAGATTCTGCCCCTGAAAGACGCCGGGGACGGGAAGGGGCCTGTCAATGCAGCTTGATTTTCACTACTATGCCACATATCTTGCTGCCTTCCTCGCAGGCTGTTCCCATGAAGAGAGTCTTGCGGTCTGTTACAGCGCGCAGTTTGTCGACTGCTGCTCGAGGACCTTCCTCGAGTCTGTAAAGGGCCCTCTGGCCGCTGCGACAACGCAGCTCCAACTGGAGATGATGGATGCGAGGACGGATCTTATCGGCCTGCAGGATATCACAAGAATCTGGGCATCTTTTCATTTCCTTCCGAAGGACCTTGGCGCGCAGGTGCCGCACAGTACCCGTTTTTACCGTAATAAATACCGCCTGATCTGCGGCCCCTGCTCGGAGCTTGTCCGCGATACAGTGCTGCTTGCAAAGGGGCGTTCCCCGGAGGCCGCCGGCATTGCCATGCATGTCCTTGCCGACACATGGGCGCACAGAGGCTTTGCCGGAACCCCTTCCCTTGTCATTAACAACACAGACTCATATTTTTACGAGCTGACGGAAGAGGACGGCATACAGAAGGAAAAACGGATCACTTTCCGGCACAATCCTTCCGCAAAGGATGATCCGGAGAACGGTATCTACGTCAGCACCCTGCTGAATCTTCGGGAATCCTCTGTCATGAACCTCGGTCACGGGAGGGCGGGACACCTTCCCGACTACAGTTTTATCCGCTACAAGTACCTTCCCGCATGGGGAAACTATGAGGAGCTCATAAAGGACAACCCCTCCGAGTACATGAAGGCCTTCTGCCAGATGGTCTATGCCCTGCGGTTTCTTCGCGGGGATTACGCGGACTTTGCGCCGGATTTGTTTGACAGTGAGAGGACGGATCCGTACCGGGAAGAGATTGACAGGATCCTGAGAAAAAGACAGACCATCGCCTCTTCGGACTGGAAGGAGCTGGCTGAGAAGGTGTCGGGGCACGAAATTCCGCCCTTCGAAACAGAGCTCTACAGGAAGGCATATACTGCGGCGCCGCAGGAGGATAAGGATAACACTGCTCCCGGGCGGTTTTTTATCGCGGCGATGGCACAGAAAAGCATGGTTACCCGCAGAATCTTCCGCTCCGGCAGCCTTCTGGCAGGCATTTCGATCGATTTTGACAAGTCAGGCTTTGCCGGGATCCGGGATTTTCACAAGCTGATTACATATTTCAGGAATAATCCTGCACCGGAAAAAGGACAGGCATCAGATGACAAGACTTCAGAGAATTGAAAATATAGCCGTCGCTGCGGTCATGATCACCTTCGGCGTACTGATTGCGCTCAGACCTGAAGACGGACTGCGCTTTTCGGTGCTGGTCCTGTGTATCTTCCTCGGCCTTCTGGGGATCCGCTGTCTTGTATATTATTTCATGCTCGCCAAAAACATGGTCGGAGGCAAGGCCATGCTGTTCGCGGGCGTATTCTTCCTGGACGCAGGCGTGTTCCTGAACACACTTCTGTACGAAAGAGTCTTTTATCTTCTGCTCTATCTGCTGGGGCTCTATCTGTTCACGGGGCTCGTGGACGTCCTTCGCGCCTTTGAGGCGCGCCGTCTCAATGCGCCGCTGTGGAAATTCAAGCTCGCCTACGGATTGGCCGAAATCCTGGCCGCCCTGTCCTGCGTGCCGGCAGCCCGGAACCTCCGCGCCCTGATCCTGATCTTCTGCGCGGGACTGATCTATTCCGGCTGTGTCCGGCTTGCCAGTGTCTTCCGCAGGACCGGGGTTGTTTACGTACAGTAATGTATTCGCAGTGTCTCTGACACTGCCGATGATAATAAGGAGGTTATCACTATGTTAATGAACAGGTTCTCAAAGCTGCTGAAGCTCACCGCCCTGTCCGCCGCCTTTATCCTTGCCGTCTCAGGGAGTGCTCTCAAGGCCCGGGCCGAAGTGAGTGTCTCCCTCTTTCCGAACGTAACGCAGGAAATGACAAATCCCGCGTACTGGGGCGCCATTCAGGAAATGCGCGAGCCGGGGAGCGCCGTAAAGGTGCTGGCCTCTTCCTATGCAATTGATGCCCTCAACCGGCGCTTTATCGAGACGCCGGACTGTTCCATGACCGATCTTGCCGCCGTTGATCTTCGCTACGACGGGGACAGGCTTAAGACCGGCATTGCATCTGGCTGGGAATCCGACCGGAGCTATTTTAAATCCTCCGGCGCCATTTATGATATGTACGGAAATGTCGCGGGCGAGGACTTCTATAACACAATTCTTTCCAATATGCTCAGTCCGTCGCTGACAGGGGAGATGTACATCCGCTACGGCATCTGCACGCAGCGCACCGACATCCGGGCCTGCCCGACCATGCAGATCCTCACCGATGCTCCCGGGGACAATGATTTCGATTATTTCCAGCTCGCCGCCCTAAGGGTCAACGAGCCGGTCGTCATCAAGGCCGTATCCACCGACGGCCTGTGGTATTACATTGCCGGTTCGTCCTGCGGAGGGTGGGTGCGCGCCGCCGATATCGCTGTCTGCAGGTCAAGGGAGGAATGGCTTGACGCGTGGCAGATCCCGAACGACCTCCTGCTGGTCGTAACCCAGGGCAAGATCTACCTTGAGCGGTCCAACAACAACTCCGAATCCTCCGGAAAAATGCTGACAATGGGAACGACCCTCCGGATTGCCAGGGACTGGGAATACTCGGAAAAGGTCACGAACCGCTCGGCGATCCAGAACTACGCCGTCTGGCTGCCGCTGAGAGATGAGAACGGATATTATACAAAAAAGGTCGCGCTGATTTCCCAGCACAACAGCGTGAGCATAGGCTACCTTCCCCTGACGCAGCAGAATATCCTGAACGTCGCGTTTTCCATGCTGGGAGATGCGTACGGCTGGGGCTCGATGCTCGATTCCGCCGACTGCTCCGCCTATACCCGCGATATCTACAAGTGCTTCGGCCTGGACCTGCCCCGCAACACCACCTGGCAGAAGGCCATGCCGGTTGTAAAATGCGCGATGGGTGAGCTGCCCCAGAACGAGGCCGGCGATGTTTTCAAAAAGGCCCTTCTGGACACGCTTCCTGCCGGGACGCTTCTGTATTTCCCCGGCCACACCATGATGTACCTCGGGACTGTCGGCGGACAGTACTATGTCGTCAGCTCCGTGAGCTCCATGGCCAATCCCGAGACGGGCAAATACCTGCGTGTCCGCAGTGTTACGCTCAACACCCTTGAAATCAGGCGCATGAGCGGAAAGACATGGATGAACTGCCTGGACATGGCACTGATCCCCTACGAGGCTGCACAGTAAAGCCAGATCCAAAAGGACTTCCGGTTACACTGCCGGAAGTCCTTTTTCATGCCCTGGTTATTTACCTTTTCCTGCCCGTCCCACGAGCACGGGTTATGCTTTATCTTTTACAGGCTTTATCTTTTGCATGCCCTTACCATGAACATGGGGACAGATGCCTGGTTGATCTGTTCATTGCGGTCCCAGACTCTGCGCCAGATATTCTCATCTGCCGACGCCTGCGCGTCAAGTCCTCTCAGCAGCTCCAGGTCCCACCCGGGGCGCCGGATTCCGGACAGCGGGACCTGTCTTGCGATTGCCTCCATGGCTGCCGTGTCCGTGCAGAGGTAGATATCGTCCTCTCCCGCGTCTGCGGTCGCCTCTCTGTCCCTGTCATAGCCCTTCCTGGCCTCTTCGTCATAGAGGAAATTGTAGTAATTGGCGTCGAAAACAAGGAGCTTCCCGCCCGGCCTTAATACACGCATCCATTCCGCGTAGGCCTTTTCCGGATGAGGAAGATTCCAGGTAAGGTTTCTGGACACCACAAGGTCGAACGACGCGTCCGAAAAATCCAGCTCCTCTGTGTTCATCTCAAGAAACCGTACGCTGACACCCTCGTCCCCGGCGTTCGCCTTCGCCTTTTTGAGCATTTCCGCCGTATAGTCGATTCCCGTCACTGTGTGGCCCATCTGCGCCAGCAGGATTGACAGGAAGCCGGGGCCTGTCCCCGCCTCGAGAATATCGAGCCTTCCCTTCTTCTTAAGAAGTTCTGCCATTTCCTCTCTCAGCACATCGCCCCACATCCTGGTGTGATCATCGGAGAGCTCCGCCCGGATTGTCTGCGTATACGAGTCTGCCCTTTTAGTCCAGTAGGCCTGGTTCTCCTGCTCTATGCTGTCCCACTGCTTCCTGCCTCTTTCGGGAAACAGGAGTTTTTCTCCCCTTACCGGCTTTTCCTTCCGGATTTCTTTCAGCGCTGCGTTTGTCTGCATAATTATTTTCCTTATATTAATCTTTCCGGCAGTTCCATCTCCCGGGCTGCCGCCAGGAGTTCTTTTGTATAGGGAGATCGCGGTCTCTTCAGGATTTCACGCGTATTTCCCTCTTCAAGGACGGCTCCGTCCTTCATTATCATTACTCTGTCGCAGAGCATACCGATCAGGGCAAGGTCGTGAGAAACCAGTAGGATCGATATGCCTCTTTGCTTTTTGAGCCGCAAAAGAAGCTCAGCGGCCTGCGCCTGCGTCGATACGTCGAGAGCGCTTGTTATCTCATCACAAAGGAGAATGCCTGCGCCTGTAAGGAGTGCCCTTGCGATGGACATTCTCTGGCACTGTCCTCCCGAGAGGGCGGCGGGATGCCTGTCAAGAAGCTCCTCTGAAAGCCCGACCTCCTGCAGCACCTTCCCAGGCGACTCCCGATCCGCAGCCATAAACTCCGTCAGCGACTGCCGCATTGTCCTGCCGGGATCAAAGGAGGCGTACGGGTCCTGGAAGATCAGCTGCATATATCTTCCGGCAGCCCTCGCATTCCCCGGGGGAAGACTTTTTTCTCCCGCAAAGACCTGCCCGCTTTCTGCCCTCTCCAGTCCGCATACTGTCCGAAGGAGTGTTGATTTCCCGCTGCCGCTCTCCCCGGCGATGCCGAGAATTTCCCCCTTTTTAAGACAGAAGCTGACATTTTTCAGCGCTTTTGCCGCGTCAGGCCCCCTGCCATAGGTTTTACTGATATTTTCGCCCCGTAAGACGCAGTTTTCCGGAATTCCTTCCCGCATCCTGTATCCTGCCTGCTGCCGTGATTGTTTTTCCTGTACTGCTGCCGTGATTGTCTTCAGCTGCGGCCAAGCCGCGGCACATCCTTTAACAGCTGCTTTGTGAAAGCCTCCCGGGGCGAATCCAGGATCCGATCCGTGTCCGCGAGCTCTATTATCCTGCCGTCCTTCATAATGCCGATCCTGTCCGCAAGTCGCGCCGCGATGCCGAGATGATGTGTTGCCATGAGAATCGCCATCTGTCTTTTTGAGCGCAGCTCCTCCAGCTCCTTTACAACCATCGCAGCCGTCGTGGTGTCAAGCGCGCTGGTCACCTCGTCGCACAAAAGAATCCTGGGCTTTAAGAGCACGGCTGAAGCGATCGCCATCCGCTGGTTCATGCCGCCGCTCAGTTCATACGGCCTCATGCGGAGTAGCTTTTTTCCCTCTTTCAGGCCAAGTCCTGCAAACACCTCCTCCGCCTCGTCCGGATCCCAGGCAAGGCTGTGGCTTTCCAGTATTTCCCTGATCTGTGTGCCGAATCTTCTCAGCGGATTAAAGGAACCCGCGGGATTCTGCGGGACAAATCCGATCTCCCGTCCCAGGAGCTTCCGGCGCTCCTTCCTGCAGCACGCAGCAGGGTCCTTTCCGTCGAACAGCACCCTGCCCTGCGTCACCCTCAGGATTTCCATCCCAAGGACCGCCCTTAAAAGCGAGGATTTCCCGCTGCCGCTCTCCCCTGCAAGGCAGAGCGTCTGACCTCTTCCGACACTGAGGGAGATATCCTTAAGGACCGGCGTATCCCCGTACGCTGCCGTGAGATTTTCAATTATCAGCAGATCATCACCCATTGTCAGCTGTTTTTTAACAGCGCCCGGTAATCCATCACCGCGTCGCCGAGATAATTAAACACGAGAATCGTAACGACAGCGGCAAGCGCGGGAAACAGTACCGCCCAGGGGGCGATCTGGATGTACGCCCTCTGCTCGCTGACCATGGATCCCCATTCCGCCTGCGGCGGCACGACGCCAAGGCCTAGAAAGGAGAGTCCGGAAATCCCAATCATGGTCGTGCCGATCTGTGTGAGCGCATAGGTCACCATCGGCGCGAGGATGTTCGGGAGAATATGGTGCGCGAGAATATACGCGCCGCTCTTTCCCCCGAGAATGGCCGCCTGGATGTACGGCAGCGACCTTATGGATTTCGTGTGGCTTCTTGCAAGTCTTGCAAAGCCGGTCCACATCGTAATCCCGAGCGCCGCCATCGCCCCGGCGATCCCGCCGCCCAAAATCCCCGCCACGGCGATTGCGACCACCATCTGCGGAAACGCAAGCGCCGTATCCGCAAGCCGCATCAGCAGCTCATCCAGTACAGACCCGTAATATCCGCAGAGCATGCCTGCCGCCGTCCCGAGAAGGAATGACAGGAAAACCAGAAGGAAGGTGACCCCTATTGTCGTTCGGGCTCCCATAAGTACCCGGGAGAAAACGCAGCGCCCGAGATTGTCCGTCCCGAACGGGAAAGCACCGCCCGGCGCCATCCGTATGAGATCGCTCCCTGTCCTGTACGGATCGTTGGGGACAATAAGCGGCGCCAGCAGCGCTGTCAGCACCAGAAGAAGCGCCGCTCCCGCCGAGACCGCGATTTTCAGTTTCTGTCTTTTTATCCTGTCTTTTACAGAAAGTTTCACTGTTCCCCGCCCGACTTTCTCACCCTCGGATCCAGGACTGCGCCGGCAGCATCTGCCAGAAGATTTATCACCGCATAGATGGTGCCCATGATGAGGACGAATCCCATGATCACCGGATAATCCCGTGCGTTTATGGAATCCATGACCAGCTTTCCGATTCCCGGCCAGCGGAAAATCGTCTCAATAACAACACTGCCGCCCATCAGAGTCCCGACCGCGAGAGCAAGGATCGTCAGGATATGTCCCAGGCTCGCCGGCAGTACATTTTTAAGGATGATGACGCTTTCCTTTACGCCGCGGAGGCGAAGCCCTGTCACATAATCCTCTTCCAGCTGGGAGAGGAGCTCTGCCCTGATCTGTCTAACAAAGCGGCTCGCAAGCGGGATCGCAAGGCAGAGCGCGGGGAGGAATAATCCCTTCAGGTCTCCCGCGGCAATCACAGGAAAGAGCTTCAGCCGGATGCAGAAGAAATACATCAGGAGAACCGAAATCAGGTAATTCGGCATGGAATTGCCGACAAAGGAAAGAATCCGGATAAGGTGATCCGGTATCCTGTCCTTCAAAACAGCGCCCGCGATCCCCAGCGGCACGGCTGCCGCCAGCGAAAGGAGAAAGCTCCCGGCAGCCAGGACCAGCGTATTCTTAAGCCCCGCCGCAAGCTTTCCCGAAACAGGCAGCTCGTCCTTAAAGGATATTCCGAAGTCGCCCCTCAGAATCCCGGAAAACCACTCCGCATACCGCACAAGAAACGGCCGCATAAGTCCCAGCCTTTCCCTCTCCGCCTGCAGCACCTGCCTTGTTACAGCGATTCCCTGGGAGGTGAGGCGCTTTTCCGCCGGATCTCCCGGAGCGAGGTACATCAGGGCAAAGACCAGAAAGCTCAGGACCACCAGTATAATGACCAGCTCCGCCGCGCGCAGTAACAGGCGGCGGAACAGATTGTTTCTATCCATGAAAAGCTGCCTGACTTATTTCGCGGGCATGTCGGTCGCTGCGTCAATGCCGTAAAAGTCGAACGGCACATCCTCCGCAAAGCCAAAAACGCCCGGACGAAGGACCGTCGTGTTGTTGAAAAGCCCGACATATCCGAACGCGTTGTCATCGACGGCGATCTGGACAATCTCATTTGCAAGCTGCGCGCGCCTGTCAGTATCCGTCTCATAGCGGAGCGCTTCTATCAGCTCCTGACAGTGCGCATCGGAAAAGCCTCCGACGTTATAGTAGGCGCCGTCCGAGAGTGTAGAGTCGATAAAATACAGCGGATCGCCGGATTTGTCCGCGATCATGCAATAAAGCGCAAGATCAAAATCCGCATGCGCGATATAGGTGGAATCCGGATCCTCCTCCACCCGGATCTCGGAAGCAATGCCGATCTCTCCCAGCTGCTCCTGGATCAGGACTGCCAGCGTATCAAGCGAGCGGGCAGCGTAGCAGGCAATCCGGATGGAAAGCTCCTGCCCGTCCTTCTCGAAGAATCCGTCGGCGCCCTTTGTGTATCCGTCTTCCTGAAGAAGCCTTTGGGCCTTCTCTGTATCCACAGAAGGAACACTCACCCGGCCGTAGGGCGCCTTTGTGGAAAAAGGCCCCGCTGCCGGCGAGACGGTTCCGGAGAGGTAAGCGGCGATTTTATCCTTATCGACCGTGAGGTTTATCGCCTCGCGGACGGCATCGTCAAGCGTATTCTCGTTGAGTATATAGAACTGCAGGCGGGCGCCGGGAATCTGCACTACGTTATAGGAGTCCGGATCGGACCGGTAAATCTCCAGCGCCGCGGATGAGACACTGTTATAGCAGTCGATCTCTCCGCTCTGCATCGCAAGAAGCTTCGGGTCGTCTTCCTGCATGTAATAAAATACGGCGCCGTCCAGCTTTACATCGCCGCCCCAGTAATTCTCGTTCCGGACAACCTCGACGTCTCCTGCCGGGACAAAGCTTTTAAGGACAAACGGACCTGTGCATATAGGATTGCTGTCATAATCCTCCGTATGATCAAGGTCAACCATTCCGAGCTCCGGGCTTGCGAGGTCGTTTTTCAGGGTGGGGTAAACCTCAGGGGTCGTGATGACAATCGTCCTGTCATCCGCTGCTTCGATATCAAAATCAGCGAGATAGGAAAACCGCCCGTTTACCTCGGCAGCGCGCTCAAGATTCCGCACGGCCATGTCCGCGGTGAGCGGCTCGCCGTTCGAGAAGGCGGCGCCGTCCTGCAGCGTAATTGTCCAGGTATTCCCCTCTGCCTGCGCATCCGACGCAAGACAGGGCACCGCTGCAGACTCTTCATTTAATTTGAACAGAGCCTCCGAAATACCGTAGATGGATGTGTACCAGCCGTAATACTCTTTATGGACATCGAGGCTGGGATAGGCAAAGGACGCTGCCGTCCGCAGAAT
>JAEEGL012171929.1_pt1 | contig 12424 bp, 9 predicted proteins | sample 9134231 | NCBI WGS metagenome assembly JAEEGL01 (sample SAMN16246548, study PRJNA631951) | gut metagenome | biome: gut microbiome; feature: rumen; material: fiber-attached | host: Bos | place: Iran: Karaj | collected 2018-10 | reverse complement strand
GCTTACCCTCACGCAACGCTTCCTCAAGGTGGAACCAGCCCTCGTAATTCACATCGTGATTGAAGTCCATGTTCACCTTGGTTGCCTCATCTGTAAGCAGGAACCAGCCTGTCTTGGACAAAGTATAGCGATCGGTGTCAATGTCTATCAGCACCGTACCTATAGAGAGTCCTGCCTCAAGCAGACACTTCACGGCATAGCGGCTGAGCCTTTGGTCCTCCTGCAATGCAAGGAACACCTCTTCCTCCGTCATACCCTCCCTGTTATTGCGCAACAGTTCGAGTATGCCGAACTTCACCATAAGGCGCGAGGCTTGGAACACAGCTGCGCCCCATGCTATGAACTCTGCCTGCCGCTGAGCCTCGCGCGCAGACAGTTGTTCCGCTGTATATTTTCTCTTTAGTTCAGGAAAAAGTGTCATCTTTCTTCTTTCTTAAACTGCAAAGGTACATCTTTTTTTTGGCATTACCAAAAAGACAACAAAAAGTTTGCAGTTTATCTGCAAACTTTTTATTATAAATTTACATTTAACACTCGTGCTGATGAGGAAAAGCGGGGAAACCGCTTTGCACTCGTTTACATATGAGTTGATGCGGGGTAATCCTTATTATTAACCCGCATTGACGCGTCTTTACATTATTCTTAATATGGTGTTACGACAGTAGCCTATATCACATAGTCCAGGCAGACCCTTTGTATGGTAAAGGGTTTTACCTTTGTCTCGGCCACTGCCACGTGAGCTGGGTGCGTGGCGTAGGCTTTGAGGGCTTCGGGACTTTCGAGGGTGCTGTCGAGCATCACGTCGCAGTTGGATGATGACAGCCTGCCATTGATGTTGACTTGGCATTTCAGCAGACCCGGTACAGTCCCTACCAGACCTTCCAGACCTTCCTTGATACCTTTCTTTACTTTGTCTTTCTCTTCTTCTGTGAGCTCGGGACTGAGTGTCCAGAGAATAATGTGCTTTACTTGCATGGGCTTATTCGTCTTGTTGTTGTTTATGAATTAATCGTAGGAACTGCATGACCTGCTCTTCTGCAACTTGCTGAGCGAGATCCAGATTCTTCTGCGTAAGACAGCGGTCTTTCATCATCCTGTGGGCCTTCATGGTGAGAGCCTGGCGGTCCTTGTTTGTCCAGCTGCCAATCTCAAAGAATGCGACGGTGCGCGCCTCGTCTATGAAGTTCTCGTCGAGCAGCTTCACCTGTGGCAAGTCGAGGGTAATGCTGTCACCATCGACACTGATCCAGGACTCGTCACACTGTGAGAAGTCAATGCCGAGACGCAGGGTGCCGTAGTAGATCCTGATCAACTCCCTGTTGCTGAAGAAGCCTTTGTCAACGGTATCGACGAGCTCTTCATCGTTGATAGCGAGGAACTCCCACTGACCGATGTCGCGCATGGCGGTGACATAGGTCTTTGTGGTGGCGATGTCGTCGCTGCGGCGTATGGAAACGCCGACAGGACTGAAGAACCAGAACCAAAGGGCAAGGCCGGCGATGAGGGTCAGCGCGGCTATTATGGCAATTCTTTTGAGTTTCTGTAGCATGGTGGTGATGTGTTATTGATGAAAAGCGTGGAAACCGCTTTGCACTCTGTTGATGATGAAAAGCGGGGAAACCGCTTTGCACTCGTTTAGTGTATTACCTTAGTCACCTCCGGGGCGTTCTGACGCTTGCCATCGGGGGTGAAGGTTATGATGATGTCCTCCTGATGCATCCCGAGATAGGAGATAATCGGGATGAGCATCTTGGCTGCCGAGCGACGGGCGTCTTCCTTGATGCCCAGGCTGGGGATTTCCTTTATTATCTCTTTGCGGCCACGAGTCTCGTAGGATGACAGTTCCTCGTCACTGAACTCCTTGCCAAAGAAGGACGTGTGCTGCTTCATGCCGTCGTAGTCTATTCCTGTTGACGTGGTTACCACGACTGGCTCAGGCAGATGAACCTCTATCTTGCCGTCCTGACGGCGCGTGATGTCACCGGCCTTTACCTCTGACATGTCAATGTATGCCTTGAGGGTAGCATTGATGGGGATAGCCACACGGCGGTCACTTGCTGGGAGCGGAACATTGATCTCACTGCCGAAGAAGCGCGTAGTGATGCGTGACTCGTCACGATGAGTGACAATCTTGCGCACCTGATATTCGGAGACATAAAGGCGCGAGCACCGTTGTATCTGCTGCAGCATGTAGGGAATGGTGTCAACATGTCGCTGCGACTCATCGGTCTTTCCGCACCCACGCAGAAGGAAGAACAAGGCTGCCGCAATGACAACAATGACTATCAGAAAAAGGAAAGTTCGCAGTTTGCGCATATCTTTGAGGTTAGTTTCTTTTTAGGATAATGTATATTATCACGGGAGCGCCGAATAGCGGTGTCACTGCATTGAGAGGCAGCACACTGTGCTGCGGCAAGACCGAGATGACATTACAAAGCAATGCCACGACAGCGCCCATTACTATCGTTACGGGCATCAGTGTGAGGTGGTCAGCAGTACGCATCATCAGCCGTGCTATGTGGGGCACAGCGAGGCCTATGAACGCCACGGGTCCACAGTATGCGGTGCTGATACCGGTGAGCAGTCCCGTGGAAAGCAGTAGCCATCGACGCACCTGGGGCACATGTACGCCCAGATTTCGGGCATAATCGTCGCCAAGCATCAGGGCATTCAGGGGCTTGATGAGCAAGACGGCCTGCAGCAAGCCAGCGAGAGTGAGGGCGGTGAATAGTGGCAACTGCTCCAGAGTGACGTTATTGAAACTGCCCATACCCCACAGAACATAGCTCTGTATATTGTCAGCATTGGCTACTGTGTGTACCAGCGAGACAACAGAGCTGACCAGATAGCTGATCATGATGCCCACGATGAGCAACATCAGATTGGACGATACTATGGTCGAGGCAAGGAGCAGCAGCGCTATGACTGCCACGGCTCCGATGAATGCACTCACCACAACAGCCAGACTGCCTGCCAGAAACATCCCTACATCTGACACCTGAAGCGATAGTGTGCCGCCCGTGACAAGCATCACAATCGCCACGCCAAGCGACGCGCCATTGGTAATACCGAGTATCGAGGGGCCTGCCAGGGGATTACGAAAAGCTGTCTGAAGCATCAGGCCTGATGCGGCGAGCGATGCTCCACACAACATTGCAGTGACTGTCTGTGGCAGACGCGACTCAAGAATGATGTAGCGCCAGCTCTCACGCTCCATCTCTCCGCCCGTAAGGGCCGCCACCACCTGTGACGCAGGAATGCTGACAGAGCCTATCAGCAGCGACATCACAGATGCCAACAACAGCAGCAATGCCAGCAGTATGGTCGATTTACAGTTTATTGGGCTACGGCTTAATTATTTATTTAATCTTTTATAATAACGCAAACTGTCACGGTTTATTATGTTAGGATGCATAATGGCAATGAAATCATGCAATAGCACCTCGGGATGAAACGGAGTCTCCTCATAGAACCCTGTCTTCATCAGGTTACATCCGAAGGCGTTACCCGTCTTCCATGCCTTCATACGCTTGTTATTGGGCCATTCTTTTGCCAGCCCGTCAAGCGTGATATCAGTCTGCATGGAGTATTTGAACAGCCAAATGTCTGCCTGCTGACCTCTGTCAAACACCGTCTCTGGCGAATAAGGCAGGGAACCTGCACCGGCCACATCACTGAAGATATAGCGCCCACCGGCATCCTTTATCATATTGCCCACATAGCTGTCACCTGCCGCTACATACCAGATATTGCCAATCTTCATCTCGGTCACAACGGTGGGCAGAGTGTCTTTCTTTTCCAATGACTTCAGTCGCAGGTACTCTTTCTCCACCTGGGCAAAGAGACTGTCAGCCTCTTTCTCCCTGCCCATCAGCATGCCATAGAAGCGCATCCACTCCGCACGCCCCAGCGGGATATTCTCCATATAGTCAGCACACTCCACGACTGGTATGCCGAGCTTGCCCAACTTGCCATAGCTGCCAGCATTCTCAAACGGCGATAGCATTATGGCATCAGGGGAAAGGTTGATGATAGACTCTATGTTAGGCTCTGCGCTACCGCCACAGTTCTGCACCGTGCCATCTTTCAGGCCCTTTACTATCTCCGGGATATGGATATATTCCACATCGCCTACGCCCTTGATACTACTCAGCGCACCAAGTTCCTTCAGCAGACCGCAGTGCACGGAGGTATATACCAGCACCTTACTGAACGGCCGCGGTATCTCATAATGGTGCAGCACAGCGGTAGTGTCAGCGCTCCAGGGATTACGGATATCAGCGATTATCATGCTGTCATTCCGCTCCACCTTCAGCAACTTTGCATAGCGGAACGGCACAGGAGTATTAGCCCCACCCTCATCACCGGTTTGCGACGATGGAGAATGGGGCATACAAGAACTAAGGAGCAATATCGCTCCGAGGAATTTCTTCATCTGTTGGAGATGCTTTTACCTCAACACGGTGTTGAAGACAACAGTTGCAGGACCTACGCCAGTCACGAACTGCTTCTGCTTGATGCCCGCTGCATCATAGATTACGGCGTAACCGTCTGTGTGATAGTCGGCATAACCAGCTGACAGGTTGTAAGATGTGATAATGACGCTGCCCAATACAGGGTCGATTGCTATTGTTGCAGGAGCAGCGATATCCGTACCATCAATGAAAGTACTTTCTTTGCCGGTAGAGAGATCATAAACGCTATAGGTCGCAGTCTCACCATAACGGGCGTGATACATGTAGAACTTTCCTGCGTGATACTTTACTTCTGATGCCTCTGCCAGCTTAACGGAGCCGTTATCTGTGAGTCTGTAGAGGCCCTCACCACTCTGAGTCCAAGTGATTTGATCATAGGAACCCATATCAAGGAAGTAAACCTGTCCGTTTACGACGAATATCCTTGTTGGGTTCTTTATGCCGCTGTTTTCGATGATTTTCGTAGTCCCGTCGGTCAGGTTGATGGCAGAAATAGAGCCTTTATACGTGTAGCCGTCAGAGTTTGCCACATAGAGAGTCTTGCCATCTGCTGTGATTGCCATACCCTCAGCGTTCATGCCACAGGCATAACGAGCTGTAACAGCAAGGCTCATAGTATCGATAGCCAGCACCTCGCTGCCATAGGTAGAGACATACACCTTGCCATTGGCAGCCAGAAATTCGCGGGGCATGACTTTAGCATCTCCTGCAGCGTTGCGGATTTCAATCTGCTTCTTCTGCTTCAGGGTAGTATTGTCAGCGACGAACACCATGCTCTCATCAGAAGAACAGATGTAGAGCTTACTGCCATAGACGATAGCATCATTAGGCGTACCGCCCAGCTCAATGCCGTTTACTTTCTTGTAGGCATTCTGTGTGGTCTCCTGGGTGAGGTAGTCAAAAGTTGTCAGTGAGCCGTTAATGCCTGAGTAGCTGTTGCCCTCGTTTAGCACATAAATACCCGTAGATACCGTTACAGGAACGTAGGGAGCATCATCGTTGTCACTACATGAAGTGAAGCCGAAGAATGTGGTGGCCAACAGGGCCGAAAGAATCACTTTTTTCATTTGTTGATAAGTTTCTTATATGAATTTTGAATTATGAATTATGAATTATGCATTATGAATTATAAATTGGCCTTCGCCGTTACCATCCATGCTCTGCCCGGCATGGGATAGAATGCCACGATGCTGTACTGTTCGTTCAGCAGGTTCTTTATGTCAAACCGCAGGGAGCACCGCACCTTCTTCCATGAGAAATCATGCGACAGCGTTATGCCCATCTCGTTATACCCCTTTAGCATTGTATCCTTGTAGTGCCTTATGTTTGGCCAGCGGCTGCTCACCATCACATCATGCACGGCAAGGTTTACCCACGGATTCTCCCATGTCAGCGCTACGGAGCCAGTATGCTCTGGCGTGTACGGCAACTGCAGATTGTATGAAGGCGACTCCGGTGTTCGGTCACGCACCTTCTGCAGCGTATAGCTGCCCGCAAAGAGCAAGGCATGATGCTCTGAGAGACGCTGCGTCACGTTGGCGGTGAAGTCCATACCTACGGTACGCACCTTGCCCACGTTGATATTTGTCCACACGAACATGTTGTATGGCACGGCCACAATCTTGTCCTTCACATTGGCTACATACACATCGAGGGAAACAGAGAATGAGGAACCGCGCGTAGATTCCGACAGCTCATAGTCCCTGCTCCAGGTTGCGCCGAGGTTGAACTGGTTGGTTCGCTCGGGATTCAGCGTGGGACTTCCGTAGTGGAAGTAATACAGCTCGTTGAACGAAGGGGAGCGGAAGATGTCCTTGAACGATGCCCTGACGAAGAGTCTCTCGCGGGGCAGCAGCTGGTAGCTCAGGGATATGCTGGGTGACAGGTGCGAGATGTTACCGGCAGCGCGTCCGCTCTTCACCTTATTTATATATAAGGAGTGCAGCAACCTGCCAATGGCAGTAAAACGCCCTGTTGCAAAACGGCCCGACAGTGCCTGCAGCACCGTGTGGCGCAGCGGGTCGCCATAGTCCGATTCATCGCTGCCGGTGAGGTTGTTATAGAAATAATCGGCCGAGTAGTCTAAGCTGAGATAGCGGTTCACCTCATAGAGCACAGCTGCCGTAGCATACCATTCACGCTGCCAATACTGATGGTCTTTTATGTTTCCTGCATAGAACGGGTCTTCGTACTCCGTCATAGCGTAATTGAACTTGCCTGCATACTTCATGCTAAACCGCTTGGAGAGGCGCTCCCTACCCTGCAGCTGCACAAAGATATTGCGGTCATGCTGGTGCTCCATGTTTTCGTTGACATAATAACGCGCCATGCCTGGCAGCCCCCGGCTGTTGTCATAGAAGTAAGCCTTCAGCGTCATGTTGCTTTCGGCATTACGGGTATATGAGAGGTTCATCTCACCGTGACCGGACTTCATCATGTTGTTCTCGCGGTCATAGGTCACGCTTGTTCGGCCATTCTTCAGGGTAAAGGGATAGTCATTCTTCACGTACAGATACTCCCCCATTGCCGTCAGCGCCCATTTCTTGCCGAGTCGTTTTGTCACAGACAGGAACGGATTGGTATATCCCCACGACCCCAGTCGCATCAGAACCGTTGCGGCGTCCTTCTCTGGCTGTGGCGTCTCTATCACCATCGCTGCTGCTGATGCCAGATTGCGTGCAGGTTGGAAGATATTGTCGGCATCACCCACGATGAGAGACAGCGCCGCCACATTGTCAAGGGAATAGCGCGAGAGGTCTATCTGCCCGCTCTGGCAGTCGCTCAATGCCACGCCGTCATAGACAACCGCCGTGTGTCCTGCCCCCAGACCACGCACCGACACCGTCTTCATACCACCCGCACCGCCGTAGTCACGCAACGTGATGCCAGGCAAACGGTGCAGCACGTCGCTGATGTCTGTCACGCCAAAGGTATCAAAATCGCGGGAGGAAAGCGTATAGCGAGGCGCTGCACTGCGCAGGTCACGGTCACGCTGAGAAGAGGTGACGGTAATCATCTGCAGCGTATCACTTTTCATACGCGCAGCATCCTGAGCACTGAGGTTGCATACAGCAGCCACAGAGCAGACGATTGGCAGGAGAAAACTTTTTAGTAAGAATTCTTTCATCATATCAATTCCTAACCCACGAGGAAGATAATCTATCTTTCTTAAACGACAGCTCAGGCCACGTAACAGCCCGTCACCATCGCAGAGGCAGGTCTTCTGACTCTTCTCCGGCTCGTCCGCTCCCCAGTCTTCCCAGTGGGCTGAGCCACCAGTGACATCATCTGTCGCAATGGGAGTAACGCATCCTCAGTGCAAACAGCGAGGGAGTAGAGCAATAAAGGAGAATCACAGCTGCGGGACAGTTGGGGACTCACACCCCATTCCCTATTAATTGCCAGCGGCAAACCTCATTTGCAAGCATAGCATCCATGCATTATCCCGAATACATACACCCATACACATACCGAAGACATACATCCATGTACGCATGAGGACATACATCCATGTACGTTTCAGGCTTATACACTACTATGCAAATCGCATGCAAAGGTATAAATAATTAAGGAATTAGACAAACTTTTTCCACTTCTTTTACACTTAGGTTGCAACATAGTACCCGTCTGCCAGGTTTGGCAAAGCCTCTCCAGAAACATCTCATAGGAATAAAACCATGAAAATAATTCCCCCGGTTTCCTTTGATAATTGGAATTTTATTTGTAAATTTGCAACAAAAAGGAGGCGAGTATGGATTTAATAACAATATGGACGATAATCTTCGCTTACATCTTCGCTCTTATCGTTACACCGAAAAAACGAAGATAATCTGCGTATTTTTATAGTGGTATATTGAGTGGTAAGCTTGTATAATAAAGTTAATCAGCATACACTTCAGCTCAAAAAGATCTCCTTTTTTCTTTGACCGCACAACAAAATTGGAGTCTGAAAAGAGGGGTAAAAGAGGAGTAAAAGAGGAGTTAAAGAGGAGTTAAAGAGGGGTAAAAGAGGAGTTAAAGAGGAGTTAAAGAGGAGTTAAAGAGGGGTAAAAGAGGGGTCTCAAAACACTGACAAAATGGCAGCATAACTATTACGTTCTAATAGTAGGTCTTTTACCCGGTAATAGTAGGTCTTTTAGGAGGTAATAGCAGGTCTTTTACAGCCTAAAAGACCTACTATTGCAACGTGCTGGTAATCAGATAGTTTCAGACTGCCATTTTGTCAGTATCCTGACATAGGCCTCAATGCCACCGAGGTGGTTATTTTTCCACAACATCGCTAAGCCCATTCGCTACCTGATAGGAGTCTTTGCGCCTCAGCGTTCAGGCATTTCGCACGGCAGGACCAAATGTACTTGAGTCCCATTCTCGTCCCAGCTTATAATAAAAAAAGGCAACATGCTATTAAAAATAACTTGTTGCCCCGTATTTAGTTGCGGAGATCCGACTCGAACGAATGACCTCCAGGTTATGAGCCTGGCGAGCTACCAACTGCTCCACTCCGCGATATTACCACTCAGATGCACTCTTCTATACCCATAACGACAAGCGAACCTGTCCCTTTTCTTTAGGCTTAACGAAGACGTTGAACTACATGAGTTTTTGTTTTTGCGGTGCAAAGGTAGTCATTTTTATTTAGATATGAGAAGCGAGAGAAAAGAAATTGCATGAAAAAGCATGCAACAATGGCTTTTTTTGACCTCAGTCAATGTTCTCCGAGGTCAGGCAGAGCTGTTTCAGGTCATAGTATGACCCATTGTAAAGATTGAAATCCACGTAGCCCTTGATGCCGGGGAGACGCCCCGCATCGGTGTGCTGCCAGAATTTCCATTCGCCTTTGTACTCCATTTTGTCCACATAGTAGTGAGCAATCCAATAGGGGTAACTGTCAAAGCGCTGGTCGGAAAGATATTTCTCCTTAAATTTATAATAGGTATATAGAATGGGTTTGACGTGATAATGGTCCTCCACGACGTGCAGCCACGTAAGAATCTCCTTCTGAAACTCCTGCGTCTGCATCCCCTCAGGGATGTGCTCTACGTCAAGAACAGGCGGCAGATCCCCCTCCTCCAACTGGACATTGCGCAGAAAGTGATAGGCCTGCTGACGGGCCGCAGACTTTGTGGAATAGAAATGGTACGCACCGCGTATGAAGCCATACTCGCGTGCGTTGTAGAAATTATCCTTGAAATTCTCGTCTATGAGCGTAGAGCCTTCGGTGGATTTGATAATGACAAACCTTACCGGAGCCTTGTTTATCATAGCGTTGCGCAGTTGCTCCCAGTCTATGACACCCTGATAGTGCGATATGTCGATACCCTGTATCTCAAATCCCTCACCATTAGGGTACTCAGGGTCACCATACAATGCGCGCCAACGGAACCCCGTAGGCATCACAAAGAAATAATAAAAGGTGATGATATACACAACGACAACAAACAACCCTCCCATCCACCAGACACGTCGGTATAGTGGATGAGAGGGTTTGTATGGCCGTTTTGATGACAATCGGATGATGTCTGCGATGGTATCGCAGACTCTTGAACTTTATTCTTTTGAGTTAATCTTTAGCAAGAGTGTTCCAGAACCAGTGTCTTGGTAGGCTGGTCGCATACCTCGGCAGGTCCGAAATACTGTATAGGACCAGGGTAGCAGTAGCATGTCTCCTGTGCCCACTTCTCGCGCTGGGAAACGAAGTACTGGAATGGCTTGCCGTTGAGATCTACAAGGGCCTTCTTTATCACTGGCTTCATCTCACCGTTACGCTTCTCCATGTTCATCATCATAGTGATGGGGATACCGCCGGCAATCCACTCATCAATAGGCTTTGATGTGTTCTTAACAGAAGACATATAGCCGGTCTTGCCTGCTGCCATCAGCATTGAGGCATTGAAACCAAGTGAATAGCAGTAGTCTGCATCAAAGTTGGATGGTGCAGCGCAGCGGCCTTCATATCCGAAGAAGTGGTGCTGAGTAGAGAATTTGCCGTTATACTTGCCTTCCTTCTTCCACTGAACGAGCTTTGCATTTACCATCTCAGAGAGCAGTTTCTCTGTCTCGATGAGCGATACCTGCACATTTCCATGTGGGTCACGATCCAGAGCGAGCTGACGTGCCACAGCTGTTGGCAGTGAATTGAATACTGCAAGATTGTCCTTTGCCAGGTGAGCCTTGACATAGTCTATAGACTCATGGCGTCCCAGGTTCTGAGCCTCAGGAGCTGCCAGCAGGTCGTTCAGCTCAGAGATAAGCTTCTTGATAGCAGGAATGAACTCAATGATACCTTCCGGCACGAGGGCAACGCCGTAGTTCATGCCCTTCTCAGCGCGGTCAGCAATAATCTGAGCCATGTAGGTTACGACATCATCCAGCGTGAGGTTCTTAGCCTCTACCTCTTCACCAATCAGAGTGATATTAGGACGGGTCTGCAGAGCACACTCCAATGTAACGTGAGAAGCAGAGCGGCCCATAAGCTTGATAAAGTGCCAGTACTTCTTTGCAGAGTTACAGTCACGCATGATATTGCCGATCACCTCAGAGTAAACCTTGGTAGCGGTATCGAAACCGAACGATGTCTCAATCTCAGAGTTCTTCAGGTCGCCGTCAATGGTCTTAGGACAGCCGATTACCTGCACGCCTGCACCGATAGCCTTGTAGTACTCAGCCAGCACACAGGCGTTGGTGTTTGAATCATCACCGCCGATGATAACGAGAGCCTTGATGCCCAGTTGGTTCAGAATCTCAAGTCCCTTGTCGAACTGCTCCTTCTTCTCGAGCTTCGTACGACCTGAGCCGATGATGTCAAAACCGCCTGTATTGCGGTACTCGTCAATGATATCTGCAGTCAGCTCCATGTAATTATGATCCACAAGTCCGCCAGGACCGAGGATAAATCCATACAGTTTGTTTGCGGGATTCAACTTCTTGATACCGTCGAAGAGGCCAGAGATGACGTTGTGTCCGCCAGGAGCCTGACCTCCTGAGAGGATTACACCGATATTCATCTGGGCTGTCTGCATCTCACCATCGATAGGCTCAAAGGTAAGAGTAGGCATGCCATAGGTGTTAGGGAAGAGCTTCTTCACCTCTTCCTGGTCTGCTACTGACTGTGTAGGAGCACCTTCTACGGCCTTCAAGGCTCCGCGAAGTGCTTTAGGTAACTTTGGCTGATAGGCAGCACGGGCAATTTGCAATGCGCTTTTTTCCATGTTTTTGAATTGTGAATTATATGTTAGTTAATCTGATTTTCATAGAAATCATCTGCAAAAATACGAAAAAAGTTCAAAAAACGGGCAATTCTCACACATTTATTTCGTATTATTAAGAAAAATACGTAACTTTGCAAAGTCAATTTTACAAATGAATTGCTATATGCAATCATGAAATAAAGTTGAAAATTACAAATTGAACTGATATATTCACTTAGAAAAAAGGTACAATTATGAAACAGATGAAAATTATCGCCCTTCTGCTGGGCTTTTGCGTATGCCTCGCCAGCTGTAACTCATGGAACAACATGAGCAAGACCGGTCAGGGTGCTATCATCGGTACAGGCGGTGGTGCAGCTCTCGGTACTGCTATCGGTGCCATTGCAGGTAATACCGCTCTCGGAGCAGTTATCGGCGCTGCCGTAGGTGCCGGCACAGGTGCTATCATCGGCAAGAAGATGGACAAGACCCGCAAGGAGGCTGAGGCAATAAAGAACGCCCAGGTAGAGACAGTGAAGGATGCTAACAATCTGGACGCTGTTAAGGTGACATTCAACTCAGGCATCCTGTTTGACACCGGCAAGTCAACCCTCTCATCAACCGCAAAGAACTCTCTGGCAGAGCTCGCTACCGTGATGAAGAACAATGCAGACTGTGATATCGCTATCCAGGGCTACACCGACAATCAGGGTTGGAAGAAATCTACTGCAGAGCAGAGCGCACAGAAGAACCAGGCACTCT
>JAEEGL012084732.1_pt1 | contig 12424 bp, 12 predicted proteins | sample 9134231 | NCBI WGS metagenome assembly JAEEGL01 (sample SAMN16246548, study PRJNA631951) | gut metagenome | biome: gut microbiome; feature: rumen; material: fiber-attached | host: Bos | place: Iran: Karaj | collected 2018-10 | reverse complement strand
CCTCTCGCGGCTGAAACATTCCGGGATCACGCGGTTTTTGCTGCTGTTCCGCAGCAGCCGCAGCCGGAGCGAGATCGTGGCGACCTTTCTGGCCGTTCTGGAGCTCTGCCGCTCCAAGGCGATCCGCCTCGTCGGCTCGGACACGGACTGCACGGTCGACTTTGAAAAGGACTCGCCGGACACCCTGGCGCTGTAAGGAGTGCAACAGTGGAAACAACAGATCTGCATGAGCTTGAGGCCGCCATCGAGGGGATCCTGTTCGCCTCCGGCGAGCCGGTGAACATCGACCGCATCTGCCTCGCGCTCGAACTGGATAAAGACACGGCGGAGATGCTCCTGCGCAGGCTGGAGGATCATTACGCCTACGACCGGCGCGGCGTCCGCCTCGTCCGGATGGAAAACGCGTATCAGCTCTGCTCCGCGCCGGACTATGCCGACGCCATCCGCAAGGCCTTCGAGATCCGCAAGAGCGCAAAGCTGAGCCAGCCCGCGCTGGAGGTGCTGACCATCATCGCGTACTACCAGCCCACCACGCGCGCCTACGTCGATCAGGTGCGCGGCGTGGACAGCTCCTATACGATGGGACTGCTGCAGGAGCGCGGGCTCATCGAGGAGTGCGGTCGCCTGCAGGTGCCGGGCCGGCCGCATCTCTACCGCACGACGAAGGAGTTCCTTCGCGTGTTTCACATCTCTTCGCTCGAAGAGCTGCCCGAGATGCCCGGCATCGAGCCGGAGGGACAGCTCCGGATCGGCGAAAACGGGGAACTGCTCGACATGTCCGACGGCCCGGCGCTGCCGGACGATGCTGGAGCGGAGGAAACCTGATCCTCCGCGGAGTCTGAACGAAAGGAGGCGGTCGCTTGACGGCGCTCAAGATCCTCGGCATCATCCTGCTGGTTTTTCTTTTGATCGGTTTTCTGCACTTCGGCGTGATCGTCTCGTTCGGAGAGGAGCTGCGCGTGCGGCTGCGCATCGGTCCGGTCAAGCTGACGGTCTACCCGCGGAAAAAGAAAAAAGCAAAGAAGAAAAAGGCCGAAAAGCCGCAGCCGGAGCAGGAAGCGGCGAAAAAAGAGAAAAAGCCGAAAAAGAGATCCTCTTTCCCGAAGCCGACGCTGGACGACGTTCTTGACCTGATCGACACCGCGTTTTCGGCGCTGCGCGCCATGGTGCGGCGCGCGTGCCGCAGGGTGCGGATCGATCCGCTGGATCTGACCGTCGTTTTCGGCGGCTGGGATCCAGCGAGCGTCGCCGCCGCCTTCGGCGCGGCCAACACGGTGATGTACACCGTCATGCCCCGTGCGGAGGAGACGTTCTATATTCCGGATCCGTCGCTGCATCTGCGGATCGATTACGATCAGGAGCGGACGACCGCCGCGGGCGCCCTTGGCCTTTCGCTGCGGGTGTGCGACCTGTTTGCGATCGTCTTTGCCCTGCTGATCCCGCTGGCGAAGTGGTTCCTGCGCTTCAAGCGGGCGCACAGGCACGACAAAGCCGCCTCCAAAGAAGGGAAAAAGGAAACTAACGATACAAACGACACCGAAGAACGAATCGCGTAGAAAGGAATACGAACATGGCCAATCTTGAAAAGAAACCTCTGAGCGATCTGATGGAGACCACGATGACCAAGATCCGTGAAATGGTGGACTCCAATTCCATCATCGGCGAGCCCATTACGACGCCCGACGGCGTGACCGTGATCCCCATCTCCCGGGTCAGCTTCGGCTTCGGCACGGGCGGCAGCGACTACGGCAAGACGGTCGATAAGTTCGGCGGCGCCGGCGCGGCGGGCGTGCGGATCGACCCGGTCTCGTTCCTCATCATCAAGGACGGCGTCACCCGCGTCGTGCCGGTTGCGATGCCGGCCGTCGGCGTTGCGGACCGCCTGCTTGATATGGTCCCGGAGGTCATGGAACGCGTCGAGAATTTCATCGCGCAGAAAAAGGAAGAAAAAGACCTCTTCTGATCCTGCATTTGCGGGCATACTAGGACCACTTCAAAGAATCGGGAGTGGTTCCTATGTCGTATGCGCGCCGGATCGCCGCGCTTTTCCTCGCCCTGCTCTGCACTGCGGGCGCTCTTCCTTGCCACGCCGCGGGCCCGTCGGTTTCCGCAGCCGCTTACGTTCTGATGGACGCGGACAGCGGACGCGTGCTGCTCGCCGAGAATGCCGAGCGCGAGCTGTCCGTCGCCAGCACGACGAAGATCATGACCGCGCTGGTCGCGCTGCAGGACGGGGATCTGACAAAGGTCTGCACGGTCCGGAAGGAGCACCTTGCGCGCGGCTCCTCCATGTACCTCGCCGCCGGCGAGACACTGACGCTGGAGGACCTTCTCTACGGTCTGCTGCTCTCGTCCGGAAACGACGCGGCGGAGTGCATCGCGGACAACTGCGGAGGAAGGGCGAGCTTTATCCGCCACATGAACGACACGGCGGCCGCGCTCGGTATGACGCACACCTCGTTTGCAAATCCCAGCGGGCTCGACGAGGCGGGACACTATTCCTGCGCGCTTGACATGGCGCGCCTGATGGCGACAGCGATGCGCGATCCCGTTTTCGCGCGGATCGCTTCGACGGCGACGGCAAGCGCCGCAGCGCGCAGCATGACGAATCACAACCGCCTGCTGAACGCGGCCGTCGGCTGCGTCGGCGGCAAAACCGGCTATACCGACGCTGCCGGGCGCACGCTTGTGACCTGTGCCGAGCGGGAGGGGCTGCGGCTCGTCGCGGTGACCCTCCACGACCGGAACGACTGGAACGATCACGAAGCGCTGTATGACTACGGCTTTTCAACGTATCGGCGCGAGATCCTGCTCGCGCGTGGGAGCGTCTGCGCCGTCGTCCCCGTGCGCGGGGGCGGCGTTCCGTTCGTCACGCTGAAGGCGGCGGACACGCTGTCCTGTGCGCTTGCGGAGGGCGAGACGGCCGAGCTGTGCTTTGCGTTGGAGGAGACGGCCGCCGCGCCGGTGCGCGCCGGAGAGAAGCTGGGCGAGGCGATCGTCCGCGTGGACGGCGCAGAGCTCGGACGCGTCCCCCTTACGGCGGCGAACGACGTAACGGCCGCCGCGGCAAAGGCCTCCGGTTTCCGGATGCGCGGATAGGAGAACGATTTGGAACAGCGACTGCAAAAACTGATCGCCGCCGCGGGGCTCTGCTCCCGCCGGACGGCGGAAACGTGGATCGAGGCGGGGCGCGTCAGCGTCAACGGCAAGCCGGCGGCGCTGGGAAGCAGCGCCGATCCTGCGCGCGACGAGATCCTTAGGGACGGGAAGCCGCTCGTCCTGCCTGAGCAAAAACGCTATCTCATGCTCAACAAGCCGCGCGGCTACGTCTGTACGCTCTCCGACGAGCAGGGAAGACCGACGGTTGCGCAGCTGGTGGCCGACTGCGGCGCGCGCGTCGTGCCGGTCGGCCGGCTCGATCTGGATTCCGAGGGCCTGCTGCTGCTGACGAACGACGGCGCGTGGATGCAGCGGATCCTGCATCCACGCTATGAGATCGAAAAGACCTACTGCGTGACGGTCGCCGGAGACGTGCGCGGCGCCGCAGAGCGGCTCGCCGCGCTGACGGCGATCGACGGCGAAGCGATCCGCCCGGCGCGCGTTGAGACGCTGCGCACGGGGCGGGAGACCGCGGAGATGTCCGTCACGATACACGAGGGAAAGAACCGCCAGATCCGGCGCATGTGCGCGTCTGTCGGCCTGCACGTCAAGCGGCTGCAGCGCGTGCGGGAGCATCATCTTCTGCTGGGCGATCTGCCGCCCGGGCAGTGGAGGGAGCTGAGCGCGGAGGAGCTCCGGGAGTTTGAAGAAAAATAAGGACGGGAACGAACGATGGCAAAGAACATCCTACATACGATCGAGAAGAACATGATCAGCTTTTCCAAGGGGCAGAAGCTGATTGCACGATATATCCTCGACAACTATGACAAGGCGGCGTTCATGACGGCAAGCAGGCTCGGCAAGACTGTTCAGGTCAGCGAGTCCACCGTCGTGCGCTTTGCCACACAGCTGGGCTATGACGGATATCCCAGCATGCAGCGCGCGCTGCAGGAGATGATCCGCGGAAAGCTGACCTCCATCCAGCGCATCCAGGCGTCGGACGGCTCGCTGGGCGGCAGCGATCTGGTCACGAACGTACTGCACCGCGACATGGAGAACATCCGCATGGCCATCGACCAGACGGACGCCTCCGAGTTCGACCGCGTGACGGATATGATCGCCGCTGCAAAGCATATCTACATCGTCGGCTTCCGCTCGTCCTCCTTCCTTGCCGGCTACCTCAACTTCTATTTCCGTCTGATTTTTGACAACGTGACGCTCGTCAGCGGCGGCGCCGCCGGTACGTTCGACCAGATCTTCCGCGTCGGCCCGGGCGACATCGTGTTCACCATCTGCTTCCCGCGCTACTCCGAGCTGGCGCTCAAGACCATCCAGTTCGCCAAGGACCGCGGGGCGACCATCATCGCGCTGACCGACAGCGAGCTCTCGCCGGTCGCCCGCGCGGCAGACGCGTCGATCCTCGTGCACAACGAGATGATCTCCTTCGTCGATTCGCTGGCCGCGCCGATGAGCATGCTCAACGCGCTCATTCTGGCGGCCTCCCGCCGGAAGGGCATGGACGTCTCTGCCAGCTTCTCCAAGCTGGAACAGATCTGGGAGCAGTTCTCTATCTTTGGAAAGGTCGAAGATGAATAATAATCATTCTGTTGTTGTCGTCGGCGGGGGAGCCGCCGGTATGATAGCGGCCATCTCCGCCGCACGAAAGGGCGCGCAGGTGACGCTGCTGGAGCCGAACGAGCGCCTTGGAAAAAAGCTCAATATCACCGGAAAAGGGCGCTGCAACGTGACGAACGCCTGCGCCTGCGACGAACTGATCGCGCACGTTCCGCGTAATGGCAAATTCCTTTACAGTGCATTTTCCCGCTGGGATGGGCATGACACGATGGCGTTCTTTGAAGCGCTTGGCGTGCCCTTGAAGATCGAACGCGGCCGCCGCGTCTACCCGGTGTCTGACCGCTCCTTTGACGTCAGCGGCGCGCTGGAGCGCGAGCTGAAGCGGCTGGACGTCCGCCTCGTCCGCGACCGCGCGGCGGCGCTGATCCTGCGGGAGGGGCGGATCGCCGGCGTCAAGGGCGAGCGCGCGGGCTATCCTGCCGCAGCAGCCGTCGTCGCCACGGGCGGCATCTCGTATCCCGCCACCGGAAGCACGGGCGACGGATACCGACTTGCCAAACAGGTCGGGCACACGGTGATGCCGCCGCGCGGATCGCTGGTCCCGCTTGCAAGTGACGATCCCGACTGCGCCGCCATGCAGGGGCTCTCGCTGCGCAACGTGACGCTGCGCGTCAAAAACCGGAAAAACAAGGTGATCTACGAGGAGCTCGGTGAGCTGCTGTTCACGCACTTCGGCGTCAGCGGTCCGCTGGTGCTCTCTGCAAGCGCGCATATGCGCGATTTTGAAAAGGACAGCTACCGCCTGCTGATCGACCTCAAGCCCGCGCTGGACGAAAAGAAGCTCGACGATCGGCTGCAGCGTGATTTTGCCGAGCGGAGCAACCAGGATTTCGACAACGTGCTCGGCGGGCTCGTGCCCAGAAGCATGATCCCCGTTCTGGTCCGCCGCACGGGCATCCCCGCGGACACCAAGGCGCATTCGATCACGAAGGAGCAGCGGCGCAGGCTGCTGGAAACGCTCAAGTCGTTTGAGATCGCCGTCGCCGGGCCGCGCGGCGTGGAGGAGGCGATCGTCACCTCCGGCGGCGTCAAGGTCAGCGAGATCGATCCGAACACGATGGCGTCCAAGCTGCTGCCCGGCCTTTATTTTGCCGGCGAGGTGCTGGACGTGGACGCCTACACGGGCGGCTATAATCTGCAGATCGCATGGGCGACGGGAAAGACTGCCGGCGAAGCGGCTGCGGAGCAATGGGAGAAAACGATGAAAGACAAGCATTACGCGGTCTCGGTGGACGGGCCGTCCGGCGCGGGAAAGAGCACGCTGGCCAAGGCCGTCGCCGCGGAGCTGCACATCATTTACGTGGATACCGGCGCGATCTACCGCGTCATCGGCGTCGCGGCCCGGCGCCGCGGCATCGATCCGAAGGATGAGGCTTTGGTCGTCGCCATGCTGCCGGAGCTGGAGATCGGCATGTCCCACGGCGAGAACGGCGAGCAGCGCATGTTCCTGAACGGGGAGGACGTGACCGCCGAGATCCGCCTGCCGGAGATCTCGATGTACGCCTCCGCCGTTTCGGCGCTGGCGCCGGTGCGGGATTTTCTGATGGAGATGCAGCGCAAATTCGCCCGCGAACAGAGCGTCATCATGGACGGGCGCGACATCGGCACCGTCGTCCTGCCGGACGCCGAGATCAAGATCTTCCTCACTGCGGACGCCGAGGTGCGCGCGAAGCGCCGCTGCCTCGAGCTGGAGCAGCGTGGTACGCCGAAGCCCTACGACGAGGTCCTGGCCGAACTGAAGGAGCGCGACTACAACGATTCTCACCGTGCCGTCGCGCCGCTGAAGCAGGCGGAGGACGCCGTTCTGGTCGATACCACGGCGCTTGACTTCGCGCAGAGCAGGGAGCTAATCCTGAATACCATCCGGGAGCGAATGAAGTTATGAACAGGTTTTACAGAGTTCTTCATTTCATCTGCTATCCGTTCTTCTGGATCCTGTTTCCCTTCACCGTGCACGGGCTTGAGAACGTGCCGAAGGACCGCCCCGTCGTTCTGTGCGGCAACCACTCGCACGCGGTGGATCCGTTTCTGATCTGCCTTTGCCTGCCGCGCACGGTGCCGGTCCGGATCATGGGGAAGAAGGAGCTGTTCGAAAAGCCCGCCCTCGGCTGGCTGCTCACGAAGCTCGGCGGATTTCCGGTCGACCGCGGGAACAGCGATCTGGCCGCGGTCAAGACCGCGATCCGGACGGTCCGGGACGGAGCGCACCTGCTGGTCTTCCCGGAGGGCACCCGCGTCAAAAGCGAAGGCGAGGTCCAGCCGAAGGGCGGCGTCGTGATGATCGCGATGCGCACGGGGGCCCCGCTCCTGCCGGTCTACGTCGGCAAGGCGAATAAGCTCTTTCACATGACGCACATCGTCTTCGGCGCGCCCTACGAGCCGAAGAGCGAGACCAGACACGGCACGGCGGAGGAGTATCAGGCCTATGCGGACGAGATCATGCGCCGCGCCTACGAGCTGGGCAGGGAGTGGGAAAAGTGAACGTCATTCTTGCAAGATCCGCCGGCTTCTGTTACGGTGTGGAGCGCGCGGTGGCGCTTGCGGAGCAGACCGCCCGTGAACACGGCGGCGCAATGCTCGGCAGCATCATCCACAACGACAACGTGATCGCGGAGCTCGCATCCCTCGGCATGCGCCGGATCTCCTCGCCGGAGGAGGCCGCGGCGGGGGAGTCCGTTCTGATCCGCTCCCACGGCGAGCGACGCGAGGTGCTCGAGGCGCTGGAGCAGCGCGGCGCCGTGATCGTGGACGCCACCTGCCCGAACGTGCGGCGCACGCAGCAGCTAGTCTCCGAGGCGGAGCGGGATGGCGATCAGGTCGTGCTCATCGGCGAGGCAAACCATCCGGAAGTCATCGCCATCGCGAGCCGCTGCCGCGGCGCGGCGGTCTGTGATTCGCCGGAGGCCCTGCGTGAGCTGCTGCAAAGCGGGTCGTTTGATCCCGCTCGGCCGACGCTTGTCGCCGCACAGACGACCTGCATCCGATCCGTTTGGGAAAAATGTTTAATTTTTCTAAAAAAAGAGTGTACAAATCTAAAAATCTGTGATACAATATGCGGAGCTACGCAGAAGCGTCAGTCGGAAGCGGCAGAACTGGCCGCCAAGGTTGACGTGATGGTGGTAGTCGGAGACCGCAAAAGCGCTAACACGAGACATTTGACAGAGATTTGCAAAGAGGCTTGCCCCCGTGTCCTTCAGATTGAGACGGCGGACGAGCTCTCGCCGGACGTCTTTATGGGTTGCATTACTGCGGGACTTACCGCCGGCGCTTCAACGCCTGCTAGCATCATTAAGGAGGTATATGCAACCATGACGGAAGAAATCAAGAACGAAACCAACGCGGCCGAGGGCGAGTCCTTCGAGGAAATGCTCGAAAAGTCTTTCAAGACGCTCAACACCGGCGACAAGGTGACCGGCGTTGTCACGGCCATCGGCACCACTGAGATCCAGGTCGACCTCGGCTGCAAGCAGGCGGGCTACATCCCCGTTTCCGAGCTGAGCGCCGATCCCGACGCCAAGGTCGAGGACATCGTCCACGTCGGCGACGAGATCGAAACCTACATCGTCCGCGTCAACGACGTTGAGGGCTATGCCACGCTCTCCAAGAAGCGCCTCGACGCGGTCAAGGTCTGGGAAGACATCGAGAAGGCCGTTGACGAGAAGACCGTGCTCGAGGGTACCGTCTCCGAGATCAACAAGGGCGGCGTCGTCGTGTCCGTCAAGGGCGTGCGCGTCTTCGTGCCCGCTTCCCAGAGCGGCCAGCCCCGCGACGCTGACCTGAGCACCATGGTCAAGCAGCCGGTCAAGCTCCGCATCACCGAGGTCAACCGCGCCCGCCGCCGCGTCGTCGGCTCCATCCGCAGCGTCATGAGCGAGGAGCGCGCCGCCGCGCAGAAGGAAGTTTGGGACAACATCGAGGTCGGCAAGCACTACGACGGCGTTGTGAAGTCCATGACCAGCTACGGCGTCTTCGTCGACATCGGCGGCGTGGACGGCATGGTCCATATCTCCGAGCTCTCCTGGAGCCGGATCAAGCACCCCTCCGAGATCGTCAAGGTCGGCGATCATCTGGACGTGTACGTTATCTCCTTCGACGCGGAGAAGCGCAAGATCTCCCTCGGCGTCAAGGATCGCACCCAGAACCCCTGGGACGTCTTCATGAAGACCTATCAGGTCGGCGACGTGGCCAAGGTCCGCATCGTCAAGCTGATGACCTTCGGCGCGTTTGCCGAGGTCGTTCCCGGTGTGGACGGCCTGATCCACATCTCTCAGATCGCGGATCGCCGCATCGAGAAGCCCGGTGACGTGCTCACCGAGGGTGAGACCGTCGAGGCGAAGATCACGGCCGTGGACGAGGAGAAGCAGAAGATCTCCCTGAGCATCCGTGCGATCCTCACCCCCGCCGCGAACGACGAGGAAGAGGCTCCCGTCGAGGAGTAAAACATTCAACAAAAGAGGGCAGGCAGACCGCCTGTCCTCTTTTTGTTTTTGAAAAACCTCTTTCCAAGCGGCGAATTATGTGTTATCATTTTGACAATCGGTAAATTCCGCATTGATAACTACACAGGAGGATCATCGTTATGGACTATTCTGCGCTCTATCAGCAGAAGCTGACCACCGCCGACGAGGCCGTCAAGCTCGTCAAATCCGGCGACTGGGTCGATTACGGCTGGTGCACCAACCATCCCTACACGCTCGACAAGGCGCTGGCCAAGCGCGTGGACGAGCTCAAGGACGTCAAGTTCCGCGGCGGCGTGACGCTGTGGATGCCGGCCGTTGCCGAAGCAGAGAACGGCGAAGGCCATTTCATCTGGCATTCCTGGCACTGCACGGGCATTGACCGAAAGATCATCGGCGCAGGGAAGGGTTTCTTCTCTCCGATGCGCTACAGCGAGCTCCCGCGCTTCTATCGCGACGGCAACGCCAAGGTCGACGTCGCCATGATCCAGGTCACTCCGATGGACGCCCACGGCAACTTCAGCTTCGCGCTCGGCGCGTCCCACCTTGCGGATATGCTCGCATGCGCCAAGAAGATCATCGTTGAGGTCAACACCAATCAGCCCTGGGTGTACGGCCTGACCGGCACCGAGATCAACATCAAGGACGTCGATTACGTCGTTGAGGGCGAGAACCCGGCGGTCGGCGCGCTGCCTCCCGCTGCCGATCCCACGCCGGTCGACGTGGCGGTGGCCAATCTGGTCGTCCCCGAGATCCCCAACGGCGCCTGCCTGCAGCTCGGCATCGGCGGCATGCCCAACACCATCGGCTCCGTGCTGGCGACGTCCGACCTCAAGGACCTCTCCGCGCACACCGAAATGTACGTCGACGGCTTCGTCGATCTCGCGCTTGCCGGCAAGATCACGGGCAGAAACAAGGTGCTGGATAAGGGCCGTCAGGTCTACGCCTTCGCGGCCGGCACGCAGAAGATGTACGACTATATGAACCGCAATCCCGACGTGATGGCGGCTCCGGTCGACTACACCAACGACGTGCGCGTCATCGCGCAGATCGACAACTTCATCTCCATCAACAACGCGATCGACTGCGACCTCTTCGGTCAGGTCAACGCCGAGTCCGCCGGCATCAAGCACATCTCCGGCACCGGCGGCCAGCTGGACTTCTGCATGGGCGCTTATCTCTCCAAGGGCGGCAAGAGCTTCATCTGCATGTCCTCCACCGTCAAGGGCAAGGACGGCACGGTCAAGAGCCGCATCGTCCCGACGCTGACGCCCGGCTCGATCGCGACCGACCCGCGCTCCTGCACGCAGTACGTCGTCACCGAGTACGGCATGGTCAACCTCAAGGGTCTCTCCACCTGGGAGAGGGCAGAGGCGCTGATCTCGATCGCGCACCCGGATTTCCGCGAGCAGCTCATCGCAGACGCGGAGAAAATGCACATCTGGCGCAGAACCAACCGTTAAGATCCTGTATAAATTTATAAGAACGGATGCCGTTTGGCATCCGTTCTTTTGCATTTTTTAAATTCTGCTCTTGCAAATTGCTTTAAAAAGCATTATACTATGTATGGGTTATTGTGCGGTTTGCATCAATTTGACGGGCATGGGGGTGCTGCGTCAGAAGGGAGGTGGGCAGAAGCATGTACCAAATCGGGGACCGCATCGTGCATCCGATGCACGGCGCGGGCGTGATCGAAAGCATCGTTGAAGAAAAGATCAGCGGCAAGCTGGTCCACTTTTTCGTGTTCAAAATGCCCATTTCCGGGCTGACGTTGAAGATCCCGACGGAAAACTGCGACATGATCGGCATCCGGCCGATCCTGTCCAAGGCGGAGATCGAGGCGGTCATCGCGCAGATCCCGGGGCTCGGCGTCGATATGACCGCCAACTGGAACCACCGCTACCGCGAGAATATGGAACGGATCAAAAGCGGCGATCTGCTGGAGGTTTCAGGGGTGATCAAGGCGCTCATGCACCGCGACAATGAGCGCGGTCTCTCCAACGGCGAGCGCAAGATGCTGCACAGCGCCAAGCAGATCCTGATCTCTGAAGTCGTGCTGTCCGAGGGCGTGGATTATCCCGTCGCGGAGTCGCGCATCAATTCTGTTATGCTGGCAAAGGAGAGCGCTGCTGTATGAGCCTCTGGAAAAAACTGTTTCCGAACCATCGGCCTGCGCACCCGTTCTGTTCGGCGATCATTGCGGCGGCCGGTTCTTCGCAGCGCATGGAAGGGGAGAACAAGCTCCTGCTGCCGTTGGGCGGCAAGCCCGTTCTGGCGCATACGCTCCAGGCCGTCGACGCGGCCGCGGGCGTGAATGAGATCATCATCGCCGCACGCGAGGAGGATCTCACAAAGTATGCCGAGCTGTGCAAGCTCTGGGGGATCACGAAGCCGGTCAAGATCGTGGTCGGCGGCAAGTCGCGTGAGGAATCCGTGCTGCGCGCCGCTGCCGAAGCAAATCGGGACGCCGATCTTCTCGCCGTGCAGGACGGCGCGCGTCCCTTCGTTACACCCGAGCTGATCGATAGCGTCATTGAGGCGGCGCGCGTGCACTACGCCGCGGCGCCCGCCGTTCCGGTCAAGGATACGATCAAGTTCGCGGCCAACGGGATCGTGCAGAGCACGCCGGACCGTTCGCTTCTTTACGCCGTGCAGACGCCGCAGGTGTTCGACGCGCAGCTGCTGCGCGCGGCACTGCAGTCCGCGGTGGAGTCCGGCGCTGTGCTGACGGACGATTGTTCCGCAGTTGAGCGGATCGGAAAGGAAATATACTTGACAGAAGGCCTTGAAGAGAACATCAAGATCACGACCCCCTGGGACATGATCCTTGCTCAGGCGATTTTAGACAAAAGAGAGGGCTGACCTCTCTTTTTCCTTGCGGAGGCTTTTATGACACGTTTACGAATCGGACACGGGTACGACGTGCACCGCCTGACGGAGGGCCGCGCGCTCATCCTCGGCGGCGTTGCGATCCCGTTTCACCTTGGTCTGGACGGACACTCGGACGCCGACGTGCTGCTCCACGCCGTCATGGACGCGCTGCTCGGCGCCGCAGCGCTCGGGGATATCGGGCAGCTCTTTCCGGACAGCGACCCGGCTTACCGCGGCGCTTCGAGCCTTGCGCTGCTGCGCACCGTCGCCGCGGCCGTGCGGGACGCCGGCTATGCGGTCGTCAACGTTGACGCGACCGTGCTTGCGCAGGCGCCGAAGCTTGCGCCGTACCGCGAGGCGAT
>JAEEGL011723122.1_pt1 | contig 12424 bp, 14 predicted proteins | sample 9134231 | NCBI WGS metagenome assembly JAEEGL01 (sample SAMN16246548, study PRJNA631951) | gut metagenome | biome: gut microbiome; feature: rumen; material: fiber-attached | host: Bos | place: Iran: Karaj | collected 2018-10 | reverse complement strand
ATCTATAACCTTATAACCTGCTTTTATTTTTATAACATACGTATCAGATAAAAAAATAACTTTTTTATTTCCAAAGTAATAATATGTATCTCCACAACCTATCTTAAAATGACAATCATTTATATAAGGATAAAGATTATTGTATATGTAATCAGATAGTTTAAAAAGACTTATATTTTTTTCATTTGAAAACAATGAGTCTGAGTTTTTAATAAAAGCTTCTTTATCAAATCCTCTTTCTTTCATTTCATCAAAACCGATATATGAGGATTCCAGTAAATAAATAATATCTTTTAGATTTTCCTCACATTCGTTTAATGTAAGATTCTTTTTTAAATCAACTCTTTCAGTTGGTTGATTCCAAAAATACACAACAATATTATCAGATCTATCTTCCATTGCAAAAAGATTTAAACCCAATAAACCCAGAACTAAAAGTAATTTAATTTTTTTATTTTTCATAATAACCTCTTATATTTTTTAAATATTAAAAAATGTGACAAATGTCACATATATTTTTCAAAACTAAAACTTGTCGAATTTATTTTAAATACCCTCCATAACACCAGCCGACTGTGTCAGGTTTTATAGCTTTGCCGTAGCGGTCTTTTGCACCAGACTGAACTTCAACTTTTACCCAGTTGCTGTTGATGCCATCGATTGTTTCGGCTTTTCCAAGTTCAAGGATTTTTACTTTTGTACCTGCAGACATTACGGTAAGAACTGGGGTAGTGGTAGCTTCACCGGAACGGAGCTTGAGATTTTCACTAACTACCATTAGTTTGTTTTGAGAGACATTTGTTGCAGCTGATTTTTTTGTTCCATCATAATCACAAGAACCATCTGCATGACGTGGCCAGATAACATCAGAAATACTTTCTATCTTATTGTAATATAAATCAGTAATCTTATGGACTGTTTCAATGTTACTTTTACAAAAAACAAGTTTTGTATCATCATAATTTAAATATAAATAGTCACCATCAAGATTATAAGTAAAAATATAATTTTTATTATTAGAAAAATCATCCTGAATTGTTTTTGGAAGTTTATAGTCATACCGATTGGATCTGGATAATGTACAGGTTGTATATATTTTATTATCTAAAACATCATTAATTACAAAGTTTAATGCTCCGTTAAAGGAATTAAATCCATCAATAATAAAATATGAATTACCGAAAACCAGCATTATAGTTCTTTGTTCAGTAAACCAGTCATCATTATCCCAATCTGTATAAAAACGCCATTGTTCATAATCTGCATAATAATTTTCAAATTTTTCAAGTAAAGTTTTATCGTTTTCTTGAATTATTTTATAATAATATTCTGGTATCCAAATATCATTTATTAATGAAGAAGGACATATGTCATGCCCATCAATAAATACATCTGATGCATTAATATATGTTCCAAGACCGGAAACTGTTTTATATTGCATCAAGCGTTCTGGATTATTTTTATCGTCACCAGAAATAATTGAAATTTCATCTATTGAAAATGATGTATCTTTCTCGATTTCTTGTATTATTTTTCCAAAATAATCATATAAATATGTTGTTCTCATTACCTTAAAATCAACAGCAAATAAAAACATAGCTTGAAAAATAATTAATAATTCCATTATTTTTTTCTTCATTTTTATGCAACCTCATTTTATTTAGTATAGTTTTATATTTTTTTAATTAAGCTTTGCTTCATATTTTTGTATAAGTTCAATATTATATTTATCTATATCAGTTAGCAAAGAATCACTATAATTTGGATTCTTTTTATACCAGGTATAGCATTCCCAAAGGGACTGTAAATCTACGCTTTTGAAAGTGCGGCCGTGGCGAGCATAAACAGCATTTCGCATTAAGCGTAATTGAGCTTTGTCTAAATCTTTTAAATCAGCTTCTGTGAGTTTTGAATCAAGCTTTGAAAATCTTAAACCGTTGTATGCAAAATAATCTTCGGAAACAACTGCTTTTTTCATTTGCTCCTGAGTTACATTTTCATCGAGAATGTATTTTTGTTCTGACGGAGACCAGTAGAAGAAAGCATATTGATCTGTACCTCCATCTGCTACATAACAATAATCTCCTTTGTAAACTTTACCACGACACTTTATTCTTATTCCTCTTTTTCCGTTTATAATACAATATTCTATCCAGTCTAATTGATATTCATCTACACCATAGTCGTCTAATTCTACGGTTAATATGGATTTACAATCATTGTAAGGTGATATTATTTCAATTACAACGTTATATGGGATTAATATGTATGAATACAAAAAATCTTTTGTAGAATCAAAATCATAGTCAAAAAACGAAAGTAATCCGTCTTTCCATTGATATTTACCTTTATGTTTTGTTTTTTCAAAAGCAAATTCTCCGTCAAAACAGTATGATTCTCCATCTGTAATAAAACCTTCGTAATAATCGTTAGTATATCCAATAATAAAATATAGAGCATCATACAAATGAAATTTGTCATAGTATTTTAATCCATTATCTTTTTCATAATGTGACCATTCAACATTATTTTCTCTTAAATAATTAACATATTTTTCATTATCCTGTGCCGATAATAAAGTTGTAACTAAAATTAATATAAATGTAGATAGCTTTTTTTTCATTTTTTACTCCAGATACCCACCATAGCACCAGCCGACAGTACCAGCTTTTATCGCCTTGCCGTCGCGGTCTTTTGCCCCTGACTGGACTTCAACTTTTACCCAGTTTGAAGAAATGTCGTCGATTGTCTCGGCTTTGCCTAGTTCCAGGATTTTTACTTTTGTACCAGCGGACATTACAGTAAGAACTGGGGTAGTGGTAGCTTCACCGAAACGGAGCTTGAGGTTCTCACTTACAGTCATTGTTTTGTTTGGAGCAACGTTGGTAGATTGCACGGCAACTGTCTTTTTGCTTCCGTCGTAGTCGCAAGAGCCGTCTGCATGGCGTGGCCAGGTAACTTTTGATAAATCACATCTATTTGTTTTTACTAGAGAATCTATAACACTTTGCGTAGAGTTGTCTATTTTTACAAAAGTTTGTACAAGGGTTGTAATATCATTTAAATATACAAAAACATAATCACCATCTTGCTTTATTATCAATTTGTAAGACCTATAATCAGTATATTTGGGTAATTTTTCTGTTAACCACCCTTCAATCAAACTAATGCTACCATCAGATATAGATTCGTTAATAGACTTTCCGTTTGCTACAATAACTTCATAACCATCAGAAGTTCTAGTGATACTTATGATATTTAAGTCATATATTACATTTGGGCTACTACCATTTCCATAGCCAATTGCAATGATAGAATTGGTGATTTTTAAGTAATTATTTACATAAAATGGTTCATACCAACTATTTATTGTATAATCATTATATTCTGAAATTTTTTGAATATGTTTTTCATAAACATCAGATAATAATGTTCTATTTTGTTTTTTTTAAATATCACAATAATAAGATGGAACCAATATATAATCTTTCTTATTCACATATGCTATATCATTTTTATCAAATAACTCTTTAGTTTTCGCAGGAACAATTACATCTGGTAAAATATCACCTTTCAACGACTTTTCAACTAACATCGCTTTTAAATTGTCTATATGCAAAAAAGCCCAATTTCCTTCTAGTGTAAATAATGCATCTTTATTAAAAGCTCCATTTTCAATAGGTTTTGATATAGATCTCTTAAATAAAAATGAATCATAACCAGCCTTATACTTGGGCATTTCTTCTGCGCATAAAATACTAGTTATAAAAAGACATATTAAAATAAAAATCTTTTTTTTCATTTTTTACTCCTTCAATTACTTATAATCGCAGCTGCCATCCGCGTGGTGTGGCCAGATTACTTTGGAAAGGTCTATTTTATTTGTATATATTAATGATTTTAGCTGTTCAAAAGTTTCTTCTGTACACCTAAAATAAATCTGCTTAAACTTATCTTCATTTGCATAAACTGTAAGATAATCACCGTCGAAAATAAATTTTGCGTCAATTAGGATTTCATCAAATTTATATTCTTCTTCATCATAATATGCTGGATTTTCAGAATATAAAGGGGGTTTGCGAAGAGATTCTGTATTTGTTATATAAGAATTTAATCGTTTGCTATTATAAATAGAATTTACAGTTTGCTTTAAAGACAAAATATAATAATCCTGTTTTGTAACAGTTTTTATTATATAATCCCACTCTTTATTAATTTGCAACTCATTTATTTTTTGACCGCTAAGATACCATACTGTGTCATTATACCAGATTGATTCTATTTCATAATATTCAACATATCTTTCATACCATTCTTTCCAGCAATCACTTGCTTCATCCCATTCCTTTTCATAATTATAAGTTGGTAATATAACTTTCATAGTATCTCTATTTTCAGACTTTATTACTTCAAGATACTCTACAGGCAGCCAGGTGTTTTCTTTATTTATTTTTGATATAAATTCATCTTCTATTTTATCATTTGCAAATAAACTTGCAGCTATAAATAAAATCAAAAAAACTAATATATTTTTTTTCATTTTTTACTCCAAATAACCACCATAACACCAGCCCACAGTTCCAGCATTTATTGCTTTACCGTCACGGTCTTTTGCATCTAACTGAACTTCAACCTTTACCCAATTACTGTTTATTCCGTCGATTGTTTCGGCTTTACCAAGTTCAAGGATTTTTACTTTTGTACCAGCGGACATTACAGTAAGGATCTGAGTTGTGGTCGCTTCACCGGAACGGAGCTTGAGGTTTTCGTTGACGGTCATTGTTTTGTTTATAGAGACGTTTGACACATTCGTTTTTTCTACTTCAACCTGAGTAGAAGAATTACTGTGTTTAGGCATTACAACATTTGATAAATCGTTAGATTTTCCTTTTATCCATTTTTCTATCTGATTACAGGCTTCCGGGCTTGTGCGTATTAATGTTTGAAATAGATTTTTTTCTGAAACTTCATCTATATACATTTTCATATAGTCGCCGTCGATTATCATGATAATTTTATAAGGCGTTGGTTTCTCAAACAGAGGTAAGTAATCTGGCTGATTATAGATAGTTCCTTCTTTGTAATCAAAAAAATGAGAATACATTTTTTGAACATTGTAGACTATCTTTGTGTCAGAAACTTCTTCCAAATAAGCGAAAAAATCGATGTCGTTATAAACATTTTTACCAAAGGATACAAAATAATAATCATCAAAATAAAATCTTTGTACCTTAAAAAAATCAAACCAGGTAAGAAGATATCCTTCCGTTGGATTATCAAAAGTTTTCCAATATGACTCATATTTCAGCAAGTCACTTTTTATATTTTTACTTTCTAACAATGTATAATAATACGAAGGAATCCAATAACTGTTTTTTACATTTACTTTGATTTTATAATCATAGTTTTCCAAGTAAACATCATTGATAGGAACATTATATCTGTCATTATCAGAAGTATTATATAAAAAAATGCTTATTTCCAATGGTTCATCAATATCTACACCAAAACCTCTTTTATTATACTTAAAATAAAATTTTTCTCCTTGTTTAAAACTTTTCTCATCTAAATCCATATTCGTTAAAATCGAATCTTTTTTTAGAAAAAAAACAGGCTCTTGCGCAAATAATGCAAGATTCAAAAATAATAGAATAAATATAGAAATAGTTTTTTTCATTCCAGATATCCTCCCATGCTTGAACATGATATGTTAGTAAAATTATTTGTTTTTATACTATTTGCAAGATTATTATACTGCTCATCATTAAATGCAATGAAAGTAGCCAGTATGGTGGATTTATCTTTTAAATAAATTTTTAGAAAGCTGCTATCAAATAAAAAGTAAAGAGGATATTCGTTTTGAAATAATGCAAATCTTAAATTATATCCATATTGGAGTTGTGTATTATAATAATCAACATATTTTAAAATCACATTTCGAACTTGTTCTTTAATCACCATCCAATTGTGCCAGGGTTTATAGCTTTGCCGTCGCGCATATTTTTCTTCTGTAGATGAAAGTCTCGTAAGTTTATGCCAGCTGTTTGGTATCATGTTTTTGAGTTCGTGTGCTTCTGTAAAAGAAATTTGAAAAATACAAAATAATACTGTAAAGACTGATAATGCTCTTTTCATCTCCGGTTTCCATCAATTTTCGTAAGCTTGTGTCATAATTTGATTTATCATACACATTTTTTATTTACAATAAAAAAAACTAATTAAATAATTATTTATGACAAATGTCATAGCAAAAAGTAAAAAAATATGACAAATGTCACAGTCATATTTTGCAAAACTAAAACTTGTCGTACTTATTTCAAATACCCACCATAACACCATCCCACAGTTCCGGCTTTTATTACTTTACCGTCACGGTCTTTTGCACCAGACTGAACTTCAACTTTTACCCATTTACTGTTGATGCCGTCAATTGTTTCAGTTTTGCCGAGTTCAAGGATTTTTACTTTTGTGCCTGCGGACATTACGGTAAGAACTGGGGTTGTTGTAGCTTCGCCGGAACGGAGTTTTAGGTTTTCACTAACTACCATTAGTTTGTTTTGTGAGACGTTTGTTGCAACTGATTTTTTATTTTCATCATAATCACAAGAACCATCTGCGTGGCGAGGCCATTTCAAATCTTTTAAATTACATTTGTTGCTTTTAATCAGGTAATTATATTCATCTAAGAGTTTATAATAAACCCGACAATAGGTATCGTAATAATGGTCTAAATCATTTATATAAATGTCTATATAATCACCATCAATTTTTAAGATGATTACACATTCATCATTTTCTAATGGCCATTTATGAAAACAGATTGAGTTTTTCATCACTTTTGTATTATAGATTTCGTGACATGTTAGATACCATAAACTATTTTCTGTTTCATATTCTTCTATCAAAAATGATAAAACTGTTCCTGCACCTAATTCATCGTTACCAATTTCAAAAACATCGTATCCATTTCTGTTATAAAGAGAAATAAATATATTTGCATAACAATTTTGTTCATACCAGTAAACAAATTTATCATAAGCCTCATAGTAATATGTTAATTCTTCATAATCAGGATAGTAATCTTTTATAGTTAATCGGTCTTTAGAATATAGTATGTCTACACAGTTTCTTGGAATATAATGATAAAGTCCATAATTGTATTCGTCATAGGCTAATAAATCTGTTAATTCATTTGCATAAAGAAATGCACTAAGGAAAATAAGGCAGGTAAAAAATAACTTTTTCAATTTTATCTCCAAACTTTTTAAACTTATATTTTTTATATTATATCATGCACTTTTGTATATATCTATAAAAAATATGTTTTATCAGATTGTTCTTATTAGTGGTGTTCAAGGAATAGATTAAGTTGTAGAAAGATTATTTGATAAAGCGTTGGAATAAACATTGAACTTCATCAACAATTTTATTATAAAGAAATAAGATGAAAAAAGTTTTTATTATATTTATCAGTTTGTTTTTACCGATTGCCGCACTTTCAAAAGTGTAGACTTGCAGTCTCTCTGGGAATGTTATACCTGGTACGAAAAAAATCCTAACTACAGCGACAACTTGCTGACAGATACAGATAAGTACAACATTGAGCTGATACAGAAGTTTGAATTTTAGTTGTAATGTTTATATTTATTGACAAAAGACGATATAGTGTTCATAATTATAAATGTTATGGGTAAAAATTCAGTTGTATTGCTTCCAAAACAACAGAAATTGCTTGAAGCCTTGGGTGAAAATCTAAAAATGGCAAGGTTACGTCGAGGATTTTCTGCAGAACTTGTTGCGGAACGAGCAGGAATAAGCAGGGCTTCTTTATGGGCTGTAGAAAAAGGCTCACCTTCTGTTGCGATGGGAATTTATGTTGCAGTCTTGAATGCATTGAGTCTTGAAAATGATTTATTAAAACTTGCGGCTGACGATGAACTTGGCCGTAAACTTCAGGATTTAAATTTGCCGCTAAGAGCGAGGGCACCTAAATCAAAATGAAAAAAATATACGTTTACGGTGACTGGGAAAGTCTTGGAAAAGAAATTTTAATTGGAACTCTCAATGCCGATGTACACAAGAACAAAGAAGTTTTTTCTTTTGAATATGATTCGGATTGGATTAAAAATAATCCATACTCTTTTTTTGATCCGGATTTACAGCTTTTCAGAGGTCCTCAATATGCTCCTGCTGAAAAAAAACTTTTTGGAGTTTTTACAGATTTTTGTCCTGACCGCTGGGGACGCGTCTTAATGAAACGACGGGAAGCAATTGAAGCAAAAGAAGAAAATCGTGCTGAACGAACTCTTCTAGAAAGTGATTATCTTTTAGGAATACAGGATTTATTAAGAACGGGTGCTCTTCGATTTAAGACAGACAAGGACGGATGCTTTCTTGCAGATAATTCTCAGCATACAATACCAGTATGGACAAGTATTCGTGAATTGGAAGATGCAGCCTTTCATTTTGACGCTGGAGAGGGTAGTGATGAAGAAATCCGTAGATGGGTAAAAATTCTGCTAGAGCCGGGATCTTCGCTTGGAGGAGCCAGGCCTAAAGCCTCAGTTCAAGACACTAATGGTTCTTTATGGATTGCAAAATTTCCTTCTAAATATGATGAAAACAACACTGGAGCATGGGAAATGGTTGTACATGAACTTGCGTCATTATGTGGTTTGAATGTTCCTGCGGCAAAATGCGAAAGATTTTCAAAAAACGGAAGTACATTTATCGTAAAAAGATTTGACAGAACTGCTTCAAATAAGCGCATACATTTTGTTTCTGCAATGACGGTTCTTGGTAAAAAAGATGGAGACGGCGCAGATGAAGGAGTAAGTTATCTAGATCTTGCAGAGATTATTCAGCAAAATAGCACTCAGCCAAAAAAAGATTTAGAAGAATTATGGAAGAGAATTGTTTTCAGCATTGCAGTAACAAATACCGATGACCATTTACGCAATCATGGTTTCTTATTCAACGAAAAATCATTTTATCTTTCACCTCTTTATGATGTAAATCCAAATTCTGACGGTACCGGACTTTCTTTGAATATTAACGAAAATAACAATTCCCTTGATTATGATCTTGTAATTTCTACTGCCCCATATTTTGGAATAAAAAAAGATGAGGCTTCAAAAATAGTGAATTCAACAAAAGAGATCATAACGCAATGGAAAACAATTGCGCAGAGTTTCGGCCTTACAAGACAGAATATTGCTGATATGGAAAAATGTTTTAGATGTTGAGAACGAAAATGAAAAAGAAAACAACTTTATTAATACTTATATTTCTATCGTTATGTAATATACTTTAAATTTACTCTCCTTTTTGATGAATAACTTTTGCTCTGTACTCATCTGGCAAATATTGTTCTAATTCATCAAGAAATGGATATACAAATCCCTTAAAATAAAACTTATCTTCAAACTGTTTTATTATTGAAAATGGAAGTGTCATAAATCCAATCTGGAATTTTTTATTATCCCACTATGAAGTAATATCAAACCAGCAATTTTTTTAATTAAGCTTTGCTTCATGTTTTTGTATAAGTTCAATATTATATTTATCAACATCAGTTAGCAAAGAATCACTATAATTTGGATTCTTTTTATACCATGTATAACATTCCCAAAGTGACTGCAAATCTACACTCTTAAAAGTGCGGCCATGACGGGCATAAACTGCGTTTCGCATTAAGCGTAATTGAGCTTTGTCTAAATCTTTTAAATCAGCTTCTGTGAGTTTTGAATCAAGCGTTGAAAATCTTAAACCGTTGTATGCAAAATAATCTTCAGGACAATAAGCATTCTTTAACTGCTCTTGGCTTACAGTTTCGTCTAGAATATAACGCTGTTCAGATGGAGACCAATAAAAGAAGGAATACTTATCATTTTTTCCATCAAAAAAATAAAAGTCATTAATGAATTTAGAATCACCTCGAGAACGAACTTTAATTCCTCTTTTGCCATTTATAATACAATAGTCTATCCATGAAAATTGATATTCAGTGTATAAATAATCTGAAAAATAACTTTTTAATAATAATTTATCTTTTTGTACAGAATATATATCTAAATATGTATCATAAGGTTGTCCATTATATAATGTAATAAAATCATTTTTTTCATCATAATCAAAATCACTAAAAAATAAAGCAAAATTCTTGAACTTATATTTACAAATACTATTATCTATTTTTGTTGAAGAAAGAAAGGTATTTGAAAATGTTTTCCCATCTGTTATAGAAAAATAATATGAATCAATTTCTGGTCTGGCACTTATAATAAAGAAATAATTATCATATAAGTTAATACAATCATATAAAATCATTTCATTTGAAAAATCTTGCCAAATAGTTTCATTCTTTTCCAAATATTCTTGTAATTTTTCTATATTCTGACTATGTAATGAAAATAATAAAAATATATTAATTAGTAAAAAAATAAATCTATTTTTCATTTATTTATCCTTTTTGTGGCAGCTTCTCTGGAACGGAGTTTTAGGTTTTCACGCATAAAGAAATGCACTAAAGAAAATAAGACAGGTAAAAAATATCTTTTTCAACTTTATCTCCAAACTTTTTTAAACTTATATTTTTTATATTATATCATGCACTTTTGCAGATATCTATAAAAAATATGATTTATCATTTTATTCTTATTATATTTATTCATTAATAAACGCAAAAAATGCCGATAATTTAATGAATGTCTAAGAAATTATTTTCCTTATTAATTATTTATCTCATTGTAAGCGGTCTTTTTGCAGAAACTATTCCTCCTAAACTTTTGGGAATCTGGGAGTCTAAAGACCGTTATATTTTTTTTGAACAGAATGATGAAAATGAACCTGAGCTTGTAGTGGTGCTCAAGGAATATTACGGCTGGTATCTGGTCCGTGCTGCGGAGCCTGCTGCGTATAACGAAAAAGAACCTCGTACGCGAAACATTCCAACTCCGCGTAATGCAGAGCATATTTATATTCAGAATATTGATACAAAAGAAACTGCAAACTCGCTCTATGGCGCTCTGGACTTAAAATATTCTAACTGGCAGAAAAATACCATTCCTTTCTTTCTGCTGAATGATTCCATCTATCTTAAATATTTTGTTCTTGATGAACGTGAAGTTTCTGAAGAAACTGGAAGCCTTGAAAATTCTGAGAATCAGAACGTGTCTTATAAATTTTACCGAGGTATTGCTCCTTCTAAAGGCTTTATGATAAGTCCACAGTCTCTTCCAAAAGATATTACCGGCTACATTTTTGATGGCGAAAAGCTTTATGATGTCCGCTACTGGCAGACTGATATGGATTATTCAACCGATTATATCACGTTTAATTATAAGGAAGATTCTTACGAGATTCCAAAGCATCTTCGCAGCTGTGAAACTAATTACAGCTGTGTTTCGGGCCGCAGCAAAAAGGTTCGCAATACTGTAAAACCATTTATATATATAGGAGAAAATTATATTTTTAATGATGATGAAAAGGCTTTTACCGAAAATAAAGAACCTTACTTAAAGCGCCTTGCTGACCGCTCAACTTTTGAAGAACTGATGCACATGGTAAAAGAAGCTAATTCCCGCCGAAAGCCTGACCCTCCGGCACTTTTTCCGGAGAGCAATTTAGACTGGCATTGGGATTTAATTGATTTACTCGAGAAGGATAATCAACTTATTCAGAAAGTGCGAGAACGTCAGCGAGCGTTTGGACCTCGGGGGCGGGACCGTGGTAAATAAAACTATTGGTTTTCAAAAACGCCTTTAAGATAAATATACTCGTAGAGAATATCATCGAACTGGTCGTACTTAAAAATTGTATGAACCTTTGTTACATGATATTGCTTGATGTTTGCAGTATGCGGATAAGGCAGCCAGAAAAGGCGTTTTGAAAAGTGTCTTACAACTGTCCAGTTTGGCCACAGGAATTTCTGATCATTAAACTTCTGAGAAATAATCTTCTTTTTTGTTGTACTGTGCCACAATGCATCCTGATCTGCAAAAAGCCATTTTTTCGTTTTTATCTGATTTCGTGCTTTTTCAAAAAGACCTGTTTCGCGGCACTTTGTGAGATTGAAAAGCAAAACGCCTGCATTAATATAATCTGGGCGGATAAGATACTTACCGTAATGGTCATTGGCAGCGGCATATTCATAATTTGTAATATCAATATCATAAAGCATGCAGATGTCTTTGTTGAACATGATATCAATATCAAGATACAAAAACTTTTCCGGCATTCCAGGAATTAAATCTGCAAAAAGGCGGATTAAAGTATAAGGTGAACAATAGCACTGTTCATTTGGACTGTTTGCAAATTCCTTTTTGTAAATATCAGGTACATCAATTTTGCGCACTACATTTTCTGCCTTATATTTTTTTGCAACCTTATCAAGGATTGCAATCATATTGTCATCAATGCAGGT
>JAEEGL010533564.1_pt1 | contig 12424 bp, 4 predicted proteins | sample 9134231 | NCBI WGS metagenome assembly JAEEGL01 (sample SAMN16246548, study PRJNA631951) | gut metagenome | biome: gut microbiome; feature: rumen; material: fiber-attached | host: Bos | place: Iran: Karaj | collected 2018-10 | reverse complement strand
TCTCGCTGAAGGACGTCCCATGTTCGTACGTTCAGCCAACGACAAGTTCAACCTCGCCAACTTCATGCGCGCCCAGCTCTACGGTGCCATCGGTGTGCTGAAGATCGGTAATGATATCCTGTTCAAGGAAGAGATGATCCGCGTAGACCGCATCACTGGTCATGGTGGATACTTCAAGACACCCGGCGTTGGTCAGCGCATGCTTGCCGCTGCCCTCAACAGTCCTATCAGTGTGATGGAGACCGCTGGCGAAGGTGGTGCCTGGGGTATCGCCCTGTTGGCTGGATATGTGGTAAACAATCCCAACAAACTGAGTCTTGCCGATTACCTCGAGAACGTGGTCTTCGCTGGTAACACGGGCGTATCTATCGCCCCCACCGCCGAGGATGTCGCAGGCTTCGAGCGTTACATCGAGAACTACAAGGGCTGTCTCCCCATCGAGCAGGCCGCTGTCGATAACAAGAAGTAACAAGAAGTCATATCAAAAGAAAGCCCCGCTCGGTTGAGCGGGGCTTTCTTTTTGCCTTATAGTCTGATCACCTCATCACACTGTTCGGTCACGGTGGGACGATGGGTGATGAAAAGCATGGTCTTCTTTGGATATGCCGCAAAGAGACGGCGGTAAAGTTCACGCTCGGTGGGTTCGTCGAGCGACGATGATATCTCGTCGAGCAGAAGGATAGAACCTGGGCGCAACAGTCCTCGTGCGATGGCGATGCGCTGGGCCTGACCCTCACTGAGTCCGCTGCCTCGCTCGCCGAGTTCGGTATCGATGCCCTCGGGCAAATCGAAGACGAAGTCGGCACAGGCAGTATGCAACACCTCGCGCAGTTCGTCGTCAGTAGCCTCGGGCTTTGCCAGCTGCAGGTTGTAGCGAACGGTGCCGCTCATCAGCGTATTACCTTGTGGCACGAAACAGAGATCACCGCCAACCTCCACCCTACCCTCTGTAGGCTCGATGAAGCCGAGGATCAGGCGGAACAGCGTGGTCTTACCGATACCCGTCTCACCCATAATGGCAGTCTTTGTGCCAGACTTGAAGTCGTGGGTGAAATGACTCAGGATCTCCCGGTCACCCGAGGCGTAGCTGAAGCTCACGTCGGTGAAGAGGATGGAATCAGGGGGGCAGGTTTCTGAATCAGGGGGACAGGTTGCATGATTGCGGTCAGCGACCCAATCAGAAACCTGTCCCCGTGATTCACCACCCTCTATTTCCTCCAGCCTATCGATACTGGCGGTAGTATGGATCACTGCCGGAATCATATTCAACAACTGCAGTATCGGGTTCTGGATCATGCCGACGAGCTGCAGGAACGAGGTCATCACACCAAAGGTGATGGTGCCGTTGCGCAGGCCGAGTCCGCCCCATACGAACGCTAACAGATACCCTAATCCGAAGGCACAGCCGAGTACGAGTCGCATCACTACCGTAAAGCGTGCCCGTCGCATCACATTACCGCGCAACCGCTGCTGCATCGAGTCCAGACGGTCGGTCACCCACTGCTCACTGCCCAGCGACCGCAGCACGGCATTATACTCCATACCCTCCTGCACCTGCATCTGGATACGGCTCTCGTCCTGTCGGATATCGAGTGTCATCTGTCGCAGCCGTCTGGCAATCAACTTACCGAAGACGATCGCCAGCGGTGTCAGCAACAGCAGGGCCCATGCCAGTCGGGCGTCGAACCACCGCATCAGCAGGAACGCACCGCAGAGCTGCAGCGTCGTGATAGTCATCTGCGGCAGTGTGTCGGTGGTAATTGTGCTCACCAGTTCGATATCTTTCGACAGGCGCGAGGTCACGTCGCCCGAGTGCAGTTCCTTCTCCGTGAACAACTGTCGGCGGAACAAACTGCTGAAGATCCTCAGTCGCAGCATATTGGTCTGACGGATATTGGCGGTGGTGGTAAGCCAGTAGCCCGCCTGTCGCAGCAGCACACCGCCCACGACGGTCAGCACCAACCAGAACACCATCTGCAGCACATCGTTGACCGTCCCTGTGCGGATGGTCTCGTCGATAAACCGTCTGCTGAGCCACACCATCATCAGTCCGAGCCACACCCGTCCGATGCCTAACACGATCCGCACCGCCGTATTCCAGCGAATGCCCCGAGAGTTATTCCAAAGCCAGTTAATATATTTCATCTCTGCTTTATTCTCACTTAATCACGACCTTTACTCCATTTCTGATATACAGTCCCTTCCTTGTGGGCTTTTCTATCCTTCGTCCCTGCAGATCATACCACGCGCCAGCCCAATTGTCAATTGTGAATTGTGAATTGTCAATTGCGGTAGCACCGCCCTCTCCTATGCCTATACTACGGCTACCGGCGTTGGTAGTGCCAACGCTCTTGCCCGTGAGCACGTCCCACTTCGGGATGAACAGCAGGCAGATGTCTTGCTTGATGACATCGTCGGCATTGACCAGCACGGACTTAAACGAGCCGCCTTTGAGAAGGTACGGGATGTAATCGCTGGCGCTGACACCCTCGCCGAACGACTCGTCGAGATAGTTCTGCACCGTCTTACTGCCGTCGCAGGCCACAAATCCCTTCAGCAGACCGTCGACAGTCTTGGTCTGGGCATCGGGCCCCACGAGGTAGATGTTTGCCGGCAGGGCGGTACCTTCGTTCTTGTTGCCGATGACCACGGGCATGCCCTTCGGCACCACATTGCCCTCGATAGGCTTCAGGTACACCAGACCCGCGGTGAGGTTGTAGCCAGTGACCGCATACACCTGCGCCTCGTCGCCGAGCAGTGTCCAGTTGCCGGTGCCATTGGTAAAGGCGATATAGTCAACCCCTCCCGTTGCGATGGGCAGAGCGGGGATAAGTTTCTTGCCTGCAATGGCAGTGAGTTCTTCATCGCTGAACACACAGTCTGCCGTAGCGCTACCGAAGACGGTCGTCGTGCCGTCAACGAGGAAGCACTTCCCGGCGGGGATTACAACCTTGCTTTCGTTTAATTCATATTTACTGGCCTGGATATAGTCATCTATGTCGGTCCATCCGAGGGTGGTTTCGCCGCGATAGCTATTGGTTACCCCTAAGGCTTCTACCTGTCCACCAGTTATAATGACGGAGGTATAACCGAAGATATTAAAATCACAACTATTGTGGTTATTCTTTGCCTCAAAGTGACCGCCGGTAATGATGACATCTGTGCCCTCAATGGCTATAGAACTGGTGGAGGACACCTCCCCTCCATTGATGGTAACGATCGTTTGGGATCCGGATCTGCTATTATCCGATGCTAAGATGCCACACAAGCTGCCGTTGGCAGTCACCTTGCCTCCATTGATGATAATGCCGCCAGTTCTGTTCTTATCGCTGATTGTCACATCGATGGCATACTTGCCTATAGCGGTCACCTGTCCGCCGTTGATGGTGAGGAAGACAGCTTCATTGATTTTGTCATTATAGACATCAATTCCTTTCCCTATCTCTAGTGAGCTGACGGCGGTGAGGCTGCCAGTGCCCTTCTCCTGGGCGTAGATGGAGAGACCGCCCTCGTAGACGTGGATGGCGTTTGATGTGAGAGGTTCGTTCTCTGTGCCGACCGTCATCACACAGCCGTCTGCCAGAATGAGGTGGATATTGCAGTAATCGGCACTCCTGATCTGATGGTCGAAACTGACATTGTCTCGGGCGATGTACCATGCGTCTGTCGGGGCCTTTTGGGTGCCTTCTGTGCCGAGCGTTGTCTCCGTGCCGCTAAGAATCCAGACCTTATCGTTGGCTTCGATATCGTCGGTGGCAGTGTTCTTCTTGACGAGCTTCTTCGCGGTGTCGTCCCAGTCCATGTAATCGACGTTTGTGGTGTAATAGCGTAAGGTGAACTTCTTATCATGATAAAGGGCCGGATAAATAAGGTTCCCGTCTGCATCCTTATTCGCATCGCGAACTCTCACTTCGATTTCGTATTCACTTTTATCAATCACTGCGCCATCCTTGGGCTTGATATAACCATCGGCAGTGATTTCAAAGAGATCGCTGCGGCCACCAGTGATGACCAGTTCATTATTGCGGAACGTACCTGTATTATACTTATCCGGATCATCGTAAGTAATCGCATCCGTCGAGACGGCCGCCCCTTCGGCGATAGAGATCACATTGCTCTCGTTCGTGAAATATGGTGCTTCGTTGACGTCAGTGATGCTCACCGTGAACTTCGCTTGAGTGCATAACTCTGTATTATATGTCGTAGCCCTTTTATCGCAAAGATCTACGACAATCGTATACTTTGTTCCCGCCTCCTTCCATTCTTCATAATCAAATGGCTCAACAACATTTTTCATGGCCACAACACCCGCATCCGTAATTTCAAACAAATCCATAGCTGTTCCGCCCGTAATATCATAGGTATAGTTATCACCTTCATCATCCTTGGCCATAATGGTTCCAGCCTTTGCCATTTGAGTATTCTCGGGAACCGCAAGTTTAATCTTATCCGTATAAACAAAGTATGGCGGTTTATTGGGGGGAGTAACCTTCAACAGAAACGCACCGTCTTGAATATTTCCAAGCATTACGGCACCATGCAGGTTGGTAATTCTCAAGAGCATAAACACATCGCAGTTGAAGACTTTGGGCTTAACGTTCAGGTATATCTTATTATCAAGATGACGCTTCCCTTGCGGAATGACCATGTGTTTGGTCTTCCCGTCCTGAGTGAACGGCATGTAATGCGAGTCCGACTCGTCAGTTGGATTGGTCCCCATATGGTCACGCGTAATACCACTATATACTCCGAGTTTGGGGTCGTCTTTGCTTATAAAATCAAGCGAATAATCGAACGACACTTCTGTCAGGGCATCGTCATTCATATAGATATCAAATTCGTAGCCCCCATCATCATCGTGTGATACGTCACGAATCATATCCCTTCTGAGTTGGACAGGATTAAACGGCACATACTGGAAACTGCCGTCGAATTCGTCAGCAAACAAAAGACTTTTGCCTGCAATCAGTTGGCCGGTGATGTTTATCTGTTTATTAACCGTCAATGAACCCGAAGTGATAAATGTGCCCAGAAGGTCGGCTTTCATATTACTATTTTTTGAGCCCCATGTGATGTCAGCATTCGTATAGAACAACAGGTCGCCCAAATAGTGTTCGCCGTCGATAATGGTGCTTTTCGACAGGTCAAAGCCTACCCATTTCTTAGTCGTGCTATTCCACGTAGCATCATCGTTGACATAGACAACTCGAATCTTACAGTCGTTTGCGCTAGTCTGAATAGTAATGCCGTCTCTTAAGAAGATACGAGTCAGACGTCCATCCCGTCCATCTTTGTTATGCTTTTTGGTAGGCATCAGGACATAGAGCGTCTTTCCCGAACCATTCTCAAAGGTAATACCTTCTATAAACTTGTCAAACCAAAGATATTCGTTTTTAAAATCCTCATCACTGATTGGCGGCACATGAATAAATTGTATCTCGCCGGCGTCGGCGCTGGTTAACGCCACAGCAGACTCCCACGTAATACCGCTCTTATCCAATTCAGGCACCGAGAGGTCTTTATCAGCCTGAGGATCATCACCCGAGATGATCGGGCCTCCCAATGTATAGTTGACACTTTTGAACACGACGGCCCCCGAAGTCTCCTGATCCCCACCTAAGTTTATTTTTTTTCCTGCAGTGCCGGTATAGCCGCTCGGCTCCTTGATCACCACACCAGCCTTATCAAAGACCACCTCTCCCGTCCCCCAGAACTTATACTTCATCAGTTTGCTCCAGAGATCCTGGTTCTCCTCCTCATCGGTCACGGTGGCATCATTATACACAAATTTCAGCGGAGCCAAATTGACGATTATAGCGTCCTTGGCTGGTAAGTCATCCGCCCACGCCGTGGTGGCCGTCAGCATCACGATTATCACTGCCAGCGCCCGCAGCGCCAGTAACGATCGCATCACGAAAGAAGTTCTTTTCATATCGCAAGTATTTAAAGGATCGGTTTATATTCTGCTGCGAAACTACTTCACCACGACTTTTACTCCATTACGGATATACAGTCCTTTCCTTGTGGGCTCCGCAATCTTTCTTCCCTGCAGATCATACCACTGCGCGCCAGCCCAATTATCAATTATCAATTTTCCATTATCAATTGCAGTAGCACCGCCCTCGCCTATTCCGATAGATCGTGCGGCGTTGGTGCTGCCGCTAGAGGCAGAGCCCATATTCATATACTCCCACTTACTGAGTACAAACAGCAGCAGACCGGGCTTGGCAGGGTTGGCTTCCTTGTCGAGGTCATCGGCGCTGACGCTGACCCTCGTGAACTTCCCGTTGGCCAATACGAAGAAGATAGCATCGCTGGCTGTCACACCGTCGATGTCGCCGAGAATAGTGAAAAGGTTATCCTTCCCGTCGGTGATCACAAAGTGTTCGCTCATCGCCTTGGCCTTGCTGTCGTAGTTGTCCTGGATGGCTTTGTCGTCGTCAGAGCCGTCGGCCACGTAATTCAGGAAGAACAAATCGGGCATCTTTTCGTCCACCTTCGCACTGCCGTAGATCACTGGCATACCCTTGGGAGCGCCTGTCACCTCGGCGAGTGTCACCGTCGCCGTGCCCAGGTCGTAGGCCACAGGCAGGAAGGTCTTCACGCCCTCGGGCGCCGTTCCGCTCTTATATGTCTTCGTCTCGACTAAATAGTCCACCCCGCCCGGTTCAATCTCGTCGCTCATGAAAATGACATTGACGTCGGTACCCTGATCTCCTGTGCTCCATTTCGAAAGGAACGTCTCAAACTTGCTGCCAGCCACGTGGCAAACGGTTGTTTTAGCAGGGGAATCATAATCATAAATAAAGTCATCACAATTATTATCATTCCATGTCAGACGATCAGGATCCGCATAGCAATACACATCCGTCACATTGGTACAGTCAAAGAAAGCATTGTTCCCGATGCTCGTCACACTGGAGGGGATAGTGATTGACGTCAGGCCGTCGCAGCAATTGAAAGCATCTTCCCCAATGCTCGTCACGCCGACGGGGATAGTGATTGACGTCAGGCCAGTGCAGCAATTGAAAGCATCTTCCCCAATGCTCGTCACATCATTAGGAATGACCGTGTTCTTACAGCCGAATAACAATGAATTGCTTTCCGTATCGATGATGGCATTGCAGCCGTTGCGACTGTCATATGTGGTATTCCTTTTATCCACAGTGATGGCCTCAATGGCGGGGCAGGAAGAGAAGGCCTCTTTGTCGATGCTCGACACGCCGGAGGAAATGGAGACTGAGGTCAGAGCTTTGCAGGCACAGAAAGCAGAGTTCTGGATAATGCCAGAAGGAATAGTGACCGACGTCAGGCCCTCGCAGTAATAGAAGGCCCATCCCTCGATTTTTGTCACGCTGGCGGGGATGGTAACCGACGTCAGGCTGGTGCAGTCCAAGAAAACAAGTCCCCCGATACTCGTCACACCATCTTCAATGACCACAGCTTTAATGTTCCATCTGCTGCCATACCAAGGAGCAGGAGCAATACCCGAATAGTACGCCATTTCCCCCGTGCCGGTGATGATAAGGGTCTCGAAATTATCGTCACCATCCGTATCGCCCCATAGCCAGTTCACGTTCTGACCGCACGTGCCGCCATATACGATTTTATACGGCCGCAGCGTCTTGCCCGCGATGGCGGTAATCTGATCGGCCGTAAGGTCGCCAGCAGCATAACTGGTTCCCGATTCGTCGTAGTAGGTCTTACCTTCACCGATGGTAATATGGCGCTTAGCATAGTAACTGTTAGCTTTTACGACGCTGCCTTTGAGGATGATATCGGGCTTGTAGCTATCGGCTCTGGTGGTTTTGATGCTGTTGGCAGTTACGGTGCCGCCAGTAAGTTCGAGGTTGCCGCCGCCAGAGTTAATGTTGTCAGTGGCATTGACGTTGCCGCCATAGATGTACATTGAATAGTAGGCTTCTATAACGCTGGCATTAACAGTGCCGCCATAGATGCTGATGCTGCCTTGCTCGCTATCGATATTGCGGGCAGTGATGTTACCACCGCAGATGGTGACTGAGTATAGGCCATAAATGTTCTCGTTGATGATGGCTTCGCCAGTGCCTTGGCTTTGGCCGTAGAATCTGATGATACCTGAGTTTATGCTATTGTCAGGTTCTATTCTGTTCGCCTTCAGCGTAGCCCCATCGCAGAGGATGAGGTTTATTTCCTCGTCGGCTTTATAGGTGAGGTCGCCGCTGAATGTGACGTCCGAGTCTATGAAGTACCAGCCGTTGCCGATGTCGGTCTCCGTGCCGTCGAGAGCCACGGCCTCAACACTCTGCGTTTTACCGTCCTGGTCGATGTAGGTGACGGTCTGGCTTGTAACTTGCGCCCAAGCCGTGGTGGCTGTCAGCATCATGCCGAGCAGCATAGCTGCCCGGACAAACTCTGACTTAAGATGGTTAAGTGTCTTCATATTGTTATTTTGTTGATGGTTTTACTTCACTACAACTTGAGCTTTGCTCGAGCTCGCTCACGTTCGATAAAGCATGAACGAGCTCTGCTTTATTCTCACTTAATCGCGACCTTTTTCCCGTTTCTGATATACAGTCCTTTCCTTGTGGGCTTTTCTATCCTTCGTCCCTGCAGATCATACCACTGCGCGCAGCCTTTCCCCTCCTGAGTAGGAGGGGTCAGGGGTGGTCTGATCCGCGTCGTTTCTCCCCCCTCACCTATGCCAATAGAGCGAGTGGCGTTGGTACTGCCAACGCTCTTGCCCGTGAGCACATCCCACTTCGGGATGAACAGCAGGCAGATGTCTTGCTTGATGACATCATCGGCATTGACCAGCACGGCCTTAAACGAGCCGCCTTTGAGCAGGTACGGGATGTAATCACTGGCGCTGACGCCCTCGCCGAACGACTCGTCGAGATAATTCTGCACCGTCTTACTGCCATCGCAGGCCACAAAACCCTTCAGCAGGCCTTCGACAGTCGTGGTCTGGGCATCGGAACCCACGAGGAAGATGGTTGCCGGCAGTGGTTTGCCGTCGTCCTTGTTGCCGATGACCACGGGCATACCCTTCGGGATCACGTTGTCCTCGATGGGCTTCAGGTACACCTGACCCGCGGTAAGGTTGTAGCCAGTGACCGCATACACCTGCACATCGTCGCCGAGGGGTTTCCTGTTGCCGCTGCCGTCAGTAAAGGGGATATAAGCCACCCCGCCCGGCTCAATCCCGTCGCCCTCGAAGTTGACGTTAACGTCGGAGCATATTTCCTCGAACTTCGTCTTCTTGCTGCCTGCCACGTGGCACACGGTTTTTTTGTCTGGGGATACAATAAAGTCATCACAACCAGCATCTTCCCATGTCAGACCATCAGGATCCGCATAGCAATACACATCCGTCACGTTGGTACATCCTTTGAAAGCATTTCCCCAAATACTCGTCACGCTGGAGGGGATGGTGACCGACGTCAGGCTGGTGCAATCAAGGAAAACACCGGGCTCGATGCTCGTCACGCTGGAGGGGATGGTGACCGACGTCAAGCTGGTGCATCCTAAGAAAGCTTCGATCCCGATGCTCGTCACGTTGGAAGGAATGGTGACCGACGTCAGATTACTGCAACCTTCGAAAGCATAGTTTTCGATACTCGTCACGCCGTCGGGGATAACTGTATTCTTACAGCCGGTAATCAACGTATTGCTGACCGTCTCGATAATAGCATTGCAGCCGTCGCGACTGTCATACTTGGGATTCCCTTCTTTCACGGTGATTGACTCAAGGGCAGAGGTACCACTGAAGGAAAGATACTCGATACTCGTCACGCTCGCGGGGATGATGACCGAGGTCAGGCCGGAGCAGTCTCTGAAAGCATGACAGTTGATGCATATCACGCCTTCGGGAATGGGGACCGACGTCAGGCCGGTGCAGCTTTGGAAGGCCCAATTCCCGATGCTCGTCACGCTGCATGGGATGGTGACCGACGTTAGACCGGTACATTCATAGAAAGCATAGTCCCCGATGCTCGTCACACCATCTTTGATGACCACAGTATTTATGTTCGCATTGCCATACCAAGGGGCTAAATTTAAAAAATCGTAGATATTCATTGCCCCCGTGCCGAAGATAGTAAGGGTTTCTTTAACGTTTTCACTGTCGCCGTCTTCGTCAGTCAAGACCCATGCCACGTTCTTACCGCCATTCACGTTGGGGTCGCCGCAGTAACCGTCGAATTCGATGATGTCGCTTCCATAAAAATAATAAGAATAATTGTCGGCACTACCACTTGGCACATAAAATTTCTTGCCTTGGACATTGAAGTCAAATGAGGTATCATCAACCGTTGAATTCGCCAACATGAAAACCGACTTCAGGCTCGTGCAGCCTTCGAAAGCCGAATTCCCGATGCTCGTCACGCTGGCGGGGATGGTGATCGACGACAGGCTGGTGCAATTACGGAAAACACTGGACTCGATACTCGTCACGCTGGATGGGATGGTAACCGACGACAGACTGGTGCAGTGATCGAAGGCATCTTCCCCAATGCTCGTCACGCTGGAGGGGATGATGACCGACTTCAGGCTCGTGCAGCCTTCGAAAGCCGAATTCCCGATGTTCGTGACGCTGGAGGGGATGGTAACCGACGTCAGGCTGGAGCAGGCCAAGAAGGTTCTTTCCTCAATGCTCGTCACGCTGGAGGGGATGGTGACCGACGATAGGCCGGTGCATTCAGAGAAAGCATAGCTCCCGATGGTCGTCACACTGGAAGGAATGGTGAGCGACGTCAGACTTTTGCAGCTATTGAAAGCCAATTCCCCGATGGTCGTCACGCTGGATGGGATAGTGACAGAAGCGAGGCCAGTGCAGCCAAGGAAGGCCGTTTTTCCGATGCTCGTCACGCTGGAGGGGATGGTGACCGACGTCATGCCTTCACAGAAATAGAAGGCCTTTTCCCCGATGCTCGTCACGCTATTGGGGATGACAGTCTTCTTACAGCCGTATATCAATGTATTACTGACCGTCTCGATGATGGCGTTGCATTCGTCGCGACTGTCATATTTGTCATTTCCTTCATCAATGGTGATGGTCTCAAGAGCGAGGCAGAAATAGAAAGCATCTTCCCCGATACTCGTCACGCTGGCGGGAATATTTATCGATGTCAGACTTTCGCAGTGAGCGAAGGTCGATTTTTCAATGCTCGTCACGCTGGAGGGAATGGTGATCGACGTCAGGCTGGAGCAGTTATCGAAGGCACCTCCCCCGATGCTCGTCACGCTGGATGGGATGGTGACCGAAGTCAATCTGGTGCATATAAAGAAGACATACTCCCCGATGCTCGTCACGCTGGAAGGGATGGTGACCGAAGTCAGATTACTGCAGTATGCGAAAGCATAGTTTCCTATACTCGTCACACCATCTTCAATGACCACAATTTCAATACTCTCTATGTTATTAATCCAAGGTTTTACGAAAGATGAGTAATTCGCCATTGCGCCCGAGCCGCTGATGGTGAGGGTTTTGCTCGAACTATTGTATGACCATGTGACGTTATTACCGTTGGCGCCGCAGTAGCCACTGTCATCCGCCCGCGCCGTGGTGGCTGACATCAGCATCACGATTATCACTGCCAGCGCCCGCAGCGCCAGTATCGATTGCATCACGAAAGAAGCTCTTTTCATATCGATAGTTTTTTAAAGGTTCGGTTTAATTATATATTTGGTTGCAAAGATACAAAAAATCCCTGAAACCTCCAACGATTTCAGGGATTTTCTTTATTTCGGCTGCAGATCGGCGTACTCTTTCGCGACATCGGCAATGCACGGACAGGCCTTCTGCGGTTTCAGGTCGAGGTGACCCAGGATCCTTGCCCGCGGATAGCGGCGGTGAAGGTCTGCGAGCAGTCGGCGGAGCGACGCCTTCTGTGCCTCGGTACGGGTGGAGATGCCTTGCACGAGTCGTGGAGATGCTTTGCACGAGTCGTGGAGATGCTTCCTATACCTATATGGAAATGCCTTCCATGGGTCGTGGAAGGCATTCCTTTAACCCGTGGAAGGCATCTGCACAAATGAAAACCCTGAGGAAGCCTCCCCCTCATATCTAAGTCCCCCATAGGGGGACAGATATAAGAGGGGGGAGAGGCTTCAGAAGGGAGTGGCAATGTATCACAGAGGGTCAGATCCTTTGTGTGGTTGGGTGCAAGGGGTGCAGCATAAATGACGGGATTTCTCATGCGTACCGTGTGTGTGTGTATGCGGTACGCAGGAGGATTCCTGCTTATCAGGTTGCACCCCCTACACCCCCGGACCTCACAGGGGGACAGTCCCCGTGTGCGGACTCGGCCATCATGCTGCAGTATGACATGCAAGCCCCCTCATACTATAGCCCTCCCCCCCCCTATAGGGGGGAGGGCATGTACAGCGGGGGCTGCTTAGCATGACTGCAGGATGACCGTCAGACTCAACAGGGTCAGACAGG
>JAEEGL010494757.1_pt1 | contig 12424 bp, 8 predicted proteins | sample 9134231 | NCBI WGS metagenome assembly JAEEGL01 (sample SAMN16246548, study PRJNA631951) | gut metagenome | biome: gut microbiome; feature: rumen; material: fiber-attached | host: Bos | place: Iran: Karaj | collected 2018-10 | reverse complement strand
TTGATTGAAGGCGGATTCGCATACTATGCCTTCGACAGTGCCGATGAACTCGCCGCGAAGCGTGCGGAGGCGGAAGCCGCAGGCCAGACCTTTATCTACAATCACGAGACACGCAAATCCCTCCGCAACTCGCTCACCCTTCCCGCAGAAGAGGTGAAGCGTCTTCTTGAGGAGACCAGCGACTGGACCATCCGTTTCAAGATCCCTGAAAACGAGACTGTTGCGATGGACGACCTGATCCGCGGCCACATCGAGGTGAACACCTCCACCCTGGACGACAAGGTGCTGTGGAAGCGTGCGGACGAACTGCCCACCTACCACCTCGCCAACATCGTGGACGACCACCTCATGGAGATCACCGAGGTAATCCGCGGCGAGGAGTGGCTCCCCTCCCTCCCCCTGCATTATCTGCTCTATGAAGCCTTTGGCTGGCAGGACAGCATGCCGCGTTTCGCCCATCTCTCCCTGCTCCTCAAGCCCGTGGGCAACGGAAAACTCTCCAAACGCGACGGCGACAAGATGGGCTTCCCGGTGTTCCCGCTGCAATGGACGGGCGCCGACGGCGAGCGTTCGCACGGCTACCGCGAGGACGGTTACTTCCCCGAGGCCTTCGTGAACATGCTGGCCATGCTGGGCTGGAATCCCGGTACCGAACAGGAACTCTTCAGCCTCGAGGAACTGGTTCAGGCCTTCTCCATGGACAAGGTGCAGAAGGCGGGCGCCAAATTCAATCCCGACAAGGCCAAATGGTACAACAAGGAATACCTGCGTCTCAAGGATGAGAAGGAACTCGCCCGGCTCTTCCTGCCCGTGCTGGAAGAGAACGGCATCTGCGGGACCGACCCGGCCTATGTGGAGCGGGTCGTGGCCCTCATCAAGGAGCGCGCCACCTTCGTGCGCGATTTCTGGGACATCGCCTGGTACCTCTTCCGCGATCCCGATTCCTACGACGAAAAGGATGCGGCCAAGTTCTGGAAAGAGGAGAACCCCGCCCGGGCCCTCGAACTAGCCGCACACGTCTGTTCGCTCGCAGGAGACTGGAACAAGGAACGGCTCGAGGCCGAAATGGAAGACTACATCCGCAGCCGCGAATGGCCCATGGGCAAGGTAATGAACTGCCTTCGGCTCGCACTCGCCGGCCGCTCCAGCGGCCTGGGCATCGCCGACATCGCCTCGCTCATCGGACCTGAAGCGTTCCGGCGGCGGATTCAGACGGCAAAAGAAAAACTCGGATAAACATGAAAAAGCTATTCACTCTTTTGGCAGCTCTCTCGCTGCTCTGTGCCTGCGGGTCCCGCGACAGCCACCTTCCTGCCGCGGCCGACTTCGGCGCCTACGACGAGGAGTTCGACAAGGTTTTCACCGAAGTGGCTCTCTCCGGCACCACGGAACTGCACGGCATGATGGTGCTCAAGGACGGCAAGCGCATCTATCAACGCTGGGACACCGGTTACGGCCCCGAACACCTCAACATCCTCTGGTCGGCCAGCAAGACCTTTACCTCCACGGCCATTGGTTTCGCCATCCAGGACGGTCTGCTCGGCCTCGACGACAAGGTCATCTCCTTCTTCCCGCCCGAAGACCTGCCGGCCGAACCCTGCGCCGAACTGCAGGCCCTCACGGTGCGCGACCTGCTCATCATGTCGTCGGGTTTCAGCGAGGATGCACTCCGTCCGGTCCGCGCCCGCACCACCGAGCACCCCGTTCGTGACATGCTGGCTACGCCTTTCTTCTTCGAACCGGGTTCGAAATACAAATACAACAGTGGCAACACCTTCCTGCTCAGCGCCATCGTCACCCGGGTAACCGGAAGGACCACCGCTGATTATCTGAATGAAAAGCTCTTCCAACCCCTGGGTATCAGGCGCTGGCACTGGGATGAGTCGACCGACGGCTACACCGTAGGCGGCTGGGGACTCTTCCTCACCACGGAGTCTATGGCCAAAATGGGCCAGTTCTACCTCCAGAAAGGCGTGTGGAACGGGAAGCGTCTGCTCGACGAGGCCTGGTTCGACGAAGCCACGCGTCCGCAGATCTACCAGTACGACCGGGCCGGAACCGACGAGGCGACCATCGCCGCAATGGCCGACGACGACTGGCGCCAGGGTTATGGCTTCCAGCTTTGGGTATGCACGCACAACAGCTACCGCATGGACGGCGCGCACGGGCAGTTCATCATCGTGATGCCCGAAAAGAACGCCGTGGTGGCCATCTCCTCCCACAGCGGAGATTACAAGCGCAAGCTCCTCAAATCGGTCTGGACCCACATTTACGACAAACTCTGACGCTTTATGATTATTGGTATCTGTTCCGATCACGCCGGCGTGGACTACAAGGCCCGGCTCTTCGCATTCCTGAAAAAGAAAGGGTATACGGTTATCGACTACGGTACCGATACGCCTGAAAGCGTAGACTACCCCGACTTCGCACACCAGCTGGCCCGTGCCATTGAAAGCGGGCAGGTGGAGACCGGTGTGGCTCTCTGCGGCACCGGGAACGGCATGGCCATCACCCTCAACCACCATCCGTCCATCCGTGCCGGACTGGCCTGGAACAAGGATATCGGCCGGCTCGTAAAGGAGCACAACCACGCCAACGTGCTGGTCCTTCCAGCCCGTTTCATCTCGTACCGCACGGCGCTGAAGACCCTGAACGCCTGGCTGGAGGCCCAGCCGGAAGGCGGACGGCACGAACGCCGTGTCTCCAAAATCCCCGTAAGCACACACTAATCCAAACCAATATGTTCCATTTCCGTTACCTGTCCGCCATAGCTGCGCTCCTGCTTACCTGCTGGGTCCAAGCCGGAGCCCAGAGCAAGAACGTCCCCAAAATGGGGAAGTACGGCTATCCCATCTATAACGACTACTCCATCCCCAAACCGGACAAACCGCTCAAAATCACCCGCGACAACCTCAAACTCACCGACCGCTATCTTTCCTTCTATCCGGAAGGGGTCGTTGAAGCCGACGCCGCCGCGATGCGCATGCTCTACGAGTATTACAAGAACGACCCCGAGGGTCAGGCTGAATGGAGAGGCCTGCAGGACAAAGCGCTCAAATGCATCCCTACCTGGGATATGGGCAAACTCATCCAGAAGCGCTACGTGTATTCGCTGGCCAACCTCAAGCCCCTTGGCTGGCTCTACATCTTCACCGGCAACGAACTGGTGTCCGACTTCATCAGGGGGCATCTGGCCAAAGCCGCATCCCTGCCGGTCGATTTCTGGATCCATGCGGAACTGCGTCACATGGATCCCAAGAAGCCACAGGGCTGCATTGAGACCTCCTACGTCAACCAGGCTTTCGGTGTAGCCATCCAGGCGGTCCGCCGCAATATGAGCGACGAAGAACTCAAGACCGTGGAGACGGCCTGGCACGAAAAGGGACTGGGCACCGGTCTCAACTGGCTGGAAGCCCACCCCAACAAGATTGTGGGGAACTTCACCGCCGTCATCGGCAACGGCGTCCTCTACGCCGCCAAATATTTCAAGGACGACTATGCCTGGAACCTGGCGCTCAAACACATCAAGAAATATATAGACAGCGCCATCCTTCCCGACGGCTCGAACTTCGAGGGCTACAGCTACTACGCCTACCCGGCGACCCAGTTGCTCATTGCATGCAGCCTCCTTACGCCGGAGCAGATCGAAGCGCTCATGAAGGACAGTGCCCTCAAGAACACCATGAAGTGGCGCGTCTCGGGCATGCTCTTCGGCGAAGGTCCGGCCGGTTACCCCAGCCCGACACGCATCGTGTATGGCGACAACCCCTCTTCCTCAGCCATGCGCGGATCGGGAGACGCGACAACCTGGTTGTCCATCCTGGTGGCAAAAGACGGCATTGCCGAATGGATCAGGCAGACCTATTCCCAGAAGGGCTCCTCAAGGATCATGCTGCTGAAGGCCAAGTATCCCGGTCTGGACGTGCAGCCCGTGAGCCCTGCAGAAGCGGGCATTCCCCTGCTCACCACCTATCAGAGCGGAGACTGCTTCATGCGCAGCGGCTGGGGCGATGACGACGTGGTCCTGGGCCTCAAGTCCATAAACGGAGATCCGGTGGAACATGTCTATCCCCACGCCCGTCCGGAGATCAACTCCCTGAACCTGGGCGCCTATGGAGAGTACCTCATCTGCAACGCCGCTTCCGCCTCGTACCGCAGCCCCATCCGCAAGGAGCACGACATCCGTACCTGGCGCGCCAACGTGGTTACCGTGGACGGAAAGGATCAGCTTTTCCCCTACAACTGGTTAAAGAAAAGCGGCTGTTTTGGCTATCCGTCTGCAGAGATTGTCCGCAAGGAAATCCTGCCCGACGGCGGCATGGTCCTTTCCAACGAAGCGGCCAAGGCCTATGCCACGCCCATGAAACAGGCTACGCGCACCGTGCGTTACATTCCGGAAGGACGCTTCTACATTGTGCGTGACATGCTCGTTCCGGAAGACGGGGAGCAGCATCATTTCGACCACCGCTTCTTCATCTTCAACTACGACTTCAAGACGAAGATCGAGAAAAACAAGGCCATGCTCACCATCGAACGGCCCAGGGCCACGCTCTACATTGCCGTGAACAGCCCGCAGAAAACCACCTTCAGCTACAAGGACGCCTACATCCACGGCCTGGGCGGCCGCGATTACGATCCGGGCGGAAGGAATGAAGGAAAGCTGGGCAATGCAGTAGGCCTGGTCTGGAGCAGCGATGCCCCCAGTTTCGAGGCTACCTCGGTGCTCTACCCCACCCATCCGGGTGAAGCGGCGCCCAAGATCAAGTTCGGCAAAGGCTTCGTGAGCGTGAACGGAAAGAAATATCCGCTTGACTGATCGGCGCGAGCCACGCTAACGCCCCGATTCCTCCGGCCCCAGACCGGTGCCGATGAGGGAAACGTAGCGGAAAGCGTCCATATCGTGCCGGATAATCCAGTCGATGTAAGTCAGGAACATCCAGGCCGTGTACTCGTAGCCGGCCGGTGAAAGGTGGCCGTAGGCATAGTGGTCCTTGCGCCACTGGCTGCCCTGACGGTACTGGTCCATGGCATATTTGGCAATGTCCAGCACATAGACATTGGAGAAGGTTTTCGCCATGCCGCGGATGACCTCATTCATCTCGGCGGCATGCTCCTTCTCGGAGGGGTTCGTCACCAGGAAGAACTTCGCCTGCGGCTGGATGGACTTGATGCGCTGGATGATGCCGGCGTAGCAGCCCGCAAAGGAAACCGCGTTCCTGCTGTAGTCGGAGAGGTCCACATCCTTTTCGATGCTGCCCACGTTCCAGCCTTCCCATCCCACCTGGCCGATCCGGCTGCGGTCGTTCACCCCCAGGGCGATGATGTAGGCCTGGTGGCGCCGGTCTTTGGCGCAGAGCCCGTCCAGACGGTCGAGCGAAGTGTCCCAGAAGTCCTCGATCCAGCCCTTGGTGGTCTCGCCGCCCCGGGTGTAGTTGGTGCCGCTCACACCCATGAGAGCGCACATCCGCTGTCCCCAGGAGTACTCGTATATGTCGCGGTAGCCTTTCTTCCCGTCGGGCTTGATGTACTCGGCTTCCCCGCTGGCGAGCGAGTCTCCGATGAAGCCCCAGCTGTGGAAGATGGAACAGTAGCCCGGAGACGGGCTCACGTTCGCAAGGGGGTTGTCCTGCGCCGCCGCAAAGAAAGGCAGGGCAAGGGCCAGGATGAGCGTACTGACGAACTGTCTCATAGTTTATTTCATTTGCATTTGAATCATTTCCGATGCGGCCAGCAGGAAGGCGCCGGCGCCATAGGCCCGCGTGTCGTCCTTCGACGGATTGACCGGTTTGAGGCCCACGTCCTGCACGTAAACGAGGCGCCCGTCCTTGCGGACGTGGGATTTCAGCGCCTTCCATCCCTTCAAGGCCGCCGCCCGGTATTCTTCAGGCAGGATTCCGTGGTTGACACCCCAGGCGAAGCCGTATACGAAGAAGCCGGAGCCACTGTTCTCGGGGGCGTCCCAGTGCACGGGATCCAGAAGGCCGGCGTGCCAGGAGCCCGCCTTGTCCTGGCACTTCAGCAGGGCCTCGGACATATCCTTGTAGAGCTGGAGGTAATAAGCGTGAGAAGGATGGGTTTCAGGCACGCCCGAGAGCATCATGGGCAGGGCAGCATACACCCAGCCGTTGCCCCGGCCCCAGAAAGCCGGCAGCCCGTTTTCCTCCTTCCTGGACACAAGCATCAGGTCGCGGTGGTACAGATTGTACTTGCGGTTGAACAGGGAGTCGGTCGTGACCTTGAATTCCGACCAGCAGAAGTCGAGGTAGTCGTCCCGCTTGTCGATCCTTGCCAGCGTCGGATAGACGGGCGGCTCCATGAAGAGCGCGTCGCACCAGCCCCAGCGGTCGGGATTGTATCTTCCGTTCGGAAGGATGAGGGGATCCTGATTGGGATGCGCCATCACGGACAGCACGCGGTCGCGGACGCTCTTCATCATGGCCGGGTCCCTGAAATGCTCCGAGAGCATGAGGTAGGTCTGCCCCATACAGAGGTCGTTGGCGTTGTGATTGGTGCGCACCATGTCCCAGCCGTTGTCGTCACCCACCTTTTTGAGATAGTTCCAGAAGGTCTCATTCCCCGTAACGAACGCCCACTCGGCCAGGCCACGGAAAAACGCCGCATTCAACCAGCCCACCGGCCTGTCCTTGGGGTTCAGATGCCCCATCTGCCATTCGGCCACCTTGTCCGCCAGCTTGATGTCGCCTTTCCGCGGACGGGCGCCGTTCTTTCCGAGGACCGTCTTTTCGGCCGTCTGCCGCAGGTAGGCCGCGACCTCGGGCGCGAGACCGCAGTCGGCGGCGTGCGCGGAGAAGGGTTTGCGGGCCATCATCAGGTAGTTCACGCAGGCCTTCAGATAGGCGCCAGCGAGCGACTGATGTTTGTTGTCGCGGCCCAGCAGGTGGATTTCGGGTCGGTCGGTATAGACGGTCTGGAACGCTTCCCCGATGGGCGAATAGCCCACCCGGGCCTTTTTCGCCATCTGGCGGCTTCCCTTCAGCAGGTATTTCTCAAGCTCCTCCTGAGTGCCGAAGCCGCCGGCTTCCTTGCCGCTGTAGCTCCAGGTATGCTCCAGGATAATCTTGCAGTCCGGCGAGGCCGCGGCCACCCGGTCCCTGAGTTCCAGCAGGTCATCCAGGACCTGCTTCTTGCCGTCACGGGCATAGCGGGCGGGGTTCACGCTCTGGTCCTGCAGGAAGCAGTAATCATAAGGGCCGCCTTTCAGGGCCTTCTGCGTTCCCTCCAGCTTCAGGTGCTGGCCGAAAGTCTGGCCGCCCTTGAGGTATTCGCCAATCTGCATCTTCAATCCCTCTTTCGCCGCAATCTCACGCAGGAGGTCGTCGGCGTTGTGGTGGAAGGTGAAGGAGTTGCCGATGCAGAGGACCCAGATTTCATCCGGGGCCTTCGGGCCCTGCGGAAGATTGAATTTCTGGGCAAAGGAGCTTGTTGCGGCCAGAAAGGCCAGGCTGAGCACGATTAAAAGTCGCTTCATAACTTAAGCTTGGTTTTCGGGTTTTTCCGGAAGGACGAACACAAAACGGGCGCCGCCCTTGTCGTAGCTGGTGTCGAGGTACACCCGGCCGCCCATCTTTTCGGCAATTTCGCGGCAGATGCTGAGGCCCAGCCCCGTGCCCTGCACGAACTCGTTCAGTTTGGTGAAGCGGTCGAAGATGGCTTCGGCCTGCTCGGGCGGCACGCCGGTGCCGGTATCGGTGACAGAGTAGGTGATTTCACCAGGATGCTCCGAGAGCGAGCAATTCAGCACGATCTCTCCTTTCGCCGTGTGCTTACAGGAATTGGTGAGCAGGTTGATCAGGATCTGCTGCGCCCGCTGGGGATCGGTACGGAACTGGTGCTCCCCTTCGAAATCCTGCTCATAACGCATCTGCACGCCGGGTTGCAGGCGGTGTTCGGCGCTGCTGATGGCCGCCTTGGCAATGAAACCGCACTCCCCGTCCTCAAAGCTGACGCGATAGTTCCCGGAATCCATCGCGGAGGTATTGAGAATGTCGTCCAGCAGCATGGTGAGCATCTTGGTGTTGTTCACGATATGACTTGCGAACTCGGCTTTCTCCTCTTCCGGGAAACTGCCGTCGGGCAGGCTCAGAAGCTGGCTGAAGCCGACGATGGCGTTCAGCGGCGTGCGCACCTCGTGGCTCATGTTCTGTACGAAGCGGGTCTTGGCCGCATTGGCGAGCGTCACCTGCTTGTTGGCTTCTTCCAGTTTGGCATTGTGCTTCTGCAGCGACTGGATGTGCACCACCAGGAAAATCACGATACCGAGCAGCAAGGCCGTGAATACCAGCATCAGGATGCGGGAAATCCGCGTCACTTCCTCGCTCTTGTCTTCCAATTCAGCCTGGAGGGAGGTGTTGCCCATACGGGCGTTCAGTTCGGAGAGTTTCGACTGGTTTACCTCGGCAAGACGCCCTTCATTGCTCGCCACCAATTGCTTTTCAATTTCAAAGGCCTCTTCCTTGAAATCGTAATGCTCCGCGATGTTGGCAATGAATTTCACCTCCCTGGTCCGGTCGATGCTCATAATAACCTTCATATAGGGCGACATGTCGCCCGCAATCACGGAGTCGATGATCGTGAACATCAGGGGCGCCGTTTCGCTGATGGTCTGGAGCGCACCGCTTTTCAGGCAATACTCCTTATGGCGGTTGTACTCCGGAATATTCTTTTCCAGCGCGGTGATCCTGGCAAGATAGTAATGACAGCGCAGCGTATCGAGCGGCAGATGGGCCGACTGCACCGCCTTGGCCACGTTGAGTTTGGCCGAATCGGCGCCTACGGGATAGGTATCCGCCAGATCGCAGTACAGGCGGCATACGGACTGGCGCCTGATGATGGGATCGGTAGACCGTTCATACATGTCGAGGGCCTTCAGAATGTGCTTCTTGGCCGAGATATAGTCGTTCTGGGCCGTGTAGAGCGACACCAGGTAACGGTGGCCCATCCACTCACCGTACGGCTCCCCGCGCTGGATGGCAAGCTGCTGCATCTCGGTCACGAGGTCCATGGTGCGCACGGGTTGGTCGTGATTGTAGTAAAAGTTCTGAACCAGTTCGTACGAATAATAGAAGTACTGGGGGTAGCCGAGCCTGTCCGCAATGGTCTTGAGTTCTTCCTGCCGGTCCAGTACCAGCCGCTCATCCTTTTCGCTAAGGGGGTGATGGTTGGGGACCTTCCGGGTGGCATCCTTCAGCCGGGTCACGTAATAGAGGGTCTGGGCCTTGGTGTCCCCCTTGGAGATGGCGGCGTGCAAGAGGTTCGAACTCGCCTCCTCAAAACCGTCCTTGCCGACAAGCCGCTCGGATTCCATAAACCAGCGGTAACACTCGTCGTCGATCTGGTAGGGGTTGTTCTGCGCGCCTGCAGTCACTGTCCCTGCAAGCAGAATCGCCAGTATTGAGAGCAATCTTTTCATAGATTTTCAAAGATAGTAAAAACTATTCATATCTTTGTATTTCGGAATTGGGCATATGCTGGAAAAGCTTCTTTCACTGGACGCGTATGCGAGCGCTGGCGTGGGCGTAGCGGCCCTCGCCCTGGGGATGTTCTTTACCCGGAAGGTTTCTTTCCTGAAACGATTCTGCATCCCCGCTCCGGTATCCGGAGGCCTCCTCATCTCCCTGCTCACGCTGCTGCTCTACTCCTTTTTCGGCGTGGAATGCCGTTTCGACGGCATGGTCAAGGACCTCTGCATGATACTGTTCTTTACCTCCGTAGGCTTCCAGTCAGACATCAAGGTGCTCCGAAAAGGCGGGAAACCCCTGCTCGTGATGATCGGCCTTGTGGCAGCGCTGATCGTGGCACAGAACCTCATCTCGGTGGGCATCGCCCGCGGGCTGGGACTCAGTCCGCTCTTCGGCATGGCGGCCGGGTCCATCCCTATGAGCGGCGGGCACGGCACGTCCGGAGGATTCTCCCCGCTGCTGGAGGAACAGGGCCTGACGGGTGCCTCCTCCATCACCATGGCGGCGGCGACCTTCGGCCTCGTGGCAGGGTCGCTGCTGGGCGGCCCGTTGGGCGAGGTGCTCATCCGCCGGAACCGGCTCTCCGAACAGTCCGGCTCCGTCGATGTCATGACCGGACTCGAGACCACCGAGTCGCGGGCGCAGCGGCCGCTGACGGCAGAAAAAAGCTTCCGGGCCTATCTGCAGGGCGTGTGCGTCCTGGTCCTCGCCATGGCCCTGGGCACCGGCCTCAGCAGGCTCCTCGCCCTCACCGGCATCACCTTCCCCACCTACTTCGGGGCACTGCTTGCCGCCTGCGTCCTGCGCAACCTCTTTGGTCTGTCGCCCCGCTGGGAAAAAGAACTGTGCCTGGGCGAAGTGGTTTCCGTGGGTGACATCTGCCTGCAACTCTTCCTGGGCATGGCTATGGCCAGCCTCCGTCTCTGGGAACTCGCCTCCCTGGCCCTGCCCCTCACCCTTATCCTGCTGGCCCAGGTGGCCTTCATGGCCTTGTACGGCGCATTCGTTGCCTTCCCCCTGCTGGGCAGGACCTACGACGGCGCCGTCCTTGTGAGCGGCCTCTGCGGCTTCGGCCTGGGCGCCACGCCCAACGCCATGGCCAACATGTCGGCCGTCTGCTACAAGTATCGCTACGCCGCCGCCCCGTTCATCATCGTCCCCATCATCGGGGCCATGTTTGTAGACATCATCAATACCGGCGTCATCACCCTCTTCCTGAACCTGATCCACTGACCTGAAACCTATGCAGAAGATCATCATCCTCGATTTCGGCTCCCAGACCACGCAGCTCATCGGCCGCAGGGTCAGGGAACTCGGCACGTTCTGCGAAATCCTTCCCTTCGACCGTTTCCCCCACGGCGATCCCGACGTGATCGGAGTCATCCTGAGCGGCTCCCCGCTCAGCGTCTATGCGCCCGACGCCCTGCTCCCCGACCTTTCCGGGGTCTTTGACCGCTATCCGGTCCTGGGTATCTGTTACGGCGCGCAGCTGATCAGCCACATCCACGGCGGGAAGGTGGAGAATTCCGGTTCGCGGGAATATGGAAGGGCCCTCCTGAGTTTCGTGGACCGCAACTGTGAGCTGTTCGGAGGGATTGCGGCGGGTTCGCAGGTGTGGATGAGCCACGGCGACAGCATCACGGCGCTCCCGGAAGGCTTCCGCCTCGCCGCTTCCACCGATACCGTCCGCAACGCTGCCTTCTGGAATCCCGGGCGGAGGATCTGGGGCGTGCAGTTCCATCCCGAAGTGGCGCATACCACCCAGGGCAAGCAGCTTCTGGAGCATTTCGTGGTGGACATCTGCGGCAGCCGACGGGAATGGTCTTCCGACTCCTTTGTGGAGACGACCGTCCGCGACCTCAGGGCCGAAATTGGGGACGGGAAAGTGATTCTCGGCCTGAGCGGAGGTGTGGACTCAACCGTTGCGGCGGTGCTGCTCAACAAGGCCGTGGGGAGCAATCTCACCGGCATTTTCGTGAACCACGGACTTCTGCGCAAGCACGAGTTCGAAGACGTGCTCGCCGATTATCACCGGCTGGGCCTGAATGTGAGAGGGGTCGATGCCTCCTCCCTTTTCCTGAACGCCCTGGACGGCGTGGAAGATCCCGAGCAGAAACGCAGGATCATCGGCCGCCTGTTCGTGGAGGTGTTCGAGGCCGAGGCCGCCAAGATCCCGGGTGTCGGTTTTCTGGCGCAGGGAACCATCTACCCCGACAGGATCGAGAGCCGCAACATCACCGGCAAGGTCATCAAGAGCCACCACAACGTGGGCGGCCTGCCGGAGCATCTGAAACTGAAACTCTGCGAGCCCCTCAAGTGGCTCTTCAAAGACGAGGTCCGCTCTGTCGGCCTCAGCCTGGGCATCCCGGAGCACATGCTGTTCCGCCATCCCTTCCCCGGGCCCGGCCTCGCGGTGCGCATCCTGGGCGCCATCACGCCGGAAAAGGTCCGCATCCTGCAGGATGTCGATGACATCTTCATCCGCTCACTCAAAGAGGAAGGGCTGTATGGCGATATCTGGCAGGCCGGAGCCATCCTGCTGCCCGTCCGCACCGTGGGCGTCATGGGCGATGAGCGCACCTACGACTACGCCGTCGTCCTGCGCGCCGTCACCAGCAGCGACGCCATGACCGCCGACTGGGCCTTCCTGCCCGAAGGCTATCTGCGCCGGCTCAGCAACGAGATCATCAACAAGGTCCGCGGCGTCAACCGCGTCTGTTACGACATCTCCTCGAAACCTCCGTCCACCATCGAGTGGGAATAAAGCGGAAAGCTTAAGGGCGAAAAGCAGGACGGGCTTACGTCAATCCTGCTAAGAGGCATTCTCCACTACCGTCCAGGTGCAGGAGTACCAGTTGTTGCCCTCGTCCACTTTACCGGAGGATGTCAGGGTGTAGCCTTCTGCTGCGGAGAACATATTATCGAAAGACGTTACGTTAAGGTTT
>JAEEGL016738693.1_pt1 | contig 12425 bp, 12 predicted proteins | sample 9134231 | NCBI WGS metagenome assembly JAEEGL01 (sample SAMN16246548, study PRJNA631951) | gut metagenome | biome: gut microbiome; feature: rumen; material: fiber-attached | host: Bos | place: Iran: Karaj | collected 2018-10 | reverse complement strand
CTGAAGTCTCTTCATAAGCGTAAGCGCCATAAAATGACCGGCTGTCAGGCTGTCAGCAGTGCAGTCGAATCCGATATAAAATGTTGCCTTACCGTTATTGACAAGTTCCCTTATTTCATTTTCGTTCGTTATCTGTGCGATCAACCCTCTTGCAACCAGTTCTTCATAAATACCCATTTCGTATCATCCGGTCATTAATGTCTTAGAGAATTTTTATACTGCTGAGCGGAATCAAGCTGTTCCTCCGCACTCCTGATTGTTGTGCCGGTAATATACTCCCCTCCGTACAGTCTGGCAAGTTCACGCTTTCTTCCCTCAAGATCAAGCGATTCAACGAAGGTATAGGTCCTGCCGTTGCTTTCCGTGTTTTCAATCAGAAACTGCTGATCTGCCATGGCCGCAATCTGCGGAAGATGCGACACACAGAGCACCTGTTTGGATAATGCCACATTATACAGCTTTTCTGCAACCTTTTGTCCGGCTATTCCCGAAACACCGGCATCGATTTCATCAAATATCAGCGTTGGAACAGGATCTTTCTCAGAAAAAACATTCTTCAGCGCGAGCATGATCCTGCTCAGTTCGCCTCCTGAAGCAATCTTACTGATTTTTCCGGGATCCTCACCGGCATTCGCCGACATGAGAAATCTTACTTTATCCATACCGTCCTTGTTAAATCCGCTTTCCGTATCCACAACGGAAAATTCAACACAGAATCGCACAGAAGGCATATTCAGATCTTTCAGCTGATCCTCGATCCTTTTCTGAAGAATTTCCGAGGCTTTCTTACGTGCTGACGAAAGCTTCCCTGCCGTTGAACGGCATTTTTCTGCCGCCTCATCCCGTTCCGCACAGTACTTTTCGAGCAGTACGTCCGAATAACGGATCTTATCCAGTCTGTCGCGGCATTCGGAAAGATAGGATAGGAGGTCGCTTTCATCCCTGTTGTACTTTCTGAAAAGCCGGTTGAGCTCCGAAATACGTTTTTCAAGGGCGTTATATTGCTCTTCCGAGAAATCGAGCGTTTCAAGATAATCCCGCAAAGTCTCCGTAATATCCGAGATCAGGAAAGAAACCTCTCCCATCTTATCGGAACAAGCGGAAAGTTCCGAACTGATGGAAACCGCTTTATCCAGATAGTAAATACAGTCATGAAGCAGTGCGGGAATGCCCGTATCAGAGTCACCGTCCAGGATTTCCAGAGACATATTCAAGTTTTCCGTCAGTTTTTCCGAATTACGAAGAAGGTCCCTTTTTGAAATCAGGGCATCGTATTCTCCCGGACTTATTTGTGCAGCGTCAAGCTCTTGAATAATAAAAGTCAAAGTATCGGAAAGACTGCTCTTTTCGAGGTCATCGCTCTGTAACGAGTCAATTTCCTCACACAGGTGAACATACTCTTCAAACAGGCATCTGTACTGTCCAAGAAGGTTCTGAAGATCAGCAAAGGAATCCAGATAAGAAAGGTGTGACCTTTCATCGAGAAGCAGTCTCCCGTCGTTCTGTCCGTGAATATCGATCAGATAATTTGACAGATCTTTCAGTTGGGAAACAGAGGCCGGTCTGCCGTTTATTCTGCACGAGTTCCTTCCGTCAGAAGATATCTTTCGGGAAACAACGGTCTCCTCGTCCGCTTCAAAATCATTTTGTGACAGCCAGTCGCGAGCTTCGGGAGAAATAAGGAACGATGCGGAAACAGACGCGGAATCACAGCCTTTTCGGATAATATCACGTGAAAGTTTTGAGCCGGTCACGGCACCGATCGAATCAATCACAATCGATTTACCCGCACCTGTCTCTCCGGTCAGGACATTCAGGCCGGCTGAAAACTCAATATCCGCGCTTTCAATGACAGCGACATTCTCGATATGTAGTATCTCAAGCATACCTTTTTCCCTGAATCAAAGAATTGAATTGATCTTGTGCAAAAAATCATCCGCACTGTCCGTATCTTTAAACAGCAGAAAAGCAGTGTCATCTCCCGCAATTGTTCCTGCCAGTTTCTCAACATTCATATTGTCGAATGCGGAACAGGCAGCCCCGGCCAACCCGGGAAGTGTCTTGATTACGATTATGTTCTGCGCATAATCGTAGGAAATGACACATTCTCTGAATATTTTCATAAGACGGCTCATGGATGCGTCATCTTTTTTCGGTGAGAGCGTATAGACATACTTATTGTTGCTGTTGATTGCTTTAGTCAGCTGCAGGCTCTTGATATCTCTGGATAATGTCGCCTGCGTGGTTCTGATGCCAATCTTATCCAGCTCCTCGAGGAGCTGATTCTGCGTTTCGATCTCATTTTCGGATATGATCTTTTTTATTGCATCCTGTCTTCCGGACTTCACAGCACTCACCTTGCCCTAATACAATTTATTCGAAATATTCTCAAAATATGAGAAACTGTCCCGTTCAAGAATATGAAAATATCGGTCGGATTTTCGGATCCTGATACAGTCGCCGTTCATAAGCTCCATCGGGCTTCCGCCGTCAACGGAAATATAAGCTCTTCTGTCATGGAGTCTTTCGACGATTACCTTGATCTGTTTTTGCGTTGTAAGAACGAAGCTGCGTGCTGATAAAGAATGCGCGCATATCGGCGTGATAATATAATTGTTGGCGGAAGGCTCAACAATCGGTCCGCCCGCAGACATCGAATAACCGGTGGAACCGGATGGAGTGGCAAGGATCACACCATCGCCAAAATACGATTTGATCATTACATCATTGATGTAGATATCCGTCTGAATACAGTCAATATAACCGCGCAAAACCGCATCATTCAAGGCATAGTTTGAAAAAATGCACCGATCTTTACGGAAGACCTCAACATCCAGCATCATCCTGCTGCAGGTAAGAAGGTCTCCCCTGGCAGCCCGAATCAGCAGGTCCGTGCAATCCGGCTCATTCGGATCCGTTGTGCAGAGAAAGCCTTTTGTACCGAGATTAATACCGAATAGCGGGATGGCAGAATCAACTAGTTCTCTGGCAACCGCAAGAACAGTGCCGTCTCCGCCAATTACAACTGAAAGCGCACAGTCTGCTGCCTTTTTTAATGGACTGTACTCAAGGTCGCCCGGAAGCACTTCGTCCCCGGATTCTGCAAACACCGGGCAGATAATGCAGTCCAATCCTGCGTTTTCGAGTATCCGCGTTACATTTCTTGTATATTCCAGTCGGACATCACGATACGGATTCGGACAAATTGCAATCATATCACAATTCCTATCTCAATTCATTGTGTGTGAGCTGTCTACAACAGAATCGATATCAAGTTTGCATTCTGCAAAGGTATTGCGCAAATGACACAGATACTCAATATTTCCTTCCGGCCCCCTTATCGGAGAGAAATCCAGTCCGACGGGATAAAGCCCTATGGAAGGACCAAATTCAACAATGTCGCGGATAACGGCACAATGCGTCTCTCTATCTCTGACAACTCCATTTTTCCCAACGTTTTCCTTCCCGGCCTCAAATTGTGGCTTGATAAGGCAGATAATGTCCGCTTTCTCGGCAAGAAGTGCGGAAACAGGCGGAAGCAGGAGTTTCAGCGAAATAAAGGAGGCATCCATGACAGCAAGTTCGATGGGATCCGGTATTATTTCTCTGTCTATATATCGAACATTGGTACGCTCAAGATTGACCACTCTGGGATCATTGCGCAGTTTCCAGGCAAGCTGGCCATACCCGACGTCTACCGCATAAACAAGCTTTGCATTGTTTTGAAGCAAAACATCGGTAAAACCACCTGTAGAAGCCCCGCAATCCATACATATTCTGCCTGTCGGATCAACATGGAAGGATGTGAGCGCTTTCGCAAGCTTAAGTCCCCCTCTGCTTACATATGGCAGAGGATTTCCTCTGATCTCTATCACACTGTCATCCGAAATCTGCGTTCCGGCTTTATCCTCTTTTTTCCCATTGACATATACGATCCCTTCCATGATCAGAGCTTTTGCCTTCTCTCGGCTTTCAGCAAGTGATCGATCAAAGAGGATCTGATCAAGTCTTCTCTTCCCCATTATTTCCTGATCATCTTCATTGCTTCTCTTGCAATAGAAGCCGCGTCCAGTCCGTTCTTTTCCCGAAGTTCCCGTGCATCTCCGTGAGGAACAATACCCAGCCCGAGATTAAGCAGTGAGCATGCCCGAAGAAGCACGCCGGATTCTTCAGCCTTTTCCAGAATTCTGGCGCCTATGCACGATTCTCCGCATACTTCTTCAGCCGCAAGAAGCACTCCGGTCTTTCTGACAGATTCAAGAGTTTTCTTAAAGCGATTCGGTTTCAGAATGCCGAGCTTAATGATTTCAGAGGAAATGCCGTTCTCATCCAGAATATCCGCAGCTTTTATCATCTCATTTATTTCAGGACCATATCCTACAAGCGTGATATCCGTGCCGGATCGCACCAACTGTTCTTCATTGATATGGCTTTCCTTGTATGTACCCTCTCCGTCCTTCGGGATACGGATTGCAACGGGACCGTAAACCTCCTCGGCAGCAAAGCGCAGCATATCGCCTAATTCCGCAAAGGAAGCGGGAGCAAGAATCGTCATATTGGGGATCACGCTCAGAAAAGCGATATCAAATACGCCATGATGCGTCATTCCGTCCTGTCCGACGATCCCGGCACGTTCGACACAGAAAACCACATGAAGATTGAGCAAAGACACGTCATGGATCAGCATGTCAAAGCTTCGCTGGAGAAAAGATGAATACACCGCAAAAACAGGAATAATGCCCTGTTTGGAAAGCCCCGCTGCAAAAGTCACAGCATGTCCTTCTGCAATACCAACATCAAAAAATCGATCGGGAAAACGTCTTTTAAATGCATCCAGGCCGGTACCTGATGACATGGCTGCTGTTATAGCAGTCACTTTGCTGTTCTCTTTTGCAAGATTACAGATGCATTCTCCGAAAACATCCGAGAAGGATGTTTTCGAGCAGAGTGTTTCCCCGGTTTTAAGATCAAAGGGGCCTGTTCCGTGAAAAATATCCGGATTCTCCTCGGCAAATTTACATCCTTTCCCCTTTTTCGTCATTACATGGACTATGACGGGCTTTTTCATCTCTCTGGCGTGCCGGAATACCTGTTCCATAAGAACAACGTCATGTCCGTCTATCGGTCCGAGATACTCAAATCCAAGATCCGTGAATATATTATTAGGCAGCAGCGCTGATTTAAGCTTTTCTTTAGAATTATGGATCAGTTTGTAAATTGATCCGGATTTGAACACTTTCTCCTTAAGCCAGGATTTAAAGGACAGATAATCCATATTGATCCTGAGCTTTTGCAGAATAATAGCCATACCGCCGACATTATTGCCGATGGACATATTATTGTCATTAATGATGATAACAAGCGGCTCACGGCTTTGCGATGCATTGATCAAGCCTTCATATGCAAGACCGCCCGTAAGCGCACCGTCTCCGATCACGGCAACAACATCATAATCTTCATGGAGCAGAGTTCTTGCTTTTGCCATTCCAAGTGCGGCAGAAACTGAATTTGAAGCGTGTCCGGAAACAAATGCATCGGCACCGCTCTCATACGGATTGGAAAAACCGGATATTCCGCCTGTTTTTCGAAGTGTATCAAAACTCCTGAATCTGCCCGTCAAAAGCTTGTGGGAATAGGATTGATGTCCTACGTCAAATAGAATTCTGTCTCTATCCGGGTCATACACCCTATGCAGTGCTACGGTGAGCTCAACAGCCCCGAGATTGGAAGACAAATGTCCGCCGTTACGCGATACGGTTTCAATAATGGTATCACGAATCTCCTGACATAAAACAGCTATTTCATTATTTGAAAGAGCTTTCAGATCCTCATTGGATGAAAGCTTATCAAGAATTTCCAAAACAGATCATCTTCCTCAGTTATTTCTGGCAATCAATGAATCAGCCAGATCAAATAAATACGAAGTATCCGAAAAAACAGGCAGGAGCGCTTCTTTCGCTCTCGAAGTATATTCCTCAATGAGCGCAAGACAATATGCTTCTCCGTACAAAGACATATAATTGGTTTTCATTTCTTTTTTGTCAGAACCGACAGACTTGCCAAGTACTTCCCTGCTGCCGATCACATCCAGTACATCGTCCCGGATCTGAAAGGCACGACCCAAGCAGTCTCCGAAAGACGAGGCAGCTGTAATCTGCTTCTCAGAACCCTGGGCACAAACGACACCCAAAATGCAAGACGCTTTTAATAGTGATCCGGTTTTCAGCGTGTTTATGGTGACGATATCCCTCTCGTCGAAACTTTCATCAAAATTCGTATCCATATACTGTCCGCCGCACATGCCGTTCAGACCTGCCGCATCCGACAAAACACGGATGCATTGGATTCGGACAGCGTCACTTAAGGGACTTGTGGATATCTGGGAAAAAGCTTCCGTCAGGAGGGCATCACCGGCAAGAAGCGCATTACACTCTCCGAATACGATATGATTCGTCGGTCTGCCTCTCCTCAGATCATCATTGTCCATGCAGGGAAGATCATCATGGATCAGGCTGTAGGTATGAAGCATCTCAACCGCACAAGCCACCTGAAGAGCGTCTTCGGTATTTCCTCCGGCAATCCGGCAGAATTCCAATGTAAGAATCGGTCTGATCCTCTTCCCACCGGCATTCAGGCTGTATGTCATAGCGTCGTACAGCCTTTTATATCTTTCATTTTTTAGCTGTATGGCACTTTTAAGATGCTCATTGATCCGGGAAATATATTCACTGTTCTTCATCCGCAGCCTCACCGGAAAATGAAGTGAATTTCGGGCTCTCTTCAAAAGAGTTTTTCAGAATCTCAATCTTCTGCTCGGCATAATCAAGCATGGAGCCGCACCTGCTCAGCAGAAGCATCCCCTCCTCATATAATGCAAGTGTATCCGCAAGTCCGGTGTTTCTTTTTTCAAGGATCTCCAGAATCTCCTCGATCCGCCTGACCCCTTCTTCAAAAGAGAATTCTTTTTCCATATCTACTGCTCCGCTTCAAGTAATCGTTTGACTTCACACTCTGCACTTCCGTCACTTAAGACAAGCCTGAAAGAATCGTTCTCATGCAGCTGTGTTACCGAAGAAACGGTTTTTCCGTCGATTAATGCAAGCGCAAAACCTCTGGATAGAATGCTCCTAGGGTTTAATGCCTTTAATCTTCCGCCTGCCGCACTCAATGTATTCTTCCAGTCGCCGAGGCGATCCGAAATACATCGGACAAGGTCTTCACTGAGATGATCAAGATCCTGTCTGTACTCCTGATATATAGAAGACGGATCGGAGAATGCCGGTCTTCTGCGGATCAGGTCAAGATCGCGCCGGCAGGCCGAGACCTGCTTTTCGATGCCGAAAACCAGTCGTGAACAGGCAGAGGATAGTTTCTCCCGCATTTCACCTGTATCCGGTACCGCAAGTTCCGCCGCATTGGAGGGGGTTGACGCTCTTAAATCCGCAACAAAATCGGATAAAGCAACATCCGGCTCGTGTCCAACGGCAGAAATTACCGGTATTCCCGAGGAGAAGATCGCTCTGCATACTTCTTCCGTATTAAACGCCCACAGATCCTCTATCGATCCGCCGCCCCTGCCGGTTATGATCAGGTCAGCAAGTGAATACTGATTCACATATCGGATAGCCGAAGAGATATCCGAAGGTGCGTCCTGCCCCTGAACACTGACAGGTACAACAAGAACATCTGCTAGCGGCCATCTTTTATTCAGGATATTTATAATATCATGTACGACCGCACCGGTTCGAGACGTAATTACAGCAATTCTTTTGGGGAAGCGCGGAAGACTCTTCTTATATGTCGCATCAAAGAGCCCCTCTTTACTCAGCCTGTTTTTGAGCTGCTCAAAAGCGATCTGCAGTTCGCCGGCGCCTTCCGGGATCATTTTCTGACAATTGATCTGGCAGGTTCCATCCCTTGTATAAACAGACACTTTCCCGCAGAGGATCACCTTCAATCCATTCTCCGGTCTGAAACGCATCCCGAATGCATTGTTCTTAAACAACACGCATCGGATCGAACATTCGGAATCCTTCAGTGAAAAATAATGGTGACCGCTGGTGTGGTATTTATAGTTTGATATCTCTCCTTTTACATACACGCACTGAAGGAGCTCATCGCCTTCAATACGGCTTTTTAAATAAGCATTTAAAGCACTGACGGTGAAAGCATTGTAATCCATACTCACGGAAGTTCAGAGATCGATCTGTAAACAGAACCGAGAATTCCGTTAACAAAAGCGACCGTCTCAGGACTGTCAAAGGATTTGGATATCTCAACAGCCTCATTAATCGTAACGGAAGGCGGTATATTGTCAAAATAAAGCAGCTCGCAAACCGCACACCGGAGTACGGCCAAAGCTGTCCTGGGTATTCTCTCGAGTTTTCTCTTTTCAGAAAAAGACGCTATTCTGCTGTCAATCTCCTCCGCATGGGAATATACGGAGTGAATGAGACTCCGTATATACTCCATCTGTGTATCATCCGGGAAGACAGCAAAAACAGGATCGGAATCCGCAAGGGAGCTGTAATGCTCCGGGGAGAAAAAAACATCCAGGACATTATCCGGGGAATCTTTAAGAAAATCAGCAGAATAGCAGATCCTGACAGCTATCTGTCTTGCAACGGTTCTGGTCATAGCATCAATTATTTCTCAAACGAGATTCCGGAAACATGGATATTGATCTGCGCATCTTCGATTCCGGTCGTAGAAACTATCAGAGCGCGCACCCGGTTCTGGACATCCTGAGCGACTTTCACAATGTTTTCACCATATTTCACATTTATGATCGCATCCACAATAATACTGCTTTCGACAAACTGGACTTTAATCCCTTTCTGAACAGTTTTCAATCCGATCAGTTCCGCAAGTTCATTCCCGGCTGTATATGCAAAGCCGGCAACTCCATCTGATTCGCTAACCGCATTCTGAACAAGACGGATGATAACGTCTTCCGAAATGTTCACGCTGCCGGAATCGTGCGGTATGGAAATGTATTTATCAGACATAGGCGTATATCTCCTTATAAATGTGTATTGTATGATATCATAATATTATGCAAAAATAAAGAGCAGCACATCATAAAGAGCATATGCGATCTTGCATAAAAAAGAGAGATATATTATAATTCAAAAAGTTTATATTATGTTCGGAGGTCGGATATGTCTCTTCCTTTTAAGATCATGCTCGGTGCCTTTATTTTTCTTGTCGGATGGCTTTGGTACTATTTGTTTTTCAGGCAGTTTATTTACAACTTTACAACTGCTTTCCCGATCATAAAAAAAATGAAATCCTCAGATGAAGATCTCATCAGTCCGAATGCGACAAAGTATACGAATGTCTCCGTATTTGCTTCCTTGGCCATCTGCATTATTATAGCGGCAATTGTGGTTTTCCTATGCAGAAAGCATTATTATTATATCATAGCGTTCTTTGCAGGCGCTTTTCTTTCTTTTGCTGCCAGTATTAAAACTCTCAACCCGAAAAACAGAGCTATGTTCGAGGCTTTCTGCTCTGCTTATTACAGATTTGTTCCGGACGACGAACTGCGGACTGCCATGTATAATAAAAAGATCAGTCAAATGAAAGTCCGGCTGCACGAAATGAACATATCCGATTCGTTCATCCCGGATTTCAAGGATTAAACAGAATAAAAACGAAAGCTTTTATAAGCTTTCGTTTTTTATTTTTTTAGATACAGCATATAAACGGAAACAAGTATGTTTGCAAACGTATCAATGATCACAGCGGCAAGAACGGGAAGCAGTCCCGCGAAGCAGAAAACAATCTGCAACGCTTTAAGCGCAGCAATTATAACCGTAGATAATGTTACTCTTCTGATTACCGAATCCGACATATGAACGGTATCCGCGATTCTTTCAATGTCTTTTCCAAAGATCAGAACATCCGCCGAATCATTGATCAGAGGATAATCATTTAATGAAACAAAACTGACCGCAACCTCGGCACTGTTATAAATCTCCTTATCCGTTCTGTTGTTTCCGACAAACGTTACCCATGTACCCTTGTTCTTGTTCTTCTCGAGATACTCCAGAGAGTTCTTTTTATCTTCCGATGTTATTTCGGCCTTCAGCATATCAAAGTTCAATGATGCGGCCATTTTCCTGGAGCTGACTGCAGAATCACCCGTCAGCATCACGAGTTTGGTCGACCTGCCGGAGCGAAGATTCTCCAGTGCGTCGAACGCACCTTCTTTGATCCTGTCACTGAACGAAATGAACCCGGAATACTTTCCATCTATACAGAGATGGATATTTGTTCCGGCACTGTCAGCATAGGCGTGTGATTCGCAGAACCCAGAAACAAACGAATACCTGCCGGCATATACCTTTTTCCCGTTAATATACGCGCTTACGCCTTTTCCGGGAAATTCGGTGAAACGGTCCAAAGTATACTTTTTTAATTCTTTGCCGTCAACCGTCCGCAACAACGCCCTGGCAAGAGGATGGTCCGATCCGGCTTCTGCTTTCGCCGCGATGTTGAGAAGTTCCCCCTCGCTTATTTCAAGCGGATAGACTTTCTTGACATCATATTCGCCTTCCGTGATCACGCCGGATTTTTCAAATACAAAGGTTTCCGAACGGTTGATCCTTTCCAGCACCTTGTTATTCAAAACAAAAATGCCCTTGCGCGTCAGGAGAATGATCCCGGATCGGAAAAGGAATCGGATCAGCTTCCTGACAACGCTAGTCTGTGAAACGAACAGTATAATAACAGCCCTGCTGATCCAATCAAACCACATATCGGTTATGATTCCGGGAATAAGCGCAACGATCACTGCAAGCGGAACTGCAGATATGCTGAAATACTTCAGTGCCCCATATACATGCTTTTCAATTTCAGAGCTTACATCTGAGGAGGATAAAAGATGTTTTCTCAGTGTTTGCCCGGTGGAATCTTCTTCGGCCATAATTCTGATGACAGCAGATGTGGCGGATCTGTTGATACAGCCTTCCGCCAGATAGTCGCCGGGTTTGCGCATAACCGTTGAATTTTCTCCCGTCAGCGCACCATAGTCAAATGCTCCGCCGCCGCTTTCAATTCGTCCATCCCGCGGGACAGCTTCGTCGTTATCAACCGTTACCACATCATCGCGACGAAGGTCAGAGGAATCAAAACGAATTCCTCCTTCCGGCGTTTGGATCCTGCACTCCGTCAGATTTCCAACAGATATAAGAGCCTCTGTTTTTTTCAGCCTTTTCTCAATAAGATCAGAGAGCACGAGGGAAATCTTGTAGGCAATTACCACTGCAACGGCTTCCGTATAACTGCCGACTGCAAAACACAAAACTGAACAGACTATAACGAGGGCCTCATCATAAGGAAAGGTTCTTTTCTCTATCTTGCGGATTGCAGAAAAAAACACATCATAGGATATGAGAAAAAAAGGAATCAGATACGCCAGCAGTTCTACTATACCGCTTGCCTTGAACAGATTATCAATAATCAGAATCGCAGCTGCGGCGCCGAGTTTGATGTAATCGGACAAGGAAATCGTCTTGTTCTCGTCATATTCAGAGATAAGAGCAACGGAATTTTTAAGTTTTAAACGAATTGTACTGTTCTTTTTTGTGACGTGCTTCCCCATTACATTCCCCTTCTTAAAGCGGAGTATCTAACCTAATGTATCCAATATAATCTCTCTATTCTCTATAGTCAAATGACAAATCATAGATACATACCGTATCGCCGTCCCGGATGCCCATGTTTTCAAGTCTTGAGAAGACGCCGGACTCTCTGAGCAGTCTGTCAAAAAACATACGGCTTTCATAATCACTGAAATTAATCCTTGCGATCAGATTACGAATCCATTCGCCTTCCACATTCCAGATACCATCATTCACAGTAATCTGAAGGTCTTCCACAGAGCCGCCGCTCGGCAGTTTGGGTACGTAATCCGCCTCGTAAGGTCCGGGAACCGGGATGGCCTCAAGCAGCTCATAGCATTTGTCAATTATCGGTCTGACTCCGGAATGTGATGCGGCACTGCAGAGGAAAAACGGGAATCCGTCTTTCTCGGCTTCCTCTTTCAGGAGATTGACCGCCGGATCGTGATCCGATATCAGATCCGCTTTATTTGCAACGATTATCTGAGGCCTTTTTAAAAGCTCCGGATCATATCGCCTCAACTCATCGTTTATCTTTCTGTAATCATCCACCGGATCTCTTCCCTCAGAACCGGAGACATCGATAATATGCACAAAAAGCCTGCATCTTTCAATATGTCTCAAAAACTCCGTGCCAAGTCCCGCCCCGTCCGATGCGCCTTCAATTATGCCTGGTATATCGGCAAGGACAAAGGAATTCCCGTCATTAACATATACTACTCCCAGATTCGGAAACAGCGTAGTAAAATGATAATTGGCTATCTTAGGATGCGCCTTGCTGACAACAGACAGGAATGT
>JAEEGL016634118.1_pt1 | contig 12425 bp, 2 predicted proteins | sample 9134231 | NCBI WGS metagenome assembly JAEEGL01 (sample SAMN16246548, study PRJNA631951) | gut metagenome | biome: gut microbiome; feature: rumen; material: fiber-attached | host: Bos | place: Iran: Karaj | collected 2018-10 | reverse complement strand
TCGTCTAAGCATCTTCTTTCGCTTATGTGTTGCCATCTTCTGGCGTTTTCTTTTCTTTCCACAAGGCATATGAGGTGCCACTCCTACTTTATAAAGTAATATGATTATTACAGATTTTAATTGTTCTGTCAATACATATTACTTTTAGTTTTGTTACTCACTATACCATCTTATACCGAACCAGAATTTTACCCGACCATCATCACTATTGTCGAAATAAATATTACTTTCATAAATATCATTACCCCAGCTAAGCTTAGTTGTTGATTTATCAGCACTCCAACCAGGATCATCCCATTTTATTGTCCATTTATCTGTACTGGAATCATAATTAAAGTTCATAGTTGAAGTACCAAGATCATCATCTGGATTAGGATTATTATCAGACTCCTTCATACTCATGGTAAGCATAAATGAATGATTCTGTGTTCTATCATAAGTTGCAGAGAATTTTTCACTGCAGTCTCCATATTTAGCCGGTTCACTATCATGTATTTCACCTTTACCGAAACAATAATACTGATGTTTACCTTTTTCAAACTCTACAGCATTAGATTCTGTTTTACTTAATTCGGTAATGTTGTTGAATAATGTTGATTCATCAGAACTGAAAGTCCAGAAGTAATCTGGATTAGTTGATCCATCTAAACTTTCTTCCTCATAAAGATAATTTGCCCAGAATGTAAATGTTCCCATTTTATCTTTTGCAGTGGTTACAGATGAATCAGCAATTTTATAATTCTTCCATGTATTTTCATAAAGATAATATGCATAAGCAGTTATATAGTAGGTTGTCTGAGCTTTTAGTCCAGTCAACAGGAAACTGCCTTTTTGGAGATCGCCCTTATAACCACTTAAATCAACCCAGAAATCTTTGCCAGGTTTTTCAATTGCAAGTGTTTTACTTGCATTTTTAATATATTCTGAAAAATCTTTATGCACATAGTTTGTATTCGTATCTTTTGAAACTGTACTTACATGAAGAAGGATTCCACCATCATTAGCATCTTCAACAGGATAAATTCTCTGGTCATTATATGAAGTAAATGTGAACGAAACATTTCCACCATTATAACCAGTACTTGTTAATTCTAAGTTTTCTAATTTTTTGAAGTTCGATTTTACATTTATGGTAATCTTCTTTTTTGTAATACCATCTGCAGCTGTTACAAGAAGATAAATCTTATTGTCTCCAACATTAAGAAAAATTGGTTCTGTTGATGAAGTACTCTTATAGGTACCATTTTCCGCTAATGAATATGTTACCGTTGCAAATGCAGTTTTTGGAACAAGATTTAAATATATGTAATCACTTTCAGCAGTTATATCTACAGTATTATTTTTTGAAATCTCTAAATCCTTATAAGTACCTGTTTTTGAAAGCTTATACTGATGTACCGATAAAGTTGTATCATCCTTCTGCTTTGGAATAACAGGATTCGGGTCTTCATTATCAGGAATATCATCACCATCTGTATCCGTAATTACAGGATTTGTAAAGACTCTTATAGTTTTTAACTTATGATCATCTGTAATTTTATCAGTTAAATCCAGGTCTTTAAGTTTTTCGCTTGGGATCCAGCCATAGATTTCGTCATAATCATTAAGTCCGTCTCCATCGGTATCTTCTTTATTATCATCTGTTCCATAAAGAAGTTCTTCATTATAAGGAACACCGTCATTATCTTTATCTACATTATAGAAAATAACTACAGAATCTCCTGCCTGTACATAGATTTTCGAAATATCAGGTTCTACACCGTCCGGAACTTTGCCATAACAGTTATAAATTGTAGTTTTGGTTTCATTATTTCTGGTATAAGTATGACCAACAAACCAGGTTCCCTGTTCATAACTTATATGTTCCAAACTGCGTATACCAATTATTCGGCCTTTATCATCAAGTTTCAAGAAATTGTCAGTTGTAATCTGTTCAACTTCAAGAAGATCTTTAATTGAAACAGGCTTGTATAAATCATTAATTGAAGTAGCTTTTGTATTATATTTACTCTTTGTTGAAATAAAGTTTTTCTCGTTTGTAATACCAGAACCAGGACCATAGTCAATACTTAATAATGCGGTCTGAGCTCTTACTCTTGTAAGTTCACCTGTAAAATCTTTTGTTGCATCATCTTTAGTCAAAGTAATAGTATAGCCTGCTATATTTACATTCATACCGCATGACCATTTTAGAAGACTTTCCGTTTCTTCAACTGTCAACTCTTTATCTTCTAATACTATTTCTCCAGTTGTTTCCCCTGGTCCAATTACACCTACTTCAGAAAACTTACATGTTGTAATTGGAGCTGGTACAGAATCATTTGAATCGCTGTAATTTGAAATTGCTGTAACTGTTACATTAACATTATTAACATTATAAGCAATGGAACTAGGATTTTTAAATTTTACGAGTATTTTAATCTGTCCACCATCTAATGTTTTTTCTTTACTTTCTTCTACAGTGTGACCGTTTTCTATTGATGTTGAAAATTCTTCACACTGATCTTTTGAATAAGTAAAACTGTCGCCTTTTGTAACAGAACCTTCATAGTGTTCCTCTCCAGAAAGTGTAAAACCAGCATCCTGCGCACTACCAAATTTATATGATTCACCAACTGTTAATCCCCATCCGTGAGATACTTCCTGTGTAGTAGTATCAGAACGGTTAATTGTTGTACTGTGAACAGTACCTGAACTTGTAGTCAGACTGTCTGATACCGTAGTTCCTGTACTTTCAGTATAACGGAATTTAACATCCGGTTTACCTACAATTTGAAGCTCAAGCTTAGGAACATCTGCTATAAGTGGATTGAAGGTATTCGTACCTGATGTATACATAGTAAGTTCTTCAGAATCAGTCCAGCCGTCACCATCTGTATCTACATTAGACGGATCTGTAAAATATTTATATATTTCGTTATAATCTGTAATACCGTCGCCATCTGTATCTGTAGTATCCTCTGCACCAGACGGATTGATAATGTTCAGGATATCCTCCGGCACAAGCTCATCTAAAGGCTTATCACATGACAGAAAAATAAATGGCAATGCCAAACCTAACAATGCAAGTTTACATTTTCTCATACTCAAATCTCCTTAATATCTTTTTTTAATAAGATATTGAGCATAATTATAATGTATAAAACTAAAAAAGCAAATTTTGTTTGAGACTAAACTTAGTCTGCTGAAGCATCCTGTAAGGTAATTACTAATGCAGGAACAATACCAACATTTGTGGTATTAGGATAATCATAACCACTTGTAGGATTTCCATTACCAGCGATATAGCGCACCTTAGAATAATTAGCAATATAGTGAGGAGATCGCAACCACCAGTAACCACCATAACCATTCTCACTGCTCTGGTATGCATGTCTTGCCTTAGCAAAATCTGTTGGCAATCTTATACGTGTATTACCCTGTCCATACGAATTGTATGCTCCAAATCCATAGCTGGATGTTGTTATTTCCTTTTCGCTAAGCAGGAATATTTTATCTGTAGTGTTTTCACAGTAATAAGTGGTTGCCTGCGATAGATAGTTTCCACTATCTGTAGTACTTGCAGCACTATTATCTACAATTGTATCTGCAATTACGTTTTGTTCATCAGCAGAAAAAGCTGTTTTAAGGAAACCATAACCGTTATTGTCAGTAGATTGAAATTTTCCAGTAGCAGGATATTCAACACTTTCATTCAAATAACTCCTTATATCAGAATACATATAATTATTTGAATAAACAGTAGTGGAACCATAATATTGGCCTTGAATATCATCATTATATGGTATATTAGCTGTAAGAATATTTTCTGCAAGAAGCAGGACATTATATGTACCGTTGTAATTATTTGTAAGTACTCTCCACTTAATCGGTTCAACCTTAAAATATTTTATGCTGACATCATTTGGTGGTAAATAACGTCCCACTGTTGTTCCATCAGAATATGTATAGCCTGATTCATTTGCATTTTCTATACATCTTACATACCAGGATAAATCATTTCCACTGTAATAAGTAAAACCACCGTGAACCTCTCCTAATCCTTCTCCATAATAAACTTGTACATCAGAAGCCTTTATTGTCTGCGGCCATTCACCAAACAGAACATAAGTAGCATCTGGTCCTGCTGTTCCATCTGTACCGGCAGGAAGAACTGTTACTGAATCCGGCCAGGCTTTCCATTTTGCATAAAGAGTAGTATTTTGTATTACAGATGTACCGGTACTTACTGCTGTTCCTTCGCCAAATGAACTGTCTGTGTACCAGCCAAAGAAGAAATATCCAGCTTCAGAAAGTTCAGGAAGTTCTGAAGTACCAATAGTTTTTCTAACATATTTTGTTGCAGGTGCCGTACCGTGTGCTGTTACATATTCTATAGATTTACATGCAGAACGAACAACTCTGAATCCATATTGCTCATCACGTTTGTATGGATTGTCACAGGATCTGTAATTGACAGAACAGATAGCTGCTGAACGACAACAGCTACCACCTCTTTGTGCTCTGTAAGTCTTAGGGCCTGTCTCTCCAGTAGGATCTGTTACAGTTTCTGATGAGCTGATTGAATTGTTTTTCCAGTCCCAGCACCACTCCAGCACATTTCCGCTCATATCATACAGACCTATGGCATTAGGTAATTTCTCTTTTATTTCCTTATTGAAACTTGTATTAGATGAATACCATCCTACAGTATCAAGGTCACTGTTTTGTGTACTTGACCAGTTTGTTGTATCTGCTCCGGCAAAATAATATGCAAAAGCATCTTCTCCATAAGTTTGAGCTCCACCACGTGCGGCATATTCCCATTCAGTTTCAGTAGGCAATCTGTAACCATTTGTATCAAAGTTACAGGTAATTACGTTCCAGGTACTGGTGCTTGTTGTACTATTATAGTAGTATTTTCCACTATCGTTGCTGCCAATTCCATCCCAATTTCTAGGATCAGTTTCACCGCTCATTGCATAGCAAGGAGTAAGACCTTCCGCAATACTTCTTAAATTACAGTAAACAAGAGCATCGTACCAGCTTACATAATACGCTGGATAATCTGAACCATATCCATAGTATTCACTTGGCGTACTTGAATAATAACCGCAGTAAGTTTCGTACTCAGACTGAGTTACTTCATGGTCACAAATATAGAAGCTGCTTAAAGTTACAGTTCTACCAGCAGGAAAGGCTCCTGTACTATAATGGTTGTAATTATCGTTTCCAGATACAGTTCCACCTTGAACAAGCACAAACTTATTCTGTTCCCATTTTGCATACAAAGTCACAGGCTCTGTTATAACATAACCGCTTTCAACTTTACTTTCTTCGGTAAATGAACTGTCTGTATACCATCCCCTGAACTTCCAGCCAGATGCATAAACTTTTGGAAGCTCAGCATCAAGAATAGCACAACGAACCATTTTGTTTGCAGGAGTTGTTCCGTGTGCTGTTACATATGTAATAGTCTTTAAGTTTGATGTATCTGTACGGACAAGACGGAAACCGTTAGAAGATGAACGGGTGTTTGGAGTTGCCATAAGACTTCTATATGCAATATTACTTGTGTAAGAAAAATCAGCAAAACCACCACCCTTTCGCATACGATAATTATCTGGATCAGCACCTGTAGGATCAATTACATTACCAGTTCCTACGGTAGAACTGTACCAATCCCAGCACCATTCATAAACATTTCCACTCATATCGTATAAGCCCAATGCATTTGGAGCCTTTGTTTTAACTTCATTTGAATGGTTGTTACTGTTAACCGTAAACCATCCTACTTTATTCAAAACAGTGTCGTAATTAGTAGCATTATTTTCAGAATCAATACCTGAATAAGTATATGCAAAAGCAGAACCTCCGTAAGCTGACATTCCTCCACGAGCAGCAAATTCCCATTCAGCTTCTGTTGGCAAACGGTAACCTCCGGCATTAAAGTTGCAGGTGATTTCATCCAAATCGTCATTTCTATAAAGTGAATTATAATAATATTTTTCGTTAGTACTGCCTACTCCATCCCAGTTTTTAGGATCAGTTTCACCATTAATTGAATAACATGGAGTAAGACCATCTGCAATACTCTTAAGATTACAGTAAATAATTGCATCGTACCAGTTTAAGTTAGAAGCAGGATAATTTGAATTAGTTCCAGAGCTTGAACCATTAGAACCTGAATAATAACCGCAGTAAGTTTCATATTCTTCCTTTGTAACTTCATGGTCACATATAAAGAAATTACTTAGCTTTACAGTTCTTCCTTCCGGGAACATACTTGTATAATGCTCATTATTATAATCATTGCTTCCTGTAATAGTTCCTCCTTCTACAAGAATAAAGCCATCATCAGGTCCGTTATACGATTCTATTTTTGCATACAAAGTTGTACTTGATTCTATTGTTTCATCAGCCATTAAACGGTTTGCATCAGTAAAACTACTGCTCTTATACCATCCGTAGAACAACAATCCGCTTTGATTAATTCGTGGCAGTTGAGCTAGAGTTATAGGTTCTCCTTCACCAAAGATATATGGCTGAGGCGCTGTTCCAAGTTCTGTCACAAAAGTGATTGAGCATTTTGGCAGCCATTTTGCATAATATTTTTTGTTTCCTTCTGAACCATATGCAATTTGTGTTTGAGCAGTTCCACTGAAATCTGCAGTTGTATACCAGCCTCTGAATACATAATCTGTTTTCTGAGGATCTTCCAAAGTAATTGAATCGGTCATATAGTAGATGCCAGGATTTTCGCTTGCATTTGTTCCACCGTTAAGTTCGTATTCAATTACAAAAGCTTCTGTCTGCCAGCCGGCATAGAAGGTTTTATCTCCATAAGAACCGGCAGGAATCCTTGTTACTGGTTCAGTATCGCAGTCTTCTGTTTCGTACCAGCCGGTAAAAATTGAATGAGCTTTTGTGATAAGAAAGCTGTCTGCAAGATAAAACTCTTCTTCGGTATTATAGGTACTTGGAATTGTAACAAAACTGAACTCACCGCCTTTTTTTTCATAATGCACTGAATAATCTATTGCGCCTTTATGAATAAGGTATGCACAATACCCTTCAACATCAGTTTCAGAAGAAGACAGTTTTATTTTATAAAAACCAGGTTCTGTAACTACAAAATTGAAATAATCTTGATTATCTTCTTCCTTAATCAGAGTATTACTGTCGGAATAAATCTGTATTTTTGCATCAATTGAAGTCAAATTATTATCAGAAAGCAAAACCTCACTATCAGAATTATAATCAGCCCAGGTAACGAAATAATTATATCCAGGTTCCAGATACCAGATTTCTTCTTTAGTTTCTCCCGGTTCCAGATCAATCAAACTGTAATCTTCAAGCGAATCAGATATATATTTTCTTTCTACGATTTTTACAGCTGAATCAATCCATTTTGCATAAAGATTCAAATTTCCGGTTGTGCCTGATTTTATAAAGGAAATCTTATTTCCCGAAAAATCTTCTGATGTATACCAGCCTGCAAAAAAACAATCTTCTTTTATAACATTGTTCACTTTCGGAAGGTCAAAATCAGATTTTTGTGTTAATACACCAGGGGCTGCAAAACCTGTTTTAAATGAACCGCCATTAAGATGATAAGTAATATTGTAAATGCTTAAAAAATCAGAGAAGTTTATTGTCTTTTTACTTGTAAGTCCTTTTTCTACCTGAAGATGCTCTTTTTTGCTGTCCAGAAGGATTTTTCCATTTTCATCACCATAAAAATCCCACTTAATAGTATAATAACCATTAGTTACAGTCTTTGAATAAACAGTAGATATTGTTTCGTTCTCTCGAACTATTTCAAGAGATTCTGCCTGATAATCACTATTTTCAATTCCTGTATCATAATTATATAATCCACATTTTATAAGCTTTATTCTCGCATCATCCTGCAGCTTAAGAGTTACTTCAACATCTCCAACAGAATCTGAATCTGTATATGTAAGATTAAAACTGAGATTGTTTGTTCCGGCAGTAATTACTTTATCAGTAATTGTACTTGAAAAACCTCCGCTTGAAAGTTCGAAGTTCCAGGTTCCTGCTTCAACGCCGATTGAGCTTGAAACAAGACTTTCATAATCCGGGAAATTATATGTATTATCCGAAAAACCACCGGAAGTACATTCCATGCTTAATACAAAATCTGTAAACTCTGTAATATCTGCAACCGGCAGTATTGTTCTTGCAGAATCAGTATTTGAATTAATCTCTGCATCATTCTTTTCTACACTTATACACAATTTACCAATCTTTCTGGAAGAGTTTTCAGAAGAAGGTTTTTCCATAGCACCTTTACATCCTGTAAATGCAAAAAGTGTCAAAACAGATATTAATAATGTTATTGTAACTGATTTTAATGCTTTCATTTTCTTCTCCTCCCTTTTACTCAATAACCACGTAAATTGTTGCATCTCTCATTACAGAAGAACTGCTATTCTTTGCAAGAACATTTATTACATGCCTGCCAGTTCTCCAGTCTGAAACATCTATAGTAAGAAAGTTATATGAAGACTGTATTCTTGAACCATCCACCTGCCATACATAACTGTTATAGCTTTCAGGCCCGGTAAAGGTTATAAAGTTACCTCTCTGTACGTAAGTAATTGTTCCAATATCGTTGTATTCCGGCAGCGTAACAGTAACAGAAGCCGGTTCACCCCATCGTGCATAAAGATTTAAGTTGCCTGTTGTGCCTCTTTCAATCTTAGTGATTTTTTCTGTGAAATCTGCATCCAGGAACCAGCCTCCAAAAGATTTTCCTTCATAAGTAGCCGGCAGGAGTTCTTTTTCATCGTCGATTGTATAACTTGTAGGATTCTGACGATTTTTTGTTCCACCGTTTGCATAGTAAGTTATAGTGTAAGATTCATATTCCCAGTCTGCCGTAAGGATAATTGATCCATTTGCTACATAACCTTCTTCTACTAATTCCCCGTTAACCTTCCAGCCATTAAAGGTACAGCCTGTTGCACTCATTTCCGGTAAATCATCTGATGAAAGTACATAACCGGAATCTATTTCCTTTGATGAAGGAGCAGTTCCATAAGATGTTGAATATTTTAATTCATAAACACCCTGAGTTTCGTAATTAATATCAGTAAGTGTGATTATAGCCCTGTCATCGCCACTTGAAACTCCACTGTCTTTTGAATATGTTGCTTTAAGAGTATGACTGCCAGTTCCAAGGAAAGCAGAATAAGAATTAGACAAGCTTCCAGAAACTCCATTAATAATTGCAGTTCCATCAAGCTCAACAGTCAGCTTATCATAATTTGATTCGCTTGATACTGTATAACTGATTCGATAACGAACTGGTGATGTAAGTTCTACTTCCCAGGTAGTAACTGCAGAAGTTGAATCCTGATTACTGTTGTTTGATATCCAGTTCATTCCGTTCTGTTCAAACTTGTATGTACCATTATTTGTTACTGACCAGCCAAAATATTCATGCCATTTTGCATACAAGGTTGTTGAACCGGTAATTGAACTGCCGGATGTTACTTTCTGAATAAAGGCACTGTCTGAATACCAGCCGTCAAAAATCCAGCCATCTGCATTAAGCAAAGGCAGGTTGTAATCTGTTATAACTGAGCGTGCTGCTGTTTCTGATGGCGTAGTTCCGTGGGCTGTTACGTATGAGATTGTATTTAATGAAGATATATCGGTACGTGCAAGACGGAATCCATAATTATTGTAATGAGAGTACGGATAATTATCTGCACCACGGCTGGAAACATAACACCACCTTATCCCATTACTATAACCGCCACCACGGAAAACACGGTAAGACCCAGATTCCGCTCCGAGTGGGTCTATATATGTTCCGCTGGTAAATGAACCATAACAATCCCAGCACCATTCAAATACGTTTCCAGTCATATCATAAAGTTCAAGCGCATTAGGCTGCTTTTTCTTTACTTCATGAGTTTTGCTGTTTGCATTATCTGAATACCAGGCTACAAGACTTATATCGCTGTCTGTTCCTGAATAACTGTTTGCAAAAGCAGTAGTACCACAAGTTTCCTTTCCACCTCTGGCCGCATATTCCCATTCAGCTTCGGTAGGAAGTCTATAACCGTCTGCATTAAAGTTACAGGTTATAGTACCACTTATGCTGTTACCATTATGAGGTGAATAATTCCAATTATTTACGTTTGTACTTCCATTTACAGCATAACATGGTGTAAGGTTTGCAGCTTCACTATATTTATTACAGAAGTATATTGCATCATACCAGCTTACATTCTCTACAGGTCTATTACTCTGAACTTCATCATCTGCAGGACTTGAATTGAAATAGCTTGGATTACTTCCCATCACAATCTGATATTCACCCTGTGTAACTTCATGGTCACACATAAAGAAATCGCTTAAGGTTATAGTCCTGCCATTAGAGAAAACACTTGTATCATTATCATTATTACTGTTACTACCAACTACAGTTCCACCTTCCACAAATACAAAGCCGTCTTCCGGTCCGGTGTATTCTTCCCACTTAGCGTAAAGCGTAAGGCTTGTAGTAATACTGGCTCCTGCATTAGCTCTGGCAGATTCAGAATAGCTGCTATTTGTATACCATCCCTTGAATCTCCAGCCATTTTCGGCAAGTGTTGGTAAATTGGTTGAATTAAGAATTGTTCCGCTTGCAACAGCAAAAGCTTCAGGAGCTGTACCATGTGCAGTTACATAACTTACCGTACATTTATCGCTCCAGTGGGCCGTAAGTGTAACATCATCATTAACAACATATTCGTATGCAGTAACACGAACAGTTCCAGCATACCAGCCGCTAAAGAAAAGATCATTTGCAGTAAGCTCCGGTAACTGTTCAGCGGTAAGAGCTTCTCCCTCACCCACAATTATAGCCTGTGGTGCAGTTGAATACTCAGTTTCGTATGTTACTGTACATTCTTTCAACCATTTTGCGTAATATGTCTTGTTACCGTTGCTTCCATTTTCTATAGAAGTCTGTTTTGTTCCACTGAATGAACTGTCTGTAAACCATCCGCCAAATGCAAAGCCTTCCTTTTGTGGTACTGCAAGAGTTATAGTATCTGTTTCAATTGTATAAGTGGAAGGATTTCCCTCTGCATTAGTTCCGCCATCAAGATTGTAAGTAATAGTATATTCAGCAGGACTCCATTTTGCATAAAGCTTCATTGCTCCTGTTGTACCACCGCCTACACTATTTACAGCACTTCCAGAAAAATCTTCAAAAGCAAACCAGCCTTCAAAATCGTAACCTGTTTTTACCGGTTTAGCTAAAGTAATTGGTGATGTTTCAATTGTATAATAGGAAGGATTGGCAGCAGTATTTGTTCCACCATTTAAATTGTATTCTATATCATACCCTTCAAGCTGCCATTCTGCAGTCAAAACTATATCATCAGAAACTTTATATCCATTTGTAACAAGACTACCATTTACAGACCAGCCACGGAATATGTAGCCTTTGCATTTAAGCTCAGGCAACTGGATTGAACCTAATACAGCACCTGCTGTTGTAAGGAAGGTATCCGGAGCATCACCTTTTTCGTTTTCGTACATTACAGAATAGAATGAGCTTCCGCCTGGCCCATAATAAGTATCACTATCAGCTATAATTTTATAATAATCTATCTCGCCTTTTCTGAGATATGCTTCAAATCCTTCTGTAACTGAAAAAGCTGTTGTTTCCGAATGATTATCTCCTCCGAATATCATATAGTTTGCAAGGTCAGCTCCTGATGTAACAATTGGTCTTAATGTAAGTGATGCAGGTTCTACCGTATAGAACATTTCTGTACTGTTGGAAAGCTCTTGAGTTACTGTTGCACCACTGAAAACAAGCATATATGGCTTATCACTTCCAAAGGTCGGTACAAAAATTGCTTTACAGTCATTATGCTTGATTGCAAAAAACTGGTTATTTCCATCAGGATAAATTATAAATCCATTAAGTGCAGCACTGGCATTATTTTCATGACTCTTAGCTGCAATTGTAATAGGAATTGTACCCTTAAAGAACCTGAGAGGAATATAGTCATTCCATTCCTGCTTAGTAAAAGGATTCTGTATAGTAACTGTAATACCTGTATCAATGTACGGTTTATTAAACTCCCCATAACAGAGAGAAAGACTTACTGTTTTGGTTGCACCGCCAGGAAGTGTTGAAATTGGGAAGGAAGAAAGGTCTGATCCATCAGTTGATTCAACCTTAAGTTTTGAATCCAGAGATTCAATAATACAGATAGAAGAAGAACATTCATTATCACTTATGTTCGTAATTGTAAGAATCATATTGTAGTTTTTTGCATTGTTTCCGAACAGATAACCGTTATCCTTCTGGTCGTCGCTGATTTTTCCTGTAATTTTAAGGTTATAATCATTTTCTCCTACAAGAGCTACGGTTCCCATATAGTCACCGTTATTACTGATTTTCAGAC
>JAEEGL016143806.1_pt1 | contig 12425 bp, 9 predicted proteins | sample 9134231 | NCBI WGS metagenome assembly JAEEGL01 (sample SAMN16246548, study PRJNA631951) | gut metagenome | biome: gut microbiome; feature: rumen; material: fiber-attached | host: Bos | place: Iran: Karaj | collected 2018-10 | reverse complement strand
TTGATGATATTGTTTGGGATAATAATAATTATCGACCAAGTTATGCATTACAATATAAAAACCCAGTCGAGTATAGAACTCAACTAGGTTTCAATTAAAGTTTTTTAGTGTCTACTTTTTATTGACTACTTCAAGATTATTTTCTAGGTTTTTTTGACTTTAGTCTTTTTTTACTCTTTATAAATGCCTAATTGATATACTTCATAATTATATTTTAGTAAATATAATTCAACATAACCAATATTAACATATTTTTCCTTTCCAGTTAAAATATTAGCATCAGTTAAACGTTTAACAAATTTTCGCTTAATTACTTGGGCTTGGTCTGTTTTAAGATCATCATTATCAACCATAATTTCATTTTCCATAAATAAGCCTATATCTTGTACTTGATCAATTGAAATAGAACTAATATCATCAAATTTATAAGTAGTTCTATGTTTAATAATAGGTGCTAAAACAATAAGTTTATTAGCATCAATAATTTGTTGGAAAGTACTTAAATTATCAACTTTATTAAGACCAATAGAGACTAATAATTCATTAATTATATCTTTTTGAGTATCTAATTTATCTAAATCAAAATCAGTTTCCTTACAGAATATATGAGAAAGGTCACCCACATTTAATTTAAATTCTAATCTCTTTTTATTTCTAATACGTAAAAAGTTTCCTCCTCTTAATAAGTCATAATTAGGAGTATCATAATAGATATCTTCTTGATCTCTTTCTTTAATTATTTCTAAATCTTTTATCCTTTCAGAAATATTATCAATTTCAAATTTTAATTCAATTTCTATCATACAATCACCCTAATGATAAATTACAATAAATTAATTATTATTACAAGTAAGAAATAATTATTGTCAAAAATAAACATGTAATATATAATATACGGCGAGGTGTTAATATGTCTGAAATAGAAGAAAAAAAACAAGAAAATCCAAAAAGGACTCCTGAAGAAACAATACTTAAAATATTAAAAGAGAATGGATATATCACAGCATCATTAGAAGAATTAAAAAAAGGGAAATTAACTGATGAACAAGGGAATGAAATACCTGCCGAAGTAGATGACTATCATGGTATTATAAAGTTTAAAGGGCAAAATAATAAAGAACTAAATGTAATTTTAAGAGAATACGGCTCAACTAAAAGAGCCAATATGGGTATTAGTATATTACCTACAACTGAAATAATTTTTGATGATAGTTACACTATAGTAGGCGGTAGAAGAGTATTTGAATACCAAGTGGTAGTAAGAGAAAAAGAAGGCAATTTTGTCATATATAAAGATTATAAAATTGAAGGTAATTATGATACTAACTATAAAAATATAGCAGAAATAAAAGTAAGTTCAGGAAGTCAGCGTAAGAATATGTTAAGTATGAAACTAGTTGGTAATAAAGCTTATGGTTATGATAGTACATTGTATGAGGATGAATCAAGAGGCTACTACGAAATGCCTATAAGTGAATTTACTAATGAAAACTTTAAAAAGAAAATAAGCGAATATTTAAGTAGAATTGACGGAAGTATAGATGAAGAAGGTTATGAAGAAGAGGCCAAGAAAGCTAAAGAGGTATTCCAATTTATATTAGAATTATTATTAGAAGACTTATTAATTCATTATGAAGTTTATTTAGATAACATATTAGCTTCATATGAAACTGCAAAGGCAGCAATAGAGGAAAAATATCAAAATAAAATAGCTAAAGAAACAGGAAAACTTGATGAAGAAGTTAGTGAAATAAAAAAAGTATTTCAAAAAACAAAACAAAAACCAGTAGATAATAATTAAATAATATGATAAAATATCTATAAATATAAAAATAAGAGGTATAAATATGTCGGATAGTGAAGTATTAAAAAATATAGAAGAAATTTATAAAAATGGTACAAATAATCACAATGAAGCAATTGAAAAATTAGTTTGGGTTAAAAACTATATAGCTGAAAATGGTACAAACACCGAAGTAATAGGCTATGCTAATATGGTTTATCAGATAGACAAAGACAATATAAAACATTTAAGAAATATCGTAGCAAAATTTTCAAATATAATAGATAGTAAACCAAATAAATCAGAAGACGATAAGAGTCAAGAAGAAACAAACAGTAGCACTGAAATTATAGTGACACCCCAATCAGAAGACAATAAGAGTCAAGAAGAAAAAAACAATAGCACTGAAATTATAGTGACACCCGAATCAGCAGAAAAACAACAAGATAATAATAAAAAGAAGAGTACAGCTGAAAAATTAGTTGAAATTGAAGAATATGAAAAGAATTTAGAAAGTAAATATAAAGCAATTTTTGAAATAAAGTATTATAAAGAATAAAATAAGAAGACAAAACTTCTTATTTTTTTGACAAGTAATAATAATTTTAAAAAAATCTTCTAAATTTTATTATATATGTTATAATAAAGATATAATAATAAGATAGGAGAGAATATGAAAAGAAAAATAAGAGGATTATTAATCATCATAGTAGCACTTGCACTAATATTTCCCATAGTAAAGACATTTGCTCTTTATGAAGGAGATAGTACAATTTTTATAAGAGTTCCTGTAGCTCATGGATCATATCATATTCAAGCTGGTGAAGAGGCAGATGATTCAACTGGAACAAAAAGATATTTTGTCCCAGGAGGAACAGAAGTCACTCTAAGAGCCGAACCAGAAGAAGGATATCATTTAGTAGGATGGTATACTTTTGAAGAAGTAGATTCAGATGGTCAAGGAACAATGACTTATCCAACTAGTGACGAACCAATAACAATTGAAAATGAATATACATTTAGAACAGAACAAGATGGCTATTATAATTTAGCACCAGTATTTGCTGAAGGTACAGTATTAGAAGAATTAAGATTTACTGGCGAACTAGAATTAGAAACACTTACTGAAGGAGAATTACCAGTATTCACAGTAAATACAACAACTTCTCATATATCAATTATGGCATACGGAGATAATACAGGCTGGGCAAAAATGCCAAATGGATATGTTAATTGGGAGGGATTTGGAGAAGAAACACCAACCGCTGTAGCTGATAGAACTTTCTATGCTATGAGATTAGCAATAGAAGTAGATGATGGATATGTTATAAAACCAAATACTAGAATTATCTATAATAATAGAGATATGTGGGATACATATTCTAGTATCACACCATATGAATGGGGTGGATATGTATTTGTAGATTTTGGTCAAATTCAGGAAGAAGAAAGACCTAGTGTTGAAGGAAATGTAATCACAAGAGTAGAATTCGAAGTAGAAATGCCAAGAATCGGTGATGAAATAACATTAGTAAATACCGAAGAAAGATTTTTCCAAACTCAATATGGTTTACGTGTAAAAGACTCAGATACAAACTATTATGGACCAAATGGTGATGATAATAACAATTATATGTTTATCTATGATCCAGAAACAGAAGATCTTGTAGAAGGTAAATTAATTGCAGATCATACTTATGGCATGGTATTTTACCTAACAGCTTTCGAAAATTATGTATTTGCTGAAAATATTGAAATATATATAAATGGCGAATATGTAAATGATTATCACTTAGAGTCAGATACCATATTAGGAATAGATTACCAATTTGAACCAGTTGCTCAAGATGTAGAGTATACTCTAGAATCAGAAGATGGTAACTATATGATAACATTCACATTTCCTGATGGTACAGACTTTGAATTAAGTGTCGTAGACATTTTAAAATACACTCCAGAAGAAATAGAGGAAATGTTTGATGTGCCAGCTGAAACAATATCAGAAATAGTTAATCAAATTAAAGAAAATGTTAAAGAATATGGTGATTTGCTAAGTTTATATGCAATCGAAATAAATGGACCAGGATTTAATTATTCAGGAGATGCTGAACACAAAATTATCTTTAAAATGAAATTAACTGAAGAAATGAAAAAATATAATACTTTTAAATTCTTATTCTTAGATGAAAATAATGAATTCGTTATTCAAGAAGTACACGATGTAAAAATTGAAGGAGATTACCTGGTAGTAGAATTAGATCACTTAAGTGCTTATGCCTTAGTTGGCTCAAACGTAGAAAATAATAGTTCTAATCCTACGACAGCTGATAAAATAATAAGATATGTTGCTATGTTAGGAATAAGTATTATTGGACTATTTGGAATAAGCTTATATACAAAAAAGATATATTTTACAAAATAAAAAAAACAGGATTAAATATCCTGTTTTATAATGTATAATATTAATAGGTGAAAATATGAAAAAAACACGATTACGGCCATGGGTAATAATATTAATATCATTAATATTTGTAATAGGAATTATATATTATTCATATGAAGTATTTATTTGGTATTTACATACCAATGATAATAAAGAAATAGAAAAAGAAATAATAAAAAATATAACAGTAGATAAAGATAATAATTCTTATAGTATAGATTTTAAAGCTTTAAAAGAAATAAATAGTGATACAGTAGCCTATATCGAAGTAAACAATACGAATATTAATTATGTTGTAGTAAAAGGAGATAATAATAACTATTATTTAAATCATAATTTTGAAAAGAAATGGAATGTTGCTGGTTGGGTGTTTGCTGATTATAGAAATAAATTAGATGAAACTGATAAAAATTTAATAATATATGGTCATAATATAAAAAATGGTAGTATGTTTAGTACATTAATAAATGTATTAGATAAAAAATGGTATGAAAATAAAGATAATCATATAATTAATTTCATAACAGAAGATAAAACATACAAATATCAAGTATTTTCAACATATTCAATAGTTCCAGAAGACTACTATATAACAACTCATTTTAATAATAATAAGGAATACTTAGACTTTTTAAAAACAATCAAAAATAGATCAATTTATCAATATGAAGTAGAAATAAATGAAAATGATAAAATCCTAACATTATCAAGTTGTATAGGTGAAGGAGAAAAAAGGGTAGTACTACACGCCAAATTAATTGAAAATAACTCATAAACTAGAGAATAAATCACTAGTTTTTTTTATTAAAATGTTGAAGAAAATATAATAATATGTTATAATATTCGGCAACGCAAATCAAAAAAGGGGTTGAGTATATGGCCGCATTAAGTTATAACGATTATATAGAAAAGGTACCAGAAGAGACAAGAAAATTCATTAAAAGTTTTTTAAATCAAATTATTTCAAATGGATGTCCAAAAGATATCGAATATTTAAAAAAAGATCAAGCGAGTCTAATATTTTATTATGCATTAGTAGCATATAAAAAATTAAGTGAAGAAAATGCTGCTTTCATGGTTGAATTAGGTTTTAATGCTAACTATAATGTATTAGCAGAAGAGTTACCAAATTCCGTTGAAAAAAGAAAAAACAAATTAGTAGAATTATATAGATGTTTTGCACCTAATTATATCGAAAATCTAGCAGTTTTTACTCCAGAAAGAATAATATTAAATTTCTATAAAGCATTAAGAGAAAAACAAAAATTAGAAACATTTAGATTAATTGATACTCCTGAAGAAGAATTTATTACTGCGATTGCTAAAAAAGAAGAAGCAAAAACTAAGAAATTAATAATTGAAATGAAAAGAGAATTTTTTAATGATTTGCCAATATCTTCAATTAATTACTATAATACAGTTGGACAAATATTTAGAATCTTAAGAAGCCATAAGCATTTAAAAGATGATATCCAACTACTTCAATATCTTTCAATGATAATAGGAGTATATTACTATAATCATATTTCAACTCATGGAGAAATATACAATGAAAAAGAAAGAATTATCGCAGAATTAGCCAAAAAAGGAATTACAAAGAAAAAAATAGAAGAAGCATATGGTATAAGCATAGATCAAAATTTATTAAGAGATTATGATCCAACATTAGTATTAAGAGAATACTTCGGTGCTATTAATACATATTTAAAGAAAGAACAAAAACAATATGTAAGTGAAATATATCATAAATTATGTAGCGGTATAGATGGAAACAAAACAACAATAAAAGAAATATTTGGTAATTTAGGCTTAACAATAAATAGTGTAAGTGATAGCTTAGAAAAAGTAGTTAATGAAACACAAGAATACAACAATTGTGGAACTTTAGATGAACTATATAAAAACTTATCAGATGAAGTTAAAGGATTTATGCAATGGATATCAAAATATTTTAACTTCGTAAATAAACATAAAGATGAATTAAATACAATGTATATAACAACCAAAGAAGATGTTATGGCATTATCAATTTTATTGTTATCATTAATTGAATTACGTAATGAATTAAATGTCTTTATGGAGGATAACAATGTTACATTAGAAAGAGTATTAAGATTAGTAGGTTTACCTGAAGTAGAAGAATTTAAAAAACAGTTAGCCTATACAAGTGTAGAGGAAAGACCACTAGTATACTTTAAAAATACATTCTTCAAAAATGAAATTAGTAAAAAAGATGACATTATGCAAAACTTTATGATGCAGAAGGAAACAAAATCAACAGCTGTATCAAGAATATTTAAAGAACTATCAGGTAATGAATTAGAAGATAATTATGGAAATCAAGTAAAAGATTATTTAGATAAGAAAACTCAAGCAATTAGAGAACAAAGAAAAAAAGAAGTACTAAGTCCTTTAACTCCTGATGTAAGGAATTTCTTAGCAGTTGTATGTGACTATTATAAATTCATGGAACAGTTTTCTAAAGACCCAGAAACAATTGGACCATTAGCTATTATATTAGGAGCTTCAAGACATAATAATGAATATGAAATTTTTTTAAATTCATTAGGCTTAACAAGAGAAAAGATTTTAAATATAGCTAATCCCCAATCCTGCCCTGCAGAGAAAAGAGAAATAGACTTTGATTTAGTAGACAATGGGTTAAGAAAATTTATATTTACTGAAGAAGATCCTAGAAATATTACACCATATACAATATTAAAAAATGCCTTTGATCCAAACAAAGTAGACAGATTATTATATGCACATAAAATATATGAATTAACTGGTAAAGAATTAAACGACTTGCAAGATTTAGATAGACAAATGAGATTATATAAATTAGAAAAACTACTTAAAAATGTAACAGGGGAAGTAAAAAACACATTAGAAACAGCCGTACGAATTCAAAAAAGAATTAAAGAAGTAGGGTACAATGAAGATCTAATAAAAGATGAAGATGATATGCGTGAATTAACAATTTTGTTGGCAATTTTTAAAGAAAAGATTTCACAAATTAAGTTCTTTAATCATAATGGTATAACTCTAGAATGTATATTAGAAAAAGCTAGTTTACCAAGTGATTTATTTGATGGTTTAGACAAAGAAGAAATTGATCAAGCAGAAGTAGATGAATATAAAGGTTATATAAGAGGAAGCAGCAACGCAGTTTCTATACAAGTTATATTAAACAGATTATTAGCTAATAGAGCCAATAATTCACAAGTAATAGAAAAAATTACGAAAGAAGTTAAAGGGAATTATAAATATTTAATTGAAGAAGTTAGCCAAAATATGTATCGTGAGTTAACTCCAGAAGAAGCATATATAAAGCTACAGGAAGAAACAATATCAAAACCAGATACTACATTTAATATCTGGGCACTATATTATGGTAATGATTTCTTAGAATACTATGGTAATGTCATAAATAGTATGCTTCAAAAAATGTCATTTACAAGTAAAATAGCCGAAGCATTAGAACAAATGAAAAATTTACTTAAGGATTCTGAAGAAAGTAAAGAGCCAACGCAAAATTCAATAATGAGCATGTTTATTAATTTTATGGGTCCAGATGAAGCCCCAGCTCCAACTTTAAAGAAATATGATTGTGATAAATTAGTAGAATCTGGTAAAGTTCTAGAAGATTATTTAAAAACTTTAAGAGAAGAATTAGAAAAATATACATTTATTTATCAATTCATATACATATATGTCATTAAAGTAGGAGAAATTAAAAGTAACTTACTAGAAGAAAGTGAATTATTAAAAGACAAAGAATACGAAGATCCAACCGATAAAGAAATGCGAAAAATAAACATAGATAGCCGACTAGTAACTGTAAATGGAGTATTTAATTTATTACGACAAAGTACAGAAATAGTAAAAAAAGCTATTATTAATCATAATAGAGCTATATTTGCTATAGAGATAGCTAATAAAGGACTTATTCCAAGTATTCTAATTCAACAAAACATTTTCCAAGAAGGAAAAGTATCATCTGAAGATGGAATAATGCTAATTACAACATTAATCAAATTAATGAATAATGTAGTTGAAGGTGATGATACAGGTGTTATTGAAAAATTAGCAGAATTAGCAGAAACAAATCCAGATACATATAGTTTATTATCTGAAACTGCAGAAAATTATCTACAATCAATAAAAGAGATATCAGAAATGAATATAGACAGTTATTCAGGCGCTTATATTAAAAAAAGAAATAGACAGCCAAGTTAAAAAAATATAATATCTAATATAATATAAAAAGGTTTAGAACTTCTAAACCTTTTTATAATCTAAATAACTTTTTTCAAATGCCTTAGCACGTAGTTCATAGTTATCTGTATCATCAACATATATATTACCTAATAAGGAATATAATTCATAAGCATGATATATTTCATGTAAGCATACTAACATGTTTTGTTCATTAGTGACTTTAGGTATAAGAATTCTAATATCAACAAGTACCCCCCCATTATTTATAATAGGAAAACACCCAAACCATTCAAGTGAAGAATCAGAAGGTAACCATTTAATTCTATTAGAAATAAAAATAAAAAAATCTTCATTATAAATACCACAAAATTTAAAAAAAATAATAATTTTATCCATCTAAATCACCAGCTAATTAGTAATAGTTATTCTAATAGATTATTATTTATAAGTCAAATAAATGTAATTTTTTATAAAAAAGATTGTATTAGATTTTTTTAAGTGATATTATGAACTTAATGATAGATTTAAAAAAAACCCCTAAAGGGAACTTTTTTAAATCTTTTTTTATGTTAGGGAGGTAATTATTATGGCAAAATATGTATTTGTAACAGGAGGGGTAGTTTCAGGATTAGGGAAGGGAATCACCGCATAATCAATCGCTTTATTATTAAAATCTAGAGGTTATAAAGTATTTATGCAGAAGTTTGATCCATACTTCAATGTAGATCCTGGTACAATGAATCCTATTCAGCATGGAGAAGTGTATGTAACTTATGACGGTTGTGAGACAGATTTAGATTTAGGTCATTATGAAAGATTTATTGATGAAGAATTAAATTATAGTTCCAATATTACAAGTGGTAAAATTTATAGTACAGTAATTGAAAAGGAAAGAAGAGGAGAGTATCTAGGTTCAACTGTCCAAATGGTCCCTCATATCACAAATGAAATAAAAAACAAAGTATTTGAAGCAGGTTTATCAAGTAAAGCTGATATAGTAATAACTGAAATAGGTGGAACAGTCGGTGATATTGAAAGTCAAACATTCATCGAAGCTCTTAGACAAATTCAATATGAATTAGGAAAAGAAAACACTTTCTTTGTCCATTGTACCTTAATACCATTACTATTTGGTTCAGGGGAATTAAAAACAAAACCAACTCAAAATAGTGTCAAAGATTTAAGAAATATGGGAATTACCCCTAATGCATTAGTTTGTAGAGTACCATATCCAACAGAAGAAAAATTAAAGAATAAACTGTCATTATTCTGTTCTGTACCAACAGAAAATATAATAGATTCAGTAGATGTAGATAATATCTATCAAATACCTATTAATTATTATAATCAGCATATTGATGAAATAATATTAAAACAATTTAATTTACCAATAAACCAAGCTGATTTAAAATATTGGAATGATCTAATAGATACCGTAAATAATCTAAAAGGAGAAGTAAAAATAGCTTTAGTAGGAAAATATATTGAATTACACGATGCCTATTTATCAGTACATGAAGCTTTAATCCATGCTGGATATGTATATAATAAAAATGTAATAATAGATTGGATAGATTCAGAATCATTAGAAAAAGATAATGTAAATCTAGCAGAAATATTCAAAGATACTAATGGAATTCTTGTCCCAGGTGGCTTTGGAAGTAGAGGAATCGAAGGAAAAATAAAAGCTATTAATTATGCCCGAGTAAATGATATCCCATTTCTAGGAATATGTTTAGGTATGCAACTTGCCGTAATCGAATTTGCTAGAAATGTTTGTGGTATAGAAGATGCAAACTCAACAGAATTTGAACCAACTACTAAGAATCCTATTATTGATTTAATGGCTGATCAAAAATCAATTATTAATAAAGGTGGAACACTAAGATTAGGAAATTATGAATGTAAAATTGAAAAGAATACCTTAGCATATAAGGACTATAAACAAACTACAATCTTAGAAAGACATCGTCATAGATATGAATTTAATAATAGTTATAAAGAAATATTAGAAAAAAATGGCTTAGTTTTTTCTGGAATAAATGAAACTTCTAATCTAGTAGAAATTATAGAACTACCAAGTCATAAACATTTTATTGCCAGTCAATTTCATCCAGAATTTAAGTCAAGACCAACTCATGCCCATCCTTTATTTCTATCATTTATAAAAGCTAGTATTAGCAATAAAAAGTAGGCAACTACTTTTTATTTTTAGTTGATTTATAATTAAAAATATGATAATATAACACATATTTAGGGGGTATTATTATGATTATAATTCCAAATAATGGTAAAACTAGAAGATTTTTAGAAAGATTAGAAAAAGTAGTTTTACAAGAAAAATTTGCTATCAATTTAGATGGTCGTATATCCGTAAGTGATAAAACAGTTGAAGATGTTAAAAAAGCAATAGATTGTGAAGTTATAAGAGACCATATTGATGTAAGTCATTTAATAGAAATGATTGAACTACCAAAAGAGTATATAGCAGATGATCCATTCTATAATATTGAATTTCCAAAAGAACCGATTGGTAAAATTAGTATAAGTGACAAAAGAGTTATTGGCAGACATATACTAATGCAATATCTTGAAGAAGAGATGAATATGGATACATTTGAAATCAAAAGAAAGTACTGTTATCCAAGAAAAAAACTAGTAATACCAGCAATGGTAGATGGTTCAAATTTAATTTGTACAACATCACTTGATCCAATTGAAAAAAATTCCATAATAAATAGACTATCCGGAGCATTTGGTAATGTATTAGTATGTGGTTTAAATATGGGGTACTCAGTTTTTTATTTAGCCCAAAAAAAAGAAGTAGAAACGATTACTGTAGTAGAAAGTAATCCAGATAAAATTAAATTTTTTAATGAAGTAATAAGAAAACATATCCCAAATAGTCATAAAATAAAAATAATAGAAAAAATGCCAGACTCATGCCAATTAACAGAAGAAGAAAAAGAAAGAGTTAATAGAAATGTTGATACAATAAAAGAAACATTGATACAAGAATTACAATTAGAACAATTAAAAAATAATACATCAGATGAAATATTTAATGAACAAGTAGATACCTTAACGGATTTCTTAGAGGGCGTAAAATATGTAATGATTAATACAAATGAAATGATAGACCCAATTCGTTATATGAGAAATGAAGATCTAAGTAAATTTGATTGGGTAGATGTAGATACATACACTGACACATTTGAAATGGTGTATCCATTTTTAATTGGTAATTTATTACATGAGCAATATAATATTCCATTTTCATTCTGGTTAGGGAAAGACTTTATCGCTCATATTCAAAGAGAACTATTAAAGAAAATTAGTGGAAATTTAACAGATTATAAATTTGAAGATACTAAAGGATTTGTATTTGGTATAGATAAAATAGCTAAGTATATCATCACAACTTCAGATGATAGAATAGATAATGAAGAAGCCCTTAGGAACTTTTTATCTGAAGATAATATTCGTAGAAAATTAATAGAATTTGCAACTAACAATAAGCTTGAATTAGAGCAAATAAGAGTACAAGCTGCTATAAAAAAAGAATTAATGATGGCTTGTACAAGTTTGACCGACATGAAAAATGTGGCTAAATTATTTAATTTTTTGGAAAATTATGATGGCAAAACAGAAAAACCATTTCAAAAGAAAAAAATAGATAATAAAAATCCAAGAAGGCCATATTAAAAACTAGAGAAATCTAGTTCTTTTGTTATAGAATAAGATGAAGTAAAGTAAATGTTGGAAATTTTTAGAGGAAATACAAGTTATATAATTAATTTGTATTTTTTATATTCTTTTGGCTAAAAAATAATCTAATCTATAATTATCTTTCAAATTAAATTGTGAATTATCAATATAGTATTCGATATTATATTTATTATCAGGATTGATTAATTGATTTGATTGGTTCCTAAAATTATTTATATTTTTTTCTAGATTTAATTTCTTATAAACAGG
>JAEEGL015822996.1_pt1 | contig 12425 bp, 12 predicted proteins | sample 9134231 | NCBI WGS metagenome assembly JAEEGL01 (sample SAMN16246548, study PRJNA631951) | gut metagenome | biome: gut microbiome; feature: rumen; material: fiber-attached | host: Bos | place: Iran: Karaj | collected 2018-10 | reverse complement strand
CCTCAATCTTTAGGAGGAAATACATGGATATAAATGAAAAATTAGATTATGTAATAAGTAAGGTAGACTGCTTGGTATCAAAAGTGGATAACATGGAGTCTAAGATGGACAGCATGGAGTCGAGAATGGACAACATGGAATCAAGGATGGATAATATGGAGTCCAAGATGGAAGGCATGGAATCTATAATTAAGAATCTCGATAATAAGGTTGAATCATATCATGATGATTTAAAGAAAGATATAGCTAGGATAGATCTTAAACTTGAAAATGAGATTGAAAGAGATATCAGAATTATAGCAGAAGGGCATCTTGATCTTAGCCGCACTTTGCATGATGCAATTAAGAAAAATGCAGAATATGAAATGCTCAGTATCAGGGTCAGTGGACTTGAGAGCAAAGTTGACAAATTAGAAAGAAAGCATAAGCCAAAGAAGCAGAAGACTCATAGCTGATAGCAAAACAAATATGCCAGATGGGAACAATCAGATCTCATCTGGCATTTTTAGAGGTGATAGCATGTGGTATGTGATTCAGGTTAAAAGTGGCGAAGAGCAGGAAATGAAGACACTTCTTGATAAGCTTCGGGGAGAGGGGGCTTATGGCGAGTGTTTTGTTCCGTTATTTGAGGATGTTAAGCGCAGTGCAGGGAAATGCAGGATTGGATTTAGAAAGTTGTTCCCGGGATATATCTTCGTGGAGTGCGAGGAGCCTGATAAATTATTTGATACCCTCATGAGGGTAAAAGAATTTACCAAGCTTCTTGGCGCAGTTGAGGAAGATGGCACCAAGACCTTTGTTCCTATCGGCAAAGAAGATGAGGAGTTTATGCGAACTCTCTTTGACGACGGACTCATGCATGTGAGTTACGTTCATTTGGCCAAGAGTGGTAGGATTGATAAGATTGTAGGACCACTTGCTCACTACAAGAACCATATAACCAAGCTTGAAATGCGCCATAGAATGGCCATTGTTGAGGCTGAAATGTTCGGTAAGAGGCGTAAAGTAAAGTTTGGACTTTGGACTGATGATGATCCTATGCTTCCGGGACTTGAAAGGCTGAAAAAATATGCTGAAGGTAAAGATGGCTCTCATGACGTACTAGACGGAATCACTGAATTGGATATAGGAATTAAACCCGGCGATAAAGTAAAGGATGACACCGGAATTTATGGCGATCAGATTTTTGTAGTTCAGTCTGTAGATACAGGTAGAAGAATAGTTGTATCCAGCTTTGAAATGTTTGGTACCAATGCCAGAATTGAGCTCAGAGCTGATGATATACGGAAGATCACTTAAGATATTGCCCCAAATTGCCGAAATATATATGTGACAGAATGAAAATCGCAAGATGTTGTGCATTTTATATAATTACGACAACAATTATACTTGTGATGGTACATTTTATGCATTAAAATTAATGTATATGCAGCATTAATGAAGCATCCACGGCATTAGGGCGGTTATACCGACGGTGATACGGGATGTGGACATACTTACATCTCGGTCGCATATAAAGAAATCTCGCATATGCGATATGGCGTAGCATGCTGTAAAAATGAATGAACAAAGGCGTAGCGTAGGCTACGCCTTTTATTCAAAGGAAAGGAAGAAGATTGAATTACGCAATAATACTAGCCGCTGGAGTTGGTCAACGTATGAGAAGTGGTGGATTACCAAAACAATTCCTTAAGCTGATGGGAAAACCAATCATAATATATACATTAGAAAAATTTGAAGATTGTCAGGATATAGACAAGATTATTTTGGTTTGCCACGGAGCGTATCTTGATTTGATGAACGAACTTATAATGCTTTACAAACTTAAGAAAATAACTAAGGTTGTAATTGGAGGCAAAGATCGCCAAGGAAGCCTTGAAGCCGGACTTGATGCAGTTTATTCGGATGGTGCAAAAGACAAGGATGTGGTTCTGATTCACGATGGAGTTCGCCCACTTGTCGGAGAAAACACAATACGTGAAAATATTCGCGTGGCAAAGAAATATGGTTGTGCTATTACAGTTCATCAGGTTTCTGAATCTGTTGTAGTCACAGATACGATGGAGGCAGAAATAAACGATTTCCAAAAACGTGACGATACATATTCATTAACAGCACCTCAGACATTTACAATAGGTGAGATAAAAAAAATAGATCTCAATAAGGTGAACCAAAATGATGATATGCCTCTTCTTGATGCTGCTATGATTTATGCTAATGAAGGGGGATTTGTAAAACTGGTCAAAGAGCAAAATAATAATCTGAAGGTAACGACTCCAGAAGATTATTACTATCTTAAAGCAATGTTGGAAATGGAGGAGAACCGAAGAGTATTCGGATTATAAAAAATGGTAGAAAAAAGAGATATTGACATAATACTTAATAACCCCATTGATTGGGAGAGATTCCGTAATAAGACGATTCTTGTCACTGGAGCAACTGGAAGGCTTGGAATGTATTTTGTGGAAGCAATGCTTAAGGCAGATATAGATTATAACCTTAATCTTAAAGTTGTGGCTCTTGCGAGAAGCATGGAAAAGATGAAACGAGTATTCGGGGATTCGCTAGAGTTAACAAATATGTATCCATTAGTGCAAGATATTACAGAACCCATCACTTGGGAAGATTCTATAGATTTTATTATTCATACTGCTGGAGCAGCAAGTCCGCAAGATTTTACTAATTCACCGGTTGAAACTCTTTGGGGCCATGTTCAGGGAACCAGGAATGTATGTGAATTAGCAAAACAAAAGAAGGCTGAAAGAGTATTTTATATTTCTACTGTAGAAATATATGGCCAGCCAAAAACAGAAGAATACATAACTGAAGATGATATGGGAGTAATCAGATGCGATGAGTCAAGAGCATGTTATCCGGAGGCTAAAAGATTATGCGAGGCAATGCTTGCTAGCTATGAAGCTGAATATGGATTAAATTATGTCGGGGCAAGACTATGCCACACGTTGGGGCCGGGAATCATGTTAGACGATGGTCGAGCTTTTGCTGAGTTCTTAAACTGTGTTCTGCAGGGAAAAGACATTGTTCTACATACTACAGGTGGAGCAACCAGAACATACACTTATGTAGCAGATGCAGTCGGTGCAATGTTGATTGCCTTAACTAAAGGGGAGAAACACTATTACAACATCGCTAACCTTGACAATCTTATAAGCATAAGGGATCTTGCTCATTTGATTGCCAATTTGGATCCCAAGGGAAAAGTCAAAGTGACACAAGAATTACCTGAGGGAAAACAGCTTCAATATCTTCCGTTTAAACTTGCAATAATGAATGTTGACAGAATTATGGACTTGGGATGGTATCCGCAGGTTGGAATAATAGAGACATTTAAATATACATTGGAGTCCTTTCTTCAGCAGGTGTAATAAATGCTCAACAGAGAAAACGCATACATAACATGGCGAATACTAAAAGCATTTATACAGAGCATTCCTTTTTATATAAACCGATTTAGGCCTATTAACTCACGAAAAATCGTGTTTACTACAATAGAAGGCACAACGGGATTCTCATGTAATCCCAAGTATATCGCACTAGAATTGATAGAAAGAAATGGGCATTTATCAGATAATGATAAATTTGAATTGGTATGGTTGGTCAATGATATTAATAAACAGTTCCCGGACGAAATAAGAAAAGTAAAAAATACCTTGTGGAATAGGTCAAGGGAATTATCGACTGCTCACATTTGGATTGATAATAGTCGAAAACAGCTCGAGTGTAGGAAGAGAAAAAACCAGACATATATCCAGACTTGGCATGCTAAATTAGGATTTAAGCCAACTTGTCTGGACCGCGGAAAGTCATTTTCGAAAATTGCATATCTGGTAAGTGAACATGATTCTGACATGGTAGATTTTTGGCTGTCAAATTCGGATTGGTATGACAAAACGTTAAAAACGGGTTCACTTTACGAGGGTAAAACTATTAGATGTGGATCTCCCAGATGCGATATTTTGATTCGAGCAAGAGATGATATGGAATTTAAAAAGCAGGTGAAGGAAAAAATAGTTAACGAATTTGCTGTAAAAGAAGAAAAAAACGAAGAAATTCATTTTATGATGTATGCGCCTACTTTTAGAGGGGGCAGTCAAGGTGTAAGCAGGTTATTAGATGAAGCGGGACACATGCCTGATTTCAAAATGACGATTGATGCATTAGAAGAACATTTTGGTGGTAAATGGATTATTTTGCTTAGGTTACATCCACAAATGACTGTTCGTAAGATTACTAGCGGAATTGGAGAAGAGGAAAAAGAAATCTCAAATAGACTTATTGATGTTAGCGAAGCTGATGATATGTATGAGTTCTTGGCAGGGTGTGATGCATTTATGACGGATTATTCAAGTGCGGCATTTGATGCAGCCGTAATGGAATCTCCGATTTTTCTATATTGTGATGATTATAGAGAGTATGAGAATGAAAGAGGGAAGCTACTATGGGATTTGCGAGAGCTTCCTTTTTCGTTTGCTGAAAACAATGAAGAACTGATAACGCAAATTAGAAAATTCGATGTCGATAGGTATAAGACAGAACTGCAAAATCTATTTGTCGATGCTGGCATGCTAGAAGATGGTATGAGTAGCAAGACGATGGCTGATTTTGTTGAAAAGAGCGCGGCATTTTAATGGAAATAGGAAATAGTGTAAAAAATTTAAGAGATAATCTTGAATTCATTTCAATGCACATTCAAGATGATTGTTCGAAAGAGATATTCTCTAACAGGCTAGCCTATTCAATGACAGAAGATCCGTTTTATTTGGAAAAGATATGTTCATTAAATCATGCCTATGAGAGGTTCATTTCATTTTTGAGAGATCACCAGAAAGAAAAAAAGGTCCTGTTTGGTACAGGGCAGTGGGGAGAATGGATAGTAGATACGTATACTTCCTTGAGTTGGGATTTTTGTACCGACAATGTTAGAAATTCCAGTTTTAAAGGCATTAAGTATGTTTCTGTAACTGATTTAGTGGAGTCATATCGTGATATTTGTTTTGTGATAACAATAAAAAAACAATATATGGAAGTCTATGATCAATTGTTGAATATGGGAGTATCGGAAAAAGACATTTTCTGCTTTGGACAGTTGGAAAAAGAGGTTGAGAAAGGGATATATTTTGATCTTCCTTATTTGCAGGCAGGTAATAATGAGGTCTTTGTTGATGCAGGTGGATATGATGGTGAAAGTTCTTTAGCATTTAATAGTTGGTCTAACGGACAGGGAAGTATCTATTTATTCGAACCCAGTGAATTGTCTCTAAATATTGCCAAAGAGAAACTTAAGAACTTATCAAATGTAACATATATAGAAAAAGGGCTTTATTCATCATCTACAGTAATGGGATTCAGCAATAATGGTACAGAATCTAAAATATCAAATGATGGAAGTAATCAGATTCTAGTGACGAAACTTGATGAATATATGGATGAGATTCAGCCGACTTTTATTAAGATGGATATTGAAGGGGCTGAATATGAAGCAATCATGGGTGCAAGGAAAACAATTAGAAAATATAAACCTAAATTAGCAATCTCTGTTTATCATAAACCGGAAGATATTGTTGAGATTCCCGAACTGATATTATCAATTAATAGTGACTATAAACTGTGGTTAAGGCATTATTCCATGACATGGTTTGACACTGTATTATATGCAATATGAGGTGTAAGAATGGATAAGTTTATGTATGAAACAGAAGACTCAATAATGTTGAAGTCTATCTATGATCATTTGCAGGATGAAGAATCTATAGAAATATACAATGCTAGGTCATTATTCAGTTTAAGTGATGATAAAAGATATCTGGATACTGTTATAAATAAAATGTCATTAAGTAAAGAACTGTTTGATTTTCTAGATGATAATAATGATAAAAAAAGAATTCTGTTTGGTGCGGGTACTTGGGGAAAGGCAATATTAGAGCATATAAAAATAAAGTGGGACTTCATTGTTGATAACAAAAGAGCAGGGATGGCCATCAATGAATACATTATAAAAAGAATTGAAGATCTGAATGAAATAGAGAATTGCATTGTGGTTCTGGCTATCCTTTTTAAGTATAAAGAGGTGTTGGATCAACTACTGAACATGGGTATAAAGAAAGAGAATATATTGATCCTAGGGGAATTGGCTACACGTATGCAATATTTTGATCTAGAGCAATTAAAGCTTGGAAGTGAAGAGGTTTACGTAGATGCCGGAGGATTCAATGGCGATACTGCACTTAGGTTTAGTCAGATTGTAGGTGGTAGATATAAGCATATATATGTGTTTGAACCAAATGGGCAACTGTTTCAGGCAACAAAAGAGAATCTGCAAGAGCTACATGACTGCAATGTGTTTAATAATGCCGTTTGGAGCAAAGGATGTTCTTTGGAGTTTTTGGAAGCAGGAGAAGGTACTCGAGTTTCTGAGAATTCTTCAGTGGGGTGTGAAATCCAGGCAGTTAGTATAGATGAGGTGATTTGTGAAGAAAAAGTTTCATTTATAAAGATGGATATAGAAGGCTCAGAATATGAAGCGCTAAAAGGAGCAATGCAAACAATTACTAATTACAAGCCTAAATTGGCAATATCTGTTTATCACAAACGTGACGATATTTGGGAGATCCCAAAGCTTTTATTAAGGTTAAATCCGGACTATAGGTTTTATTTGAGAATATATTCATTCACAGGGAATGATACAGTTCTGTATGCGATTTAGAAATTGTCAGATGAAAGGTAAAGATATGGATTATATTGAGACTGGAAGAACAATATATACTCATTTGGCTGATGATATCTCAAAGGGGATATTTTGTCATAGAACACTTTATTCAATGACTGGTGATGTAGATCATATACAAAATTTAGTAGAGAGTAGTATTGATGATAGTAAATTAATAACCAATGCATTTGAGTGTTTTGGCAAGACATATATTTTTGGTGCCGGTACTTGGGGGAAAGAAATTGCTCATGTATGGGGGAGTTATATAACTGCTTTTCTGGACAATGATTCTAAAAAGAATGATGGAAGCATTACTCTGGAAGGGATTCCAATACTTTCTCCCATGTGTCTTCTTGAAGATGAAGGACCCAAGACGGTTATTATTGGAACGCGGTTGTACTATGCTGATATATGCCATCAATTGGAAGAACTAGGCATTAAGAACATGAATATTATAAATATCGGAGCTGTTTTGGATAAGCTTGCTGAAAAACAGTACTTTGATTTGGAAGCATTAACCAAACAAAGTAAAGAGATATTTGCTGATATAGGATGTTTTGATGGGATGTCATCTCTTAGGTTTTTTAAGTGGAGTGATAGTAGCCGGTCAAAAGCAATCTGCTTTGAGCCGGATCCAGACAATGTCTTAAAATGTGAAGGGAATTTGAAAGACTATATATCAACTTGTGCGGTCGAAATTATACGAAAAGGAGCTTGGTCAAAAAATACCACATTGAAATTTGCATCGAGAGGAAATGGTTCATCTACTACTTCTGAAGAGTTTATGAAAGATGATAAAACTATAGAGATTGAAGTGACAAAGCTTGATGATATTTTTAGAAATAGAGATGTGACATTTATAAAAATGGATATTGAAGGCGCAGAGTATGAGGCTTTGAAAGGATGCGAGGAAACAATAAGGAATAAGAAGCCAAAGCTAGCAATTTGCGTGTACCATAAGCCGGAAGACATTTTTGTACTACCTAAACTAATACTGGATTATTGCGAGGAGTATAAATTGTATTTGCGTCATTATTCTATTGCAGCGGCAGAAACTGTGCTTTATGCCATACCGTTACCATAACAAGGAGAATTATATGTTTGGTTGTTACATGTTCGGAGCAGGGGTAAATGGATATGGTGTTTTGAAGTTTTTTGGATCATCAATTATTGGTGTTGTGGATAATGATCCTAAAAAGTTGGGAGAAGACTTTTGCGGGTATACCATAATCAGCTTTGATGATTTGCGAGATAGATGGGATGGGGAATGGATAATCGTTTCAACGTATTCTAGGAGTGACGATGTAGTGAATCAGCTAAAATCAGTGGGAATTACTAGAGTCTATGTTGCTCCATTGATGCAAAATGGTTTTTGGAGAGATGCGGATAATATAATTAATCAATATGGAATTATCAAAAGGGATAAAGTTACATTTGATGAATATAATCCGTTTAGTAATGCAATGATCAGTAGGCTCAAGGAGAGAAAATTTTGTGGCCAAATTCATGTATGTGAGTCTGCGCAAGAACTCGCTTCTATAGAAGAACTCTTTGTTACTAATTGTGTAAATGCAAAAGAGTTGCGTGATAGAGAAAAAAAAATAATTGATTTAACTAGTTTCACACGAGAAAGAAAAAAGAATTTAGAAAAATATCATAATATCCATCAAGGCGAAAGATGCTTCATTATCGGAAATGGACCAAGCTTGCAAATAGAAGATTTAGATAGATTAAATGAGAATAAGGATATTTGCTTTGGAAGTAATAGCATATGGAATCTATATAGTGAGACTAAATGGCGCCCATACTATTATGTGATTGCAGATTTTAAAGCATGGATTAAGGCAAATACTGAAACTGATATTTCTTTTGTCGATGTGAGTAGTCGTTTCTTTTGCGCAGACTTTTTCAACAGTCTATATAGCTATCCTCAAAATACAAGTCTATATAATTTGTTGCCTTTTAGAGATGATAGAGGGTTTTCAGATGATATTACAGAAAATGTCTATTCAGGAGGAACAGTGACCTATGTGGCAATACAAATTGCTGCATATATGGGATTTAGAGAAATATATCTATTGGGTGTGGATTGCACAAGTAATGGACATTTTTATTCTGAACAGAAAACAAATCATAATGCAGGAACGTGGGATGAACGAACGTGGCATAAAGAGTATTGGGAAGCAGCATATGGGTTGGCAAATGAATATTGTAAAAAAGAAGGAATAAGGATTATTAATGCGACAAGAGGCGGAGAACTTGAATGTTTTAGGAGGGAAAATTTTGATGACCTGTTTGATGTATAAAAAGCCATTTGTGATTGCTGAAATTGGATGCAATCACATGGGTAAGATGGACATTGCTCATGAAATGATAAATACTGCAGCCATTTTTTGCAAGGTCGATGCAGTTAAGTTTCAGAAAAGATGCCCAAAAGAACTTTTGACAGAAGAGCAATACAATGCGCCACATCCGCATCCTGAAAATTCCTATGGGAAGACATATGGCGAGCATCGCGAGTTCTTGGAATTTGATGTTGAACAACATGTGCAGTTAAAAAAATGGTGCGAAGAAGTTGGAATAATCTATTCCTCATCGGTCTGGGATCTTACAAGTGCCAAGGAAATTGCAAGCTTGAATCCGAAGTTTATAAAAATTCCTTCAGCCTGCAACACTAATTCTGCGATGCTGGAATGGCTATGTGATAACTATGAGGGTGAAATGCAGGTGTCATTTGGAATGACTACACGTGAAGAGGAAGATGATATTGTTCAATTATTTGAAGCAAAGAATCGAGCCAAGGATCTGATTATTTATAATTGTGTATCGGGATATCCTGTTCCGTTCGAAGATTTGTGTTTATTAGAGATTACTAGATTAAGAGACTTGTATGAAGGCAGAGTAAAGGCTATAGGTTTTTCCGGACATCATCTGGGAATAGCTATCGATATTGCTGCGTATACATTGGGAGCATCTTATATTGAGAGACATTATACTCTTGATAGGACTTGGAAAGGCACGGATCATGCTGCTTCACTTGAGCCTGATGGAGTCAGGAAATTGAAACGAAACTTAGAGGCGACATACAAAGCATTAAAACCAAAGGAGCAGCAGATATTGCCAATAGAAATTGAACAAAGAGATAAGTTGAAATATAGAGGGAAAAATAAATGAATGTCGCATATATTCCAGTAAGAGGTGGTAGTAAATCTATCCCACTGAAAAATATAAAGGAGATTGCAGGTAAACCATTGATTTATTGGGTAGCTAGTGCCGCGTCAAAATGTAATTCCATTGATAAAGTTTACATTTCCACTGATAGTCCTGAGATAAAAAGTGTTGTTGAAGACATGGAGATTGAAAAGACGATTGTTATCAGTAGATCAGAAGATACTGCAACAGATACAGCTTCAACAGAAAGTGCACTCTTAGAATTTGCTAATAAATATGAGTTTGATAATGTTTTTCTTATACAGGCTACATCCCCCTTGCTTACATCGTATGATTTAGAAGGAGGATATAGCCTATTTAATTCTTCTAATACAGATAGTGTTTTGTCTGTTGTTAGACAAAAAAGATTTTGTTGGGAGACCCAAAATGATGGATATTCTATTCCACTTAATTACGATGTTTTCAACAGACCAAGGAGACAAGAATTTGATGGTTATTTAGTTGAAAACGGAGCTTTCTATATAACGTCAAAGGTAAATCTGTTAAAGTCAGGTAACAGAATCTCAGGGAAAATACGCGCATACGAGATGGATGAGAGTACATATTTTGAAATCGATGAGCCATCAGATTGGGTCATAATTGAGGAATTACTAAAAAAAAATCATAACCGCGAAAAACTTGGTCATACCCAGTTGTCGAATGTCAAGATGTTTTTAACTGATTGTGATGGATGCTTGACTGATGGAGGAATGTATTATTCTGAGAAAGGTGATGAACTAAAGAAGTTTAATACATTAGATGGAATGGGGTTTAAGCTCCTAAGAGAAAAAGGTATATTGACAGGTATTATAACTGGGGAGACAAGAGAGTTGAATAAGCGACGTGCCAAAAAGTTGGGAGTAGATATATTGGTACAAGGAGCAAGTAATAAATATGAAATTATACTTGAATTGTGTAAAAAATATAAGGTGAAATTAGATCATGTTGTGTATATAGGTGACGATATCAATGACTTGGAAGCAGTAGAAAAAGTTGGATTTGGATGCTGTGTTAACGGTGCTGATAAAAAGGTTATCCAAGCAGCAAAATATGTAACACGTTTGAAAGGTGGAGAAGGAGCAATCCGAGAAGTCGTGGATTATTTATTGGGGCGTTAATTTTCTATGAATAATGGAGATGTATTAGAAAAAATAATTAAAGAAATGTATTGTTGCAATAGGCTAGTTTGCATATTTGGCACTGGAAAAGTGGGGATGGAATATGGATATAAATATATCAAGATGCTGGTATCAAATGGTATGAGAGTTGATTATTTTTGCGACAATAATAGCGAAAAGTGGGGAAATGTAATAATAGATGGAATAAAATGTATTTCCCCAGAGGAGTTATATGCAATAAAAAATCCACTTGTGTTTCTTCTCATATCTCCTAATAACTCAAAAACCGTAGAACAACAATTGGAGAATAGCAATATTGAGTATATCACGTATGACCAACTTAGAAATGAAGACATTTTTGTAGACATATTTTTGAATACAAAAGACGATAGCAATCAATGCAAAAATGCTGAATGCCCTACACATTATAATGTTCCGCAAATTAAGAATCGTGAGAATAAAAGAATTGCAGTATATACATGCATAACCGGAAATTATGATAAATTGCAGGAACCTACATATATAAATGATCAATGTGATTATTTTGTTATTACAGATAGTAATCCATGTATGGATTCAAAATGGAAGTACATCAATATAGACGAGGTACTTCCAGATATTATATTAAGTGATGTTAAGAAGAACAGATTTTGTAAAATTCATGGTTGTGAGCTTTTTGCAGAATATGAGTACAGTATATATATTGATGGTAATATGCAGATTAAGGGTGATTTGTCTAATTATATAGATAAAATAGGTAGGAGTGGTATTGGGCTATTTGGCTTACCTGGAGCAGGTGGTGATTGTATATACTTGCATGGTGTACAAATTGCAGGTACGAGAGCTCCAGTAGATATTATAAGACGTCAGTTGAATATGTATATGTCTGAAGGAATGCCAAGACATTATGGAGCATTTGAATGTAATTTTATTGTCAGGGATAATAATAACGAATTAACCCAAAAGCTTATGAGAGATTGGTGGAAAGAGGTATATGAAAAAAGCTGGCGCGATCAGATATCTTTTATGTATGTAATATGGAAAAATGGACTAACAGCTGAAGACGTTGGCTTGCTGGGGACTGATGTTAGAAAAATACATGAGATATCCAGGATATCTCATGAATAAAGGAATTCAATAATGAATTATTTGGATTTGGAGAACTATATACATAATAAGAAGGTCTGTATTTGGGGATTTGGCGGTCTTGGCAAAACAATTGCGCTGGCAACAATGCGGTGTGTAGTAGAAGATGATATAGTTTTTTGTGACAATAAATACAGATGCCCAGGATACTATGATGGAATTAAATTAATTGCCCCAAATGAGTTATTTGAGAATGCTGAAGATTACGTTGTGGCCATATCTGT
>JAEEGL015187696.1_pt1 | contig 12425 bp, 13 predicted proteins | sample 9134231 | NCBI WGS metagenome assembly JAEEGL01 (sample SAMN16246548, study PRJNA631951) | gut metagenome | biome: gut microbiome; feature: rumen; material: fiber-attached | host: Bos | place: Iran: Karaj | collected 2018-10 | reverse complement strand
CGGTGCTTGGGCTCATGGGTGGCCTCATCACGGGCTGCGGTTTTGCGAATATCATAGGCGCATGGGAGCATCAGTATCTCGGGCATTGGGTGACTATCGCGCTCATAATCTCCGGCGGAGCGGCAATGGCAATCGGTGCGATCAAGCTTATTTAATGGTTGACAAAAGCAATATCCGAAAGGAACAAAAACAGGAAATTACTTCAGCGTCCAACCTCGGGCGCTTTTTTGTTGCCCCAAATTAGAAAGGAGTTAATGCCATGGGCAGAAAAAAAGAACCTCCCCGGGTGGCCGTGAGGCTGACGGAGAGTGAAAAGAAGAAGATCGAAGCCGCCGCTGCGAAGTGCGGGCTGACAGTCAGCGAATACATGCGTCAAAGGGCATTGGGATATGAAAGCTTGGACGCGCGCTTTATCGGAACACCGAATCTTGCTGCTTTATAAAAAGAAGAGCTCTGCGTTACCACATGTCGCGATAGCAGCTGCTCTTCAAAACATCCTTATGACGGCCGGGCAATTCAGCCGGGGGCTTTTGCGTATAAGATCCCTGCGCTTCGCGCCGCATTGAGCCCGCGGGGCTTTACGGGGCGCCGGGAAAGGGGGCTTCGGTCAGCCGAAGTATTCCTTCAGCAGCCCGTCCATGTCTGTTATCTCATAGCCAACGGGCCTGCCGGTCTCGAAATCGTATTCGGCGATAATCGTTCCGTGTATCAATTTCGACGAGTCCGGATCCGTCCATTCCGCGAATGCGGCGAGGGTGAATCTGCCGCCGTGTATCACCGGCGCAGGAGGGAGATACCGTACCTCCGGCTTGAAAGGAAGATCGGCGTAGACCGAGGATTCGAATTCCTCATACTCCCGGAAGGTGCCGAACTCGATCCCTTCGAGAAAATCGGCGTGCTCCGACGCCTCGTAGCCCGACCAGGCGACGCCGTTGATGGCTTTCAGCACGTAAAGGAAGCGCTCGTCCGTCTTCCAGCCGCCGCCGAGCTTATGCTCATACAGATCGATAAGGATATCCTCGGGCATGATATAGTCCTTGGGCAGATAGTTGGCGGTCGGATCGGTGAGCCAGTTCAAAGACGCGGCTGCAGTATAGTATTCGTCCTCCGTATAGCCGGCGTCAAACAAAAGCTCCGCAAAGAGCGCGTCGGTTTCTCCGCTGAAGAAGAGCTCTTTGAGCGTTTCCTCGCCGTAAATGCACTCCAGCCCGGTCAAGAACTGGCTGACGCCAAAGTACGAGCGCACTGCCCCCGCGAAGTATTTGGCGGTAAAGAGCTCCGCGCCGCCCTCCTTGACGGGCTCCGCTTCGTATAAGACCACCGCTTTTATCTGATCCTCCGGCGGAAGGGCGAGGAATTCATCGGCGGTAAGACGCTCCCCGTCAAGAAGATAGAGCGGGCGCGCCCCGCCTCCGACCGAAAAATCCACGAAGTGCATGAGCTCATGGAACACTATCGAAGGAATCTGGCTGTCGTCGCTTTCGCCGCGATCCGGGTTGATTATCACAACGTTCGGTTCATACCGATACTGGCCCGCGATGCCCGGCCGGATCTCGAATTCTTCAAACCTCAGCGAAGCGAGCCTTTTGAAGAGATGCTCCGTATCGATATACTCCGTGTTGTCGGCTATCACGGGAAATATCCTGTACACAAACTCCTTGTATCCGCCCATATCGGGGGCGCTTTCAACGGCTTCGGAGAACCCGATGAACAGCCCGTATTCGCCGTAAAGCTCGTCTTCGCTCAGCCCGTGCTCCCCGGCGATACGCACGGCCTCCGCCTTAACGGGATCGGGAGTCGGTTCGGCGGTCGGCCCGGGCGTCGGCCCGGCGGAAGGCGCCGGCGTTTCTTTATTTGCGGGAACAGACGCCTCCCCCTGATCGCCGGCTTTTTTCGCGCAGCCCGCGGCAAGAAGAAGCAGAATTATTATCATCAGCGCAGAGATCGCTTTTTTCATGCTGATCATCATTGATCCTTTCATTGAACAGCTCGTTTATTTGACGAGCGGCATTATAGCATATAACCGCCGTTTTTGCCACCCGGCGGCGAAAAGGCGAAAAAATAACGGGCGGCAGCGGTTTTTTATTCCGCATGATTGAAAAAACGCTTGGGATGTGATAAACTATTTCCCGGAGCCGGATCGTAACGGTCTGCGGTACCACACTAACACCACGGAGGGGCCGAATATGAAACTCAAGGAATGGTTCAGGGCGCGCAAACAAAGGCGTGAGGAGCGCCGCAAACAGAGGCTCGAGCGCAAGCACGGAGCGCAGGAGGCTCCCGTGCTCCGTCAGGCCGAAGTCGACGCCTCTCCCGAGCTCCAGCAGCTCGGCGCGGATACGGCCGGCATAGTCGAGCCGGAGACCCGCATGACCGAGGAGTATAAGGAATTCCTGAAAGCGCAGGAATCCGCGAGAGAAAAAGGCCAGCGCACCATCGAAGAAATGTGATCGGCGCGCCGCCCCCCGGCGCTTTAAGTCAGGGGGTAAAAGCCGTATCTTCAACATAATGAATATGAAAATATGAAAAAGCATGGCGGCCGGGAAAAGCCCGCTGCCATGCTTTGTTTTTTACTGCCCGCGGTAAGCCCCGCGGGAGGGCGGCGGTTTTATCCGCCGATGTAGCTGTAAACCTTCCTCAGCGATCTGGAGGAGGTATCGTGGATGGAGCTGCTCATTTCGGAAAGACCGAAGTGCATCCCGTCGCAGGTGTGGTCGTAATAGTAGCCCCAGTTAAAGCCGGCGCGGTAGAACGCAAGCTCATAGAGCAGGTAGTTGATGACGGTGGCGGGCACCCCCTTATGCTTCGTTGAATAGCTGCCGTCATACGTGAAATCATAGTATTTTGTGCCGTCGGACGAGGTCTTGATCCCGTTGTAGGCGAGATGATCCCTGACCTCGGTCTTTATGAGATTGCGGTTCGAGATATTGTTGACGTTGGGCGCCAACGTCGCGTTAAGGTCGATCGCCGCGCCGAAGGCGTGATGGCTGACGAAGCTGCGGTCGGAAACGAAACGGGGATTCCAGATCCCCTCGAACGAGGCTATGAGTGCGGAGAGCTTGATCACTCCGCTGTCGCCGTTGGTGCCGTGAACGCGCACGTAGGAGGTCTTCATATAGTTGATCGCCTTATTGAACCCGGGAGCGGCCTTCTTGTGGACGTACCACGTGCCGCCGGAGGGGGATGTGACGCCGGTAAGATGCTTTGCCGCCCATGCGTCCGCGCCGCCCTTTATAACGATATCGCGGCCGGTGGAAGCCTTCCACTTGTATTCGAACATGAATTCGTCGCGGCTGCCGAAGAACTGGATCGCGTACGCGTAGCTGTTCCTCAGATTGTTGGAGATAAGCTGGCGCCATTCGCTGCCGTTCACCTTGAAGGCGCGGCTCTTTAAAAGCACGTTATTGCTCTTGGTGGTGCTTGCATAGAGGCTGAAAACGTAATTGCCGGCGGCAAGCTCCTCGAATTTGACCTTTGCGGTGAGGGAGTTGTTGCCCGTCTTGGGGAAAGTCCTGTCGACGAGCTCAACGGAGGTCACGCCGGAGGAAGCTTCGAAGGTGACGGATTTGCTTATCACGGTAGAGCCGCCGGAGGTGGTGATGACCGCCTTGACGGAAACGATCGGATCGGAGCTCTTGACGAAACCGCCGAACGTAAAGGGCTGCCCCTGGGGCACGTCTTCGCCGTAATACGCGGGAAGCGGCAGGGATGCGGATTCGATGAACTTGACCGTCCCGTCGGTAATGGGCTCGGGAGTATCGGTGGGCGCGATGGTGGGCGTGGGCTTGGGAGTCGCCGTCGCGGAAGGCTTGGGAGTGGGCGTTGAAACGGGCTTTGGAGTGGGAGTCGCCGTCGGCGCGGGGGTCGCGGTCGGCTCCGGCGTGAGCTCGGGCGTGGGTCCCGGCGTGGGCCCCGGGGTTTGAGCGGGTTCGGAAGAAGGCGCAGCGGTTTCAAACGGCGTTTCGGAAGGAAGCGCGGTCGCCTCCGGCCCCGACGGGGACGGAGTTTCGGAATACGGATCGCCGGTCGTCAGCCCATCGTGCACGTCTACGACGGTCACGGGCTCATCCCTGTGCAAAAACGCGCAGGAAACGGATCCGGCAGCGAACAATATGATCATCAACAAACAAACAGCGCGCTTCATCGGCAGTCTACCTCCGGCATGACCGCAGAGCGGTCATAACATATAACGATTTATTATAACACGTTTTTTAACGCATGGCAACGAGCGTATGGAAATATAAACCGAGGCGTGGTATAATCGAAGAAAAGCTTTTACGGGGGAAAACAGAATTGAGCGGCATCCGCATCATCCGTCTTGAAAGCGCGGACGATCCCGTTTTCGAAAAGGTATATGAATGGAACTACGGCTGGTGGGGCGCGCGCGGCGGGATCAGCCCCGAAGAGGTGCGCTGCACCCTTGCCCACTCGCTGAACGGCCGCCGCCTTCCGCAAACGTTCGTCGCGTTGGAGGACGGCCGTCCCGTCGGGATGTATCAGCTTTCGATGATCGACGATCTCTATTCGCGCCCCGATATCTACCCCTGGCTGATAGACGTTTTCGTGGATCCCGCCGCAAGGGGCAGGGGCGTTTGCGCGGCGATGATGGCGACCGTGCCGCAGAACGCCCGCGCCGCAGGGCTAGACGAGCTCTTCCTTTATACCGGGCACGCGGGGCTGTATGAAAGATTCGGCTGGGAATTCGTCGGCGAGGTCGAGACCTTCCGCCCCGAAGACCCGCGCGCAAGACTGTACAGGCTCGATCTGAAAACAGACCGAAACGGAGGAAATCAAAATGAACTTTTACGGATATGAGGCCGCGCCGGACAACGTGCGCGAAACGTACAACACCCTGCTTCGCTGCTGGTCGGCGGAGACCTGCGCTCCGCGGATGCGCGGGGATTGGTCGGAGGAGAACCCCACCCTCGGGCAATGCTCCATCACGAGCTTTCTCGTGCAGGACTTCATGGGCGGCGAGGTACGAGGCATACTCCTGCCCGACGGGGCTTACCATTGTTTCAATATCGTGGACGGCTTCGCCTTCGATCTGACGAGCGGGCAGTTCGCCGGGGAAAGGCTCGATTACTCCTCCGCCGTGCCTCAGCTTCGGGAGGAGCATTTTTCGAACGAGGATAAATACCGCCGCTACCTGCTCCTGAAAAAACGCTTCTTCTCGTGCGCGAATCATGCCTGCTTCATAAGAAAAGCGCGCCCGGATGACGCCGTACGCCTTGCGGAAACGGAGGTGTTCTGCTACCGCGCTTTCTTCTTCCCCATATTCCGTACCGAAAAATACTTCTTCTCGGAGCTCAGCACGCAAGCGCTTATCGAGGAATACCGCAGGGAGCCGGAGCGCATCGAAAGCACCCTCGTTTACGACGACGGCATAATAAAGGGCTTCGTCAGAGCAAGGAACAGCGAAATAGAAAAGCTCTTCGTCGAGCCCGCGTTCCAGAATAAAGGCATAGGCGGGGCGCTTTTCGGATACGCCGCCGAAAAGCTCGGCGGAAAAAGGCTCCTCGTGCTTGAAAAGAACGAAGGCGCGATACGCCTCTATAAGCGGCTCGGATTTCACGAGACCGGCGAAAAGCAGCGCGTGGACGATACCTCGGAGTTTTTCTCTATAATGCGAAAAGGATAGCGCCATAAAAAAGCTCCGGGCAAAGGCTTCGGAGCTTTTTTATGTGTCTTCAATACTCCTTCGTGCATCGGTCGCTTGCCGGACATCCAAGGCAGGTTTGCATGGAGTTTTTTCTCATTCTTTGGCATGCAGCGGTGCCGAACAGATCCTTTTTTGCGTTCTTCTTCGGTTGACTGATCTTGTTGCCGATATAGACCCCGGCCGCGGTCTTGACGACAGAGCCCAAAAAGCTTTCGCCTCTCCCGCCTCCGCCGGCATCTGATGGCTGCGAAGAATAGTATTCGGCCTCTTTCTCTGCCTCAAGCTCACGAAGCTGATCCTCCCTTTGGGCTTCAAGCTCCTTTGAAACGATTTCGCTTTCGCATGCTTTGACCGCCGCATCTATAAAAGTCGTGGATTGGTTCATTTTGTTTATGTAATTCATCAGGCAGACGTTGTCTCGCGGGTTATCTGCGATCGACGGACGCACTTCGATCATAAACTTCAACGGAATATCAAGCATGTCACAAAGATTCTTCCACCTTGCTTCATACTCAGCTGAGATGCGCATTATCTCATCACGCATTTCATCAACTGTGCAGCCCGCCTGCATCCTGTCGTACATCATAGGATACACTTTAATTATTTTCGGAAATGCGGCGTTGAACTTATCCCTGTATACATACATTCCGGCAGCCATCGCGGACTTTACCGCTTTATACTCCGCAGATTTAAACGGTTGAAAAGACGGAGCGGTCCCCATTACCAACGGGCGGTAATCGTTTTCCAGACTGTCGATTGCGTCGTTTTTTGCCATAACCGATGCCAGAAGCGCGAACTGCGCCTGCTGAACCAGCCTGAATTGAAGTCTCTGATTGTATTTTACCTCTTCCCCGGAGTAATCGACTATGGGATATACATTCGGAAACTGCTTGAAGCTTATTACCCGTTTATACACCGTCCCAAGTGAATCGTGATCTATGAGCGAGCGTTCAACCGGATTACCGGATTTTAGCTCGATATTGAGCAAGGTGGAGCAGCCGGGTATGACTGCCGACGGAAGCTCTATTCCTCGTGCAAACGAGAAGAAATCAAGGGCTTCGCGGCACAAGCGCTCCGCTTCGTCGGATACGGGAGAAAGGATCACCATGTCAAAACCGTAATCGAGAGGATAGTACTCCGGGCCGCAGTAACAGATGCGCTGCGTCCCCTCGGAATAGACTGCAAAAGTCGTTATATTAAACGAGAAATTGGCGCGCGCTCTGAAAATGACCGAGGGGAAGCGAATGGTTTTAGCATCATAATCGCGTAAAAACGCGGAATAAGTACTCCCGCCGTATACGCTTGCAATACTTTCCAGACCCAACCATTGGTTAACATTCTCGCGCACGGCGTCGGTATAAACGTTTATCACTCTATCTCCGCAGCTATTGTACATGCCGGATTCACGGGCTTTTTTATCTGCGGATTGACGCCTTTTCTTCTCCTTCTCCTTCTTTCTTTTTTTCTTTTCATCAATGATCTTTTTGCGCTGTGCGGAATAATCCGCGTTGTTTTGTTCAATTGTTTTGATCACATCCGAAACATCCTGATCGTTTGATTCCATCAGGTTTAACAGGTTGTCCAAATAGAAGCCGTCAAGATACTTTTCCGGAACGATATTCGTTGCCTCTCTCAGTCTTTCTGCAGAGCATTTTATCGCATTGTTTTTTTCATATGCATCGCTTTGTTCGGAAGAAAGAGGCTCATCTTTTTTCTTTTCCACAGTCACAGCATAGGGTAACTTGTCATAATAATACTCCGCCCAGGCAATCATGGCAGATAGTCTTCGCAGCACCCGTTTCTGAACGTCCCTGTCAAAAGCGGTTAATGTTGGATTCGGTGTTTCAAATTCTATGGGAACGCTGTCACAGCAGAGCTTTAAAGAAGCGCAGAAAAGCTCTTTTCCGGCACAGGATGCTTTTTTATGCTCGAAACGCCCGCCGTTATTGACCTTGAAGCGGCATATAAAGGTCTGACTGTGCCCCGGAAAAGCAAATTCCGTTCCGTCTTTCAGGTTTGATATGAGTTTCTCTTCTGCCGATGCGAGCTTGGGAATATCATCACTCATCAGAACTATGTTTATCCATACAGAAGCCGGAAGAAGCTCGCACAGATCATATTCCTTTTCGGTTGTGGAGCCGTCCTCATCTGCGGAGCAGTATCCCGTAATTGCGGCCGGTTTTAAATAATTCGACGTACCTTCGATATAGAGCACGGGCAGTCTGCCTGAGGACGCAGCCTCAAATGCGGCGTCTTCATTATCCGCAAATTCACAGCCTGCCGAAAAGCCTCTCACTATTGACTCGATGCGGGCTTTTGCCGAAGAAAAGAAGTTTAGCATTATAGAGGGCCCCTTTCATTGTGGTTTAATATATTATAATATTTGCAGGCAGATGAGTCAAGCGCAGTACAGACTTACAAAAGCAAATAGACGCTTCCTCTTTGAAGCGTCCTCTATCTTACTTTATTTCGAATTCGAAGCTGCCGTTATTGCAGGCGCCGTCCGTTTCGATTATGATATAGACCGTGCCGGCACGGGGCAGATCCACAAGGGAATACGCTTCTTCGCCGGTGTTGACGGAAAACAGCTCCGTCTTGCCGCTGCCGCAGTCGATATACACCTTTGCGGAGCCAGTTTCAAGCGTGGCATAGTATTTGAGCTTCTGATCGGCGCCGCATTTGAGCTTGAAGGACATGGTGCCCGTGAACTCATAAAAGCTCATATTCGCCGAGTCCGCGGTATTGGAGTGGACGAAACCGAGCGCTCTGTACCTTGAAGGATACTTATAGCATCCGGTCAAAAGCAGCGCGCTGACGAGCAGCGCCGCCGCGAGCAGTACTGCCGGTATCCTTTTGATATGCTTCTTTTCACGGCCGCAGCCGCTGAACCGGTATTTTCTCATTTGTCCCTGCCTTCCGCCGTCTCGCCGCCGGCTTTTGTTTTTTCATTCCCGTCTTCCGCCGCGCGCTCCGCTTCCTCTTCATCGCGCAGCTCGTTCACGTAACCGGCCGTGATTATGCCGGCGGGGAGCGCGACTATTGCTATGCCGAATATCGAAGAGAGCATGGTGATTATCCTTCCGAGGGTCGATACCGGATATATATCGCCGTAGCCGACGGTGGTGAGCGATATGGTCGCCCAATAGACCGCGTCGAAGAAGGTGTTGAAGGATTCGGGCTCGACGTTGAATATCACCAGCGCGGAGATGAGTATGTAGCCCGCGGCAAGAGCGCATACCGCGGCGAGCGAGTTCTTTGACGAGCGCAGCACCCTGCCGATTATCTCGAAGCTCCTCGAATACCGAATGGCCTTGAAAACGCGCAGCACCCTCAGCGCGCGTATCATTCGCAGCACGCGGAGGAGCTTGAAGCCGCTGCTGAGGAAGCTTAACGAAGGCAGTATCGAAACGAGGTCGACTATCGCCATCGGCGAAAACGGGTACCGTATGAACGAGAAAACGTTCTTTTTTCCGAATTTGTAATCGGCGGTCATCCAGCGAAGCAGATAGTCTATTATAAAGGCCGTGACCGCGATCTTGTCGAACACCTCGAATACGCGGTTTTCGGATTTGAACGCGAGCGGGATAATGCTGATGATTATCAGCCCGATCATCACAAAATCATAGACCGCGCTGAGCAGATCGCCGCCGTCGGATTTTTCGATTATTTCATAAATGCGTTTTCTGTTCATGCTTTTTAGCTCCCGCTTCCTGCGGGCGGCTTTAAGGAACTGGCCGCTCTTTCCCGCCGCGCCGAAGAATCGCGCTTAACAAAATGCCGCCCGGATTTGACGCCGGGCGACGATGCTTGTCAAAACGACTTATTTCTTCCTCTTGGGCTTGTTGACGATCTCCTTCATGGCCTTGCCGGGCTTGAAAGCGGGAACCTTGGCGGCCTTGATCTTGATTTCCTCGCCGGTGCGGGGATTCCTGCCGACGCGGGCGGAACGCTTCCTTACCTCAAAGGAACCAAAACCGGGGATGACGACCTTACCGTCTGCGGCAAGACCCTCGTTGATGGCTTCGATAACGGCGTCAACGACCTTGCGAGCTTCGACCTTGGTGATCTCGGCCTTGGAGGATACGACTTCAACTAATTCCAGTTTTGTCATGATAACAAACTTCCTTTCATATTTTTGGATCGGGCACAGTATACTATGTTTTTTCCCAAAATGCAATAGGAAATCGCAGTTTTTACCGCATTAATATGACCGATCCGGCATTTTCGTCCCTATTGCGGCAAACGCTCCGCGCGCTCCGGTCGGAATACGGGGACGCTGCCTTGCGCGGCAGGCGGCGCCGTGCGGCGCTTTTCCGTTCGATGATCCTGCTAAAAATATATTTTTTGCAAAGCGCAACCTTCTCAGAAAAAAATGCGTGTTATTAAATGAAGGGACGATGCCGGGGGCCGATCGATCCAAACCGCCGGAAGACCCTTGACAGCGATCGTAAAGGAGGTTCAAAATGATAAATAATAAGCTTTTATCGATCATTACCGCCGTGCTGCTCGTTTTTACGCTCTCGCTCGCACTCAGCTGCACAAAGAAAGCACAGGAGGCGGGACAGGATACGGTCGATCAGGCCGGTGAAAGGATCGAACGCTTGAGCCCGACAAAAACGCCTTTGAGAAAAGAGAGACCCGAGTTAAAACGCCGGGGCGACGTTCCAAAATTGAAGAAACTCGTTTCAAAGCAGGATGCTTGACCTGCGTATCCCGAGCGGAACGCTTCGGCCAGAGAAAAGCGCAGGCATGTTCCGGGAGGGCTGCTGCCGCTTCGGAACGCAGCGCGAAAAGCCATACCGGTCGAAACGTTACCGCAGGACGAAAAAACCCGTATGATTCATGAAGGGCGCAGGGTGATGCTCCAAGCCGTCATAAAGATATTTTGTACTCCTTGCCAAATACCGTTTCAGAACAACAAAAACTCTTTGCAGATGAAGATGATTTCACTGCAAAGAGTTTTTTCATTATCAGCCCGGATATGTCTTGCAGGAGCGATCCTGCTTTCCTGGCTTATCGCATTCCGCGCCTCTCGCAGCGCGGCGCGCTGACCCGCTGCGGCTCGCTCAGCTCGCATCTGCTTGAGCTTAAGAATAACGGGTTTTCACTGAAACAGCCTTATTACTGTCCGGCGCAGGCCCGGCGCCGCTTTTTTACCAGATAAAATTCGACCTTAACTGTTCGCCGTTGTCTATGAGGATATCCTCGCCCGTCATGGATCGGTTGACGGCGGTCATGAAATAGGCAAGCTCCGCTATCTCCTCCGGCTCAGCCCATTTATTGAGCAGCGTTTCCGCCTTGACCTTTTCATAGAGCTCCGCGCTCTCCAGGATATGGCGGTTCATAGGGGTGACGACTCCTCCGGGAGAAACGCTGTTTACGGTCACGCCGCGCGCTGCCAGCCTGCCCGCAAGGTACTTCATGTAGCCCACGAGCCCGGCCTTGCTCACAACGTAATACGGGAACTCCGCTCCGTTCCTTGCCGAAGCCGAGGCGATGAACAGCACCGATCTCAGCGCGGGGCAGCTTATGAAATGCTCCGCGAAGCGGACGGCGCCGAGCAGGTTCACCTCTATCGCTTCGCTCTCCTCGATGGTGCCCGCGTTCGAAACGACGTAATGCACTTCGCCGAGCTCGGGGAAATCTCCGTTCCTCACGTCATGGATGTAATGCGTGTAGGCGGGGTGCTTTATAGCGCTTTGGGCGACGTCGAAGCCGCACACCTCATACCCCTCCGCCAAGAATTTTTCGGCTGTCGCGCGGCCTATACCGCTCGACGCGCCGCTGACGACCGCCTTCATACCGCGCCTCCTTCCGTCATACTGCGCTGAGCCATGATGCGCTTCGATATCCTGTATCCCGCGGGCGAGAAGACCACCTCGAAGAGCAGCTCCATAACGGCGCCGGTCAACGCGCAGGTAAAGCATTGGAGCATCGTCCAGCCAAAGAAGTTCCGGCTGACAATGAGCGCGAAAACGAGGTTGTCCGCAAACTGCGCGATGAAGGTCGAGACGTAGCTGCGCAGGGCGAAAACGCCGAAGCCCATCTCCTTTTTAGCCAGCTTTCCTATGCCGTAATTGAGAAAATTGTTTATGACCGCCGAGCAGACGAACGCTATTGAGCTGCCGAGTATCACATACCACGTGCCGCCGAAGGTGTTATCGAGCGCGGTATTGATGACGGCCTCGCTGCCCTCAACAAAGCTTTCGCCCCATACGCCGGGAATGCGGCTGGCGATAAAGAATATCAGCGCCATAAAAAGATTTACCGCGAGCGCCGCGACCGAAAGCAGCGTCGCCGCCCTCGGGCCGTAACAATGGGTGGTGATATCCATGGTGAGGAAAGTCAGCCACGATAAAATAATACCGCAGTCCAGCGCGAGCCATTCGAGCCCCGTATCGATGCTCTTGTTCGCCAGAAGATTCATGCCGACTATGGACAGTATCAGAAGCGATACGAGAAACGGGGGGACGGTGCGCAGCAAACTGCGGAATTCGGAAAAAGCTTTTTTCATTATTCTGTTGCTCCTTGTTTTTTTACGGTGGTTTTCAAGAGACACCGTTATTTGCCTCCTTTTCGGCGGCGGTGAGATTATAACACGGGGCAAACGAAAAAGCAAGGGGCATAGCCAAATCGTGATAAGGAAGCTTATCGTTAAAACGAATACGACTATACGAACAGGATCCGAGATCGGCAAGTAATATGCTTTTCTCGGACCCTTTTTCTGATTATATCTTGATCCTGCACCGCCGAGCGGAGCCAT